>OJJJ01000546.1_pt1 | contig 16772 bp, 18 predicted proteins | sample 1596311 | NCBI WGS metagenome assembly OJJJ01 (sample SAMEA4350140, study PRJEB24818) | metagenome | biome: human; feature: gut; material: faeces | place: Denmark | collected 2013-09 | reverse complement strand
GAAGTCACTCAGTATCTACTGTGTTCGTTTGTTTTTTTATAAGTGGGCAAGAGACCAGCAGTATGTACATAGGTCCGCTCGACGGCGGGGACAGATGTAAATAAGAGAAAGAATTATTGTAAAATATAGACATAGCGTGATGTGGTGAGTATGTCTACTCGGGATCTGGAAACCCGCCGTTTTGCAACTCATCGCGTCACGCTGTGTACAGAGTCGCAACGTGTGCTTAGCCGAGCAATCAAGATCTGTACGAGTGAGCCGGGCGGCTTCTCCTCCGCTCTGGTTCCTCACCCTGTGAGCCTTGAACAACTCCACTTGCCAGGGTTCACAGTGTGATGTTCCTCTCAAGATATCACGCGAGATCTCCTTATCTCAAAAGCCTCCCCGAAAGGGCACAATCCAACGGCGTGATAAACCGTGTGGATGATTAACCGTTGATTTGTGTCGATGGTTTCCGGCGTGTTTCAGTTCACGCCGTTTTCCTCTGGTGTCTTGTCGATGAGTCGCCACAGGAAAACTCAAGCGATAAATCTCCTCTCTTGGATTCACCCGGTAACCTTCCCGGGTTCTTTTTTGTGGTCACTTGTCAAAGGTTGGCGTTATTGGCGTGACGCCGCCAGGGGCGATGAGTGACCACAAAAAAGGATAATTTCCTTCCCTACCCTAGAGGGTGAGAGAGAGCCAGGAACGAAGAGAGGCCAGCCGGATCGCTGGCCTTTTCTTTATCCACCCCACGGCCTCCCATCTTCAACCAATTCCGGCCCGCCGTTCTGGCTGTCCTGATATCCGGTGCGACGCCGGATCACCTGTGGACTCTCTCCACGTCTAAAACCCTCCTCAAGGAAAATTTATGCGTACTACTGAAGCGTTTCCTAAACGCATGTCCGACGTGCTGGTTAACAGCGCGTCTGATCTCTTCTCCCGCACGGAAATCAAGGGTGTCAGCCTCCCGGCGGATCTGTTCTGCGGTGATGTCTTTAATGCTGAGACCTACGAACTATTCGATCAGGCTGTCGAGGGTCAACCTCTGATCTGTCTGGTGAACGTCTCCGCAGGCGATGACAAGACAATCGTTGTGGTTGACAGATTGGCATATGTAAACACGTTCAACCTCCGCGCCAAAGATGCCGCCTCCCTGAAGGAAGCTATTAAACGCTTAACCGCAGATGGTTCTATTCGTATTGGCAACAACAACAAGGAGGTTTAATCAATGAGCGTTAAAGATATTCGTAAAGAGTTTGAAGGTCTGGATCTGGTTGGAAAACTGGAGGAGACCAAAGAGGGCAACTATCTAATCCAGGATTTGGGTTTGTTCTCCCGTGGTACATCAAGTGTCCCAAATGCCCGTGTGGCTGACATTACCGCCGCTGAAGAGAGCAAGCTGGAAAGCGTATCACGCTACGGCACGGACACAAATCACATGAAGGCGTCGAGCGCTGTTTTCCGTGATGCAGAGATCCCCGTGTTCCATGAGACCGGAATGGTCCGCCCGCACGACTGGCAACCATTGATCAGTCCTCAAACCAATCAGAGCATGGCGATCACTGAGGTTATCCTCCAACGCGCCACCCAATTTGAGCGTGACTATCGCCGCACGGTGGAAACTTCCCTTGCTGAGGCACTGTTTGAACGTAAGGTTACCGCGCCTCATACTTCAGACGGCGATATCTCTTTTGATGCCGCCTTTGGCGTATCTCCCGGTTCCTTTGTCCTGGATGCTTCAGCCGATGCCTCTGTTTACCAGGCGCTGGCAAAACTGCGCCGCCAGGTGGCCCAGGCGCTAGGCGGTGCCCGCAACTATAGCGACCGCCTCTATGTGATGTGTGACAGTGGCCTGTATGACGCTATCGCCACCAACAAAGAGATTCAGGCGTTTATCCTGCACAGCGTACAGCAGGCGCAGATCTCCGGTGCTGTTATTCCTAACGCATTGAGTGGTTTTAATACAATGTCACTGGGTCCTGTGACCTTTATCGATCTGGCTGGTGACCCTACCTACCCAGTTGAAGAAAACAGCGGTTTGGTTGTCCCACGTATGACTAACCCGGATGTCTCTTTCCTCCGCCGTATCGCTGGCCCTTGCAGCAGAAATCAAAGTCTGGCGGTGAAGGGTGGCATTAAGGATCGCTACGGTTGGACCAGTGTTGACGATGACGGGATGATAAAGATGCAAAGCGAGTTTAGCTTACTGCCTCTCCTGTTGCGTCCTCAGTGGCTGACCACTATCACGTTGAAGTAAGACAGCAAGCAAATTTTAGCCCTGGCATTGCTGGGGCTTTTTACTATTTGAGGTGAACAATGAAATTAGCGATCAACATTCCTGGGATGGGCGAGGTGTACACCTCCACCAATGCCGACGTGATCAACCGTTCAGCCCTAGCGCGTAAACTTGGGATCGATCAGGTGGCTTTTAGCCGCTACGAAAAGCAATACGGCTTTGAGCGAGCGCTAAAAATTATGTTGGAGAAAAAGAAACTCCGGCAGTGTATGAAAAACTGAATATATTCAAGAGGCTAGCCTGAAAGGGCTAGCCTTTTTTATTTGCTTGGACCAATGGCGCAAAAATCATAAGTATGGAAGCGGATTAAGAAAATAAAAAGAATTTTACTTTGTGTCGTGGCTCTGCCGCCAGCGGCGGTTCATATAGGCAGAATCATTATGAGCAAAGCCGATGAAAAGAAATAAGCATTATCGACTCAACTTAAAAAATTAACTTATAGTAGAACATCCAAATTTACGGTATTATCAAGGGTGCATTTAATAATCAACCCAGAAATCCCCCACTCCCTTTGTTGTTCATTAAAAATATCAACCATTTTTGGCAAATGCGAAATATATTTTCTCGCCCCATGTAGTTTTTCAAGGGAATCGACGCTTACATTCGAGATATAGGCCTTCTCCAGATCATATTGATTATCTTTATCGAAAGGAAGCATAACCCGAATTAGTTCTTTTTCAAGGCGACTACTATCTATATGTACATTAAAGTTTCTTAATAACTTAAGCATATGTAAAATAGGATTTGAGTGGACATATTCATTGAACCAAGTACCTTTATATTCTGGGCAAGCAATACTTATATAATCTTCTATAGCTACCCATTCACATAAAGCGGCCCTTACCATTGCCTCACTGTGAGCCTTATCACTCATAATAGATCTATTAGACTTGCTATCAATATTTGAAGCAAAGTATATCACTGCACACAATCTATCGTAGATGTCAGGTAGTTTTTGGTATTTCTCATCTGGAGAAGGGATAATAAGATGTCCATACTCCATTTTTGTATAATTCTGAAAATCAAGATGATTGTGCATTCTGGAATAACCTTTATGTTTACACCTATAGATTATCGTAAAACTACGACAATACAAACCATTTAGCGCCGTGTTGGGCATACCAACATTCAGCGCCGAAGGCGTATCATCAGATTGTCAGTTAACCGTTCTCTTATCGAGTACCGATCATTTATGGCTCGGTGAACACCACGGCAGAGCCAGCCCCTTTCCCGGGCTGGTTAGGCTTCCCAACATTTGCTCGTTTATCCGTGGCGTGTCATCACGACAGGCTGTAACGGGACACCGCGCTAAGTGTGGAACGGTTAAAAGTTTTGGGACTTATGCCAGGTATACGGCTTTTTGTTCGTTGTTGTGCTGTCGCGGTAAGAACGTGGAACCACCGCCAGCGTGATGATATGCTCCCTTGTACCACAGACCAATCACGCAACAGGTGCGGGCGTAGAACAATGGGTAGTTTAAGTTGTACCTGCTTTAGCGGGGCAACGTAACTAACTGATAAATCGTAATTTATTGATTTATCAGGAGACTGGAGCGGGCGAAGGGAATCGAACCCTCGTATAGAGCTTGGGAAGCTCTCGTTCTACCATTGAACTACGCCCGCTTTGAGGTGCGTAAGGCATTATAGACCTTACGCCTCCTCATACAAGCCTCTGCACAACTAAATGGCGATTAAATAATCACTTAGCACTTCGGTTTGCTGCCCTGGGCCGGTAGATAGCGCTGCGGGTCAATAGCTGTCGCCTTATAACGTATCTGGAAATGCAGCTTCACTGTGTCCGTCCCCGTGCTGCCCATAGTCGCAATTTTTTGCCCCGCCTTCACGTTCTGTCCGTTGTTAACCAGCATTGTGTCGTTGTGCGCGTAAGCCGTAATGTAGTCTTCACCATGTTTAATCATGATCAGATTACCGTACCCGCGTAGCTGATTGCCGACGTAGACCACTTTCCCGGCCCCGGATGCATAGACTGGCGTACCGCGTGCGGCTGCGATATCAATCCCTTTATTGCCACCTTCAGACAGAGAATACGGCACCACCACTTTACCACTTGCAGGCCAAATCCAGCAGCGCTGTCCCACAGGGGGCCATGACGATTGCGGAACTGTGTAAGATGGCGTCACTTTCGCAGTTTTACCTTTTGAGGAAGATTTTTTGCCAGAGGACGAACTGCCCTTAACTTTCAGCTTCTGCCCTACCTCAATCGTATAGGGAGGCGAAATGTTATTCAGGCGTGCCAGATCCTTCACGCTGGTCCCCGTCGCGCGTGAAATGCGGTACAGCGTGTCCCCGCGCTTAACGGTATAGACCGCGCCGGAATAGCTGCCCATATCCGAAGATTTACTGCCAGAACACCCCGCTAACAGTAACGCCAGCGTCAGGCAGAAAACGGCAGTGATAGGGTTTCTCGTCAGGCTTCCTGCAAACAAAACAGATCCTCGGTCAGCATGAATGGCGCACTATGATAGCAGCCCATACTGATATGGGTCATGCCCTTTTCCGCTCTGCGAGCCAAACCGTACACATAAGAATGCAGTATAATCATCCTGCTGATGGTGCTAAACCACTCGGCATTTTGGCACTGGAGCATCAATGAGTATTCAAGAACACGTTATTTTGGTAAACGACCAGGGAAAGGTGATTGGCACTCAGGAGAAGTATGCCGCCCATACATCTAACACTCCGCTACACCTTGCCTTCTCGTCCTGGCTTTTTAACGCCAGTGGCGAATGCCTGATCACCCGACGTGCTTTAAGCAAAAAAGCGTGGCCCGGCGTCTGGACTAACTCCGTCTGCGGGCACCCGCAATCAGGCGAAGAGACTGAACAGGCGATTATCCGCCGCTGCCGCTTTGAAATCGGCGCAGAAATTACGGACCTCACGCCCATCGCCCCTGAATTTCGCTACCGTAAGACTGACCCGTCAGGGATCGTTGAAAACGAGATTTGCCCGGTCTTTGCCGCTCGCGTCAGCAATACCATTACACTCAATGACGATGAAGTGATGGAGTATCAGTGGGTGGAGCTGGAAGCTCTTTTCTGCGCGCTGGACGCAACGCCGTGGGCCTTTAGCCCGTGGATGGCCATGGAAGCAACCCTCGCCCGCGAGGCACTCCGCGCTTTTGCGGCGCAATAAAAAAGCCCCTTTCGGGGCTTTTTTTACGTCTTTTCGACTTATTTCACCGGGCGCATCGCCGGGAACAGGATCACGTCGCGGATGGTGTGGCTGTTGGTGAACAGCATCACCATACGGTCAATACCAATACCCAGACCTGCAGTTGGCGGCAGGCCGTGCTCCAGTGCGGTCACGTAGTCTTCATCGAAGAACATCGCTTCGTCGTCGCCTGCGGCTTTCGCATCAACCTGATCCTGGAAGCGCTGCGCCTGATCTTCCGCATCGTTCAGCTCGCTAAAGCCGTTGCCGATTTCACGGCCACCAATGAAGAATTCGAAGCGGTCAGTGATTTCCGGATTCACATCGTTACGACGCGCCAGCGGAGAAACTTCAGCCGGGTATTCAGTGATGAAGGTTGGCTGAATCAGGTGCGCTTCTGCCACTTCTTCGAAGATCTCGGTCACGATACGGCCCAGACCCCAGCTCTTCTCAACTTTAATACCGATGCTTTCGGCGATCGCTTTCGCAGAGTCGAAGTTATCCAGGTCAGCCATCTCGGTTTCCGGACGGTATTTCTTGATCGCTTCACGCATGGTCAGCTTGACGAACGGCTTGCCGAAGTCGAAGACTTCTTCACCGTATGGCACTTCGGTGGTGCCCAGAATGTCCTGCGCCAGGGTACGGAACAGGGATTCGGTCAGCTCGATCAGATCTTTGTAATCCGCATACGCCATATAGAGTTCCATCATGGTGAACTCTGGGTTATGACGAACGGAGATACCTTCGTTACGGAAGTTACGGTTGATTTCGAACACGCGGTCGAAACCACCGACCACCAGACGCTTCAGGTACAGTTCCGGCGCGATACGCAGGTACATGTCGAGGTCCAGGGCGTTATGATGGGTGATGAACGGACGCGCAGACGCGCCGCCAGGGATCACCTGCATCATTGGTGTTTCCACTTCCATAAAGTCGCGGTTAACCATGAACTGGCGGATACCGGCCATGATCTGAGAGCGAATTTTGAAGGTCTTACGGGATTCATCGTTAGAGATGAGATCCAGATAACGCTGACGGTAGCGCGCTTCCTGATCCTGCAGGCCGTGGAACTTGTCCGGCAGCGGGCGCAGGGCTTTGGTCAGCAGACGCAGCTCGGTGCAGTGGATAGAGAGTTCACCGGTTTTGGTTTTGAACAGCTTGCCTTTCGCGCCCAGGATATCGCCCAGATCCCACTTTTTGAACTGCTCGTTGTAGATGCCTTCCGGCAGGTCGTCACGGGAGACGTACAGCTGAATGCGGCCGCCAACGTCCTGCAGCGTCACGAAGGACGCTTTACCCATAATACGACGGGTCATCATACGGCCAGCCACGGACACTTCAATGTTCAGCGCTTCCAGCTCTTCGTTCTCTTTACCGTCGAAGTCTGCGTGCAGTTGGTCTGAGGTGTGGTCACGACGAAAATCGTTCGGGAACGGCACGCCCTGCTCGCGCAGCGCTGCCAGCTTCTCGCGGCGGGTTTTCAGTTCATTATTAAGATCGACTACCGCGTCAGCGCCCTGTGCTTGTTGTTCAGACATGTTGGTTCCTCATAACCCTGCTTTCAAACTTGCTTCGATAAATTGATCCAGGCTGCCATCCAGCACCGCCTGCGTGTTACGGGTTTCTACACCGGTACGCAGGTCTTTGATGCGGGAGTCATCAAGGACATAAGAACGGATCTGGCTGCCCCAGCCGATGTCGGATTTGTTGTCTTCCATCGCCTGTTTCTCAGCATTTTTCTTCTGCATTTCCAGCTCATAAAGTTTCGCTTTCATCTGCTTCATGGCCTGGTCTTTGTTCTTATGCTGGGAACGGTCGTTCTGGCATTGCGTCACCAGCCCGGTCGGAATGTGGGTAATACGCACCGCAGATTCCGTTCGGTTAACGTGCTGACCACCCGCACCGGATGCGCGGTAAACGTCAATACGCAGGTCCGCCGGGTTGATTTCGATATCAATATCTTCGTCAACTTCCGGGTAGACAAACGCAGAGCTGAAGGAGGTATGACGACGGCCACCGGAGTCGAACGGGCTCTTACGCACCAGGCGATGAACGCCGGTTTCAGTGCGCAACCAGCCGTAAGCGTAATCGCCAATAATCTTGATGGTGACGGATTTAATACCTGCCACTTCACCTTCAGACTCTTCAATAATTTCGGTTTTGAAGCCACGCGCTTCTGCCCAACGCAGATACATGCGCATCAGCATGCTGGCCCAGTCCTGCGCTTCAGTACCGCCGGAACCTGCCTGAATGTCGAGATAGCAGTCGGCGCTATCGTATTCACCGGAGAACATGCGGCGGAATTCGAGCTGTGCCAGCTTCTCTTCCAGAACGTCGAGTTCTGCTACGGCTTCGTTAAAGGTTTCTTCGTCATCGGCTTCAACGGCCAGCTCCAGCAGACCGGAAACATCTTCCAGGCCCTGAGCCATTTGATCCAGCGTATCGACGATAGCTTCGAGGGAGGAACGCTCTTTACCCAGCGCCTGTGCGCGTTCAGGTTCGTTCCAGACGTCCGGCTGTTCCAGCTCGGCGTTTACTTCTTCCAGACGCTCTTTCTTTGCATCATAGTCAAAGATACCCCCTAAGAACGTCAGAGCGCTCCGTGAGGTCCTGAATGCGGTTTTTTACCGGATTAATTTCAAACATGGTCTGTTTTCTTTTTTCGACTAGTCAAAATGCGGTGATAAGAGCGGGATTGTACCGAATCCACGCCCTTTTTTATAGAGATTACTGACGCTAAATTGGCCAGATATTGTCGATGATAATCTGAAGGGAGCGGTTACCGCGAAACTCGTTAATATCGAGCTTATAAGCAAGTTCAACTTCGCGCACGCCGTTATCCGGCCAGACGGACGTGTCGACGTTGAATGCAATACCATCCAGCAACGGACCACCGCCAACCGGCTCCACCATCACTTTCAGGTGACGCTCGCCAACAATGCGCTGTTGCAGCAGACGAAAACGTCCATCGAACAGCGGTTCCGGGAACATCTGCCCCCAGGGACCGGCATCGCGCAGCATTTGCGCCACGTCCATCGTCATCTCTGCCGCTGACAGTGCACCGTCGGACACCACTTCACCCTGTAGCAACGCGGGATCAATCCAGTCAGTGACCAGCTCGCCGAAGAGGCGCTGGAACTCATCGAACTTCGCCTCTTCCAGCGACAAACCTGCCGCCATCGCATGGCCGCCAAACTTAATCATCAGGCCCGGATAGAGCGTATCCAGACGCTCCAGCGCATCGCGCATGTGCAGCCCCTGAATCGAACGTCCAGAACCTTTCAGCGTGCCGTCGCCAGCGGGTGCAAACGCAATCACCGGCCGATGGAAACGCTCTTTAATGCGCGAAGCCAGAATGCCGACCACGCCCTGGTGCCACTCAGGATGGTACATCGCCAGTCCGCCCGGCAGCGTATCACCTCTGCGCTCCAGCTTTTCACAGAGGGTCAGCGCTTCGGCCTGCATTCCCTGCTCAATCTCTTTGCGGGTCTGGTTCAGGGCGTCCAGCTCATTTGCCAGCACACGCGCTTCGCCGATGTTGTCACACAGCAGCAGCGCCACGCCGACGGACATATCGTCCAGCCTTCCCGCCGCGTTCAAACGTGGGCCGAGAGCAAAACCCAAATCGCTTGCCGCCAGCTTAAGCGGGTCGCGGTTGGAAATCTCCAGCAGCGCCTTAATCCCCGGACGGCACTTGCCCGCCCGAATGCGGCTTAAACCCTGCCAGGTCAAAATACGGTTGTTGGTATCCAGCGGCACCACGTCTGCCACGGTGCCCAGCGCCACCAGATCGAGGTATTCCGCCAGGTTTGGCACGGCAATACCGCGCGACTCAAACCAGCCTTTATCCCGCAGCAGCGTGCGCAGTGCCAGCATCAGATAAAACGCCACGCCCACGCCCGCCAGTGATTTCGACGGAAAATCGCAGTCGCGCAGGTTCGGGTTGATGATCGCTTCGGCGGCTGGCAGGGTGTCACCCGGCAGGTGGTGATCGGTCACCAGCACCGGAATACCCAACTGGTGCGCACGCTCAACGCCGGAGTGAGAAGAAATGCCGTTGTCTACGGTCATGATCATCTGCGCACCGCGCGCATGCGCCTGATCAACCACTTCCGGGCTGAGGCCATAGCCATCTTCAAACCGGTTCGGCACCAGGTAGGTGACGTTATCGCAGCCCAGCGCGCGAAGGCTGAGCACGCTCAGGGCGGTACTGGTTGCACCGTCGGCATCGAAATCGCCCACTACCACAATCCGCGTCCCTTCCCGGAACGCGTCGTAGAGCATTTCAGTGGCTTTCTCAACACCGCTCAGTTGCTGCCAGGGCAGCATACCTTTAACGCTACGCTCCAGATCGCCCGCGGTACGCACACCACGGCTGGCATAGAGCCGCCGCAACAACGGCGGAAGATCGGCGGGTAAATCAGCGCCTTCAACCGCGTCGCGGCGGCGCAATTTTATCGGGGCTTTCACGCGGATTATTTACCACCAGTCTGTTTCTGGTGCGCGTCGAGGAACGCTTTCATCTCTTGTGGCCCCTGATAACCCGGCACGACATAGCCATTGTTCAGTACGATAGCTGGCGTACCGGTCACGCCAAACTGCACACCCAGCGCGTAGTGGTTCGCGATATCGATGTCGCAGGATGCGGGCTTAACGCCTTTACCGCTCATCGCATCATCAAAGGCTTTGTTGCGATCTTTTGCACACCAGATGGCCTTCATGTCTTGTTCAGGCTGGCTCTGCACACCTGCGCGTGGGAAGGCAAGGTAACGCACGGTGATACCGAGCGCGTTATAGTCTTTCATCTCTTCATGCAGCTTGTGACAGTAGCCACAGGTGATGTCGGTAAAGACGGTAATCACGTGTTTTTCCTGCGCGGCTTTATAGACAATCATCTCTTTTTCCAGCGCGTTCAGGTTTTTCATCAGCAGCTGGTTGGTCACGTTAACCGGCTGCGCGCCGCTCACGTCATACATCGGCCCCTGAATGATGTGCTTCCCGTCTTCGGTCACGTACAGCACGCCGCTGTTGGTTAAGACGGTTTTCATGCCTGCAACCGGCGCAGGCTGAATGTCGCTGCTGGTCACGCCGAGTTTCGTCAGCGACTGTTTGATGGCTGCATCATCCGCATGGGCAAAACCGGTAAAGGAAGCTGCCAGCAGGGTGAACAGCGCGAAAGACTTTTTCATATTTGATCCTGTTACAATTCGTCGGCACTCACGCGCGTGGGTGGTGCTGTTGGTGTAGCTGCCGCAGGCGTTCCGTCGCGACATGGGTGTAAATTTGCGTCGTTGAAAGATCGCTGTGTCCCAGCAGCATCTGCACCACGCGTAAATCAGCACCGTGGTTTAGCAGATGCGTCGCGAAGGCATGACGCAAAACGTGCGGTGACAGCTTTTCACTGTCGATGCCTGCCAGTGTGGCGTAATGCTTAATGCGATGCCAGAACGTTTGTCGGGTCATCTGCTTCGCGCGCTGGCTGGGGAACAAGACATCAATAGACACGCCGTTCAGGAGCCACGGTCGCCCGTGCTCCAGATATGTCTCCAGCCAGTACACTGCCTCTTCGCCCAGCGGCACCAGCCGTTCCTTGTTTCCTTTACCTATCACGCGCACCACGCCCTGACGCAGGCTGATGTCGCTCATCGTCAGGCCAACCAGTTCCGAAACGCGCAAGCCGGTAGCATACAATAGTTCAAGCATGGCTTTATCGCGTAACTCCAGCGGCAGGTCAACTGCTGGTGACTGTAATAATCTCTCAACTTGTGCTTCGCTGAGATCTTTCGGCAGCCGCTGAGGCAGTTTAGGTGATGCCAGGAGTGCGCTGGGGTCATCGGCGCGGATCTTTTCACGGTAAAGATGCTGGAACAGGCGGCGCATCGCACTCAGCAGGCGCGCGGAGCTGGTGGCTTTATAGCCCCCTTCCATACGTTCGGCCAGCAACCCTTGCAGGTCATCGCTTTGTGCGTTCTCAAGCGTAAGATCTCTGTGCGCCAGCCACTCCACCAGCATGGTGAGGTCGCGGCGATAGGCACTGAGCGTATTCCCGGCCAGATTTTTCTCCAGCCACAGCGCGTCGAGAAACTGTTCAATGAGTGCGAGATCCTTTTCCACAGCAGCCCCTTTGATTTTACAATCCGGCCATTATGCCTGATTGCCACCGGTTTCTGGTACACTACGCGCAATGTCATAGCAAGAATTGAGATAGTTACGCGATGAATATTGGTCTGTTTTATGGTTCCAGCACCTGCTACACCGAAATGGCGGCAGAAAAAATTCGCGACATCATTGGCCCGGAACTGGTAACGCTGCATAACCTGAAAGATGACGCACCCACGCTGATGGAGCAGTACGACGTATTGATCCTCGGCATCCCAACCTGGGACTTCGGTGAAATTCAGGAAGACTGGGAAGCCATCTGGGATCAGCTTGATGCGATCAACCTCGATGGCAAAATCATTGCGATGTACGGCATGGGCGATCAGTTGGGTTACGGCGAGTGGTTCCTCGACGCACTTGGCATGTTGCACGATAAACTGGCACCAAAAGGCGCGACGTTTATCGGCTACTGGCCAACGGAAGGCTACGAGTTCACCAGCAAAAAACCGATTATTGCCGACGGGCAGCTGTTTGTCGGGCTGGCACTGGATGAAACCAATCAGTACGATCTCAGCGACGAGCGCCTGCAAAACTGGTGCGAGCAGATCCTGGGTGAGATGGCCGAGAAGTTCAGCTAACGCGCATTTACTCCTGCGTCGGTTGTTGCAGTATCATCCGGCGCAAATCTCGCCACTCTGCAGCATCCATACTGTCTGCCGCCAGCCACAAATGCTGGCGTCGCCCCCCGTCAACCTGACGTAGCCGAAGCATCATGCCGACACTAAGCATCCACGGCGTGCCAATAATATCCCACTCTTTCCCCTGCCAGCGCAGGCGAGAGTCCATCAGCAGCTTGATTTCGCCCTGACGGGCATTGATCCGGCGCTGACTGCGCACGCTGTCAAAAACCACAAATGACAACAGCAATAACCACAAAGGCGTATAGCTAAGCGGCCACGGCATCAGTAAAACAAATGCCGCGACCAGGCCGTGGAGCAATAAAGACATCCACTGCGAGCGCCACGAGACGCGAAGATCAGATTGCCACAGGACCACGTTCCCGATTCCGTGTTTGAATTAATTGCACCATCCGTTGCAACTCGGTGTCGGCGGGTTTGCCGTGATTCATCAGCCAGTTGAATAAATCCGGATCGTCAGACTCAAGCAGGCGAACAAACAGACGCTTATCGTCATCGCTTAAGCTGTCATACTCATATTCGAAGAACGGCATGATGGAGATATCAAGTTCACGCATGCCGCGACGGCATGCCCAGTGAATACGGGCCTTGTTGTTAATATCCATGTTCTGTTTCCTGCATTACGTTTGGCACAGTCGGCATCCCGTTCATATTCTTTATCTCTCTACGGGAACACTCGCTAGTGTAACGTGTTTTTGACCGTTTCTTTACTGGAATATTATTAACCGGAAGCATAGTTCCAAAATTTCCCACACAAATAAAGCGGATTACTCTGTTTTGCGTAGCGCTACGCAGATTATTGCGATGGCACGAATGGCCTGCTGAAAGCGCTTGCAATGAATACAGTCTCTTTTACCATTAGGCATTATCAAAGCGTTAAGCAATTCAGGACATCACTATGGCTTTTACTCCATTTTCTCCTCGCCAGCCCGCCGCCTCTGCGCGTCTGCCGCTGACGCTTATTACTCTTGATGACTGGGCACTGGCAACACTTACCGGTGCCGACGCCGAAAAATACCTGCAGGGCCAGGTGACGGCCGATGTCAGTCAGATGACTGAACATCAGCATCTGCTGGCTGCGCACTGCGATCCCAAAGGTAAGATGTGGAGCAACCTGCGTCTGTTCCGTCGTCAGGACGGCTTTGCCTTTATTGAACGCCGCAGCCTGCGTGACGCCCAGCTCGCCGAACTGAAAAAGTACGCGGTCTTCTCCAAAGTCACCATTGCCCCGGATGACGAACATGTTCTGCTGGGCGTGGCGGGCTTCCAGGCACGTGCGGCGCTGAAAAACCTCTTTGCTGAACTGCCGGATGCGGAAAAACAGCTGGTCAGCGAGGGCGAGACCTCTATCCTGTGGTTTGAACACCCTGCGGAGCGTTTCCTGCTGGTGACTGACGAGGCAACAGCTGAGCGCGTGACCGAAGCCCTGCGCGGTGAAGCACAGTTCAATAACAGCCAGCAGTGGCTGGCACTGAATATTGAAGCCGGATTGCCCGTGATTGACGCGGCAAACAGCGCACAGTTTATTCCGCAGGCGACTAACCTGCAGGCGCTGGGCGGCATCAGTTTCAGGAAAGGGTGCTACACCGGTCAGGAGATGGTGGCGCGTGCGAAATTCCGTGGGGCGAACAAACGTGCCTTATGGACGCTGGCAGGTCACGCCAGCCGCGTACCGGAAGCGGGTGAAGATTTAGAACTGAAAATGGGTGATAACTGGCGTCGGACCGGCACCGTGCTCGCCGCCGTCCAGTTGGATGATGGCCGCCTGCTGGTGCAGGTTGTCATGAATAATGATATGGAGCCCGACAGCGTGTTCCGCGTGCGTGACGATGCGAAAACGTTGAGCATTGAGCCGCTGCCGTATTCACTGGAAGATTGATGCTGTATCGCCCGGTGGCGCTGCGCTTACCGGGCCTACGGTTTTGATATTCACCCTCTCCCTGTGGGAGAGGGTCGGGGTAAGGGCATCAGACCGCACCTTACAAAAAACTACACCTGCCCCACATACAAATAAATTGCCAGGAAGTGGCATACGCTGCCCCCCAGTACAAAGCCGTGCCAGATAGCATGGTTGTAAGGGATACGCTTGCAGACGTAGAAAATCACGCCCAGCGAGTAGATCACGCCCCCCACCGCCAGCAGCGTCACACCGCCAATCGCCAGCTTCGTCGCCAGTTGATAAACCACAATTAACGACAGCCAGCCCATCGTCAGATAGGTCACCAGCGACAATACCTTAAACCGGTGCGCTATGGTCAGCTTAAACAGAACCCCCAGTAGCGCCAGGCCCCAGATAACCATCATCAGGCCACGCGACAGCGGCGAGTTTAACCCCACCAGCAAAAACGGCGTGTAGGTGCCTGCAATAAGAAGATAGATTGCGCAGTGGTCAAATTTCTTAAGCCAGATCTTTGCCCGCTGATGCGGAATGGCATGATACAGCGTGGAGGCCAGAAACAGCAGGATCATACTCCCGCCATACAGGCTGTAGCTGGCGATCGCCATCGCGCTGGCGTTGGTATCTACTGCCTGCACCAGCAGTAACACTAAACCGACAATCCCAAACACCAGGCCAATGCCGTGGCTAATACTGTTGGCTATTTCCTCAGCCAGTGAATATCCCTGTGCGATTAATGGTTTACTCACCATACAAAACTCCGGGAAAACAAAGATGATTATTCATCGCCAGACTATGCTAACTGAGAATGATTCCAGTGAACACCTGTTAGCTAAAATAAATCAACATTCAGGATTTATCCTTAAAAATCATATCTATAAATTTAAAAACCAACTAACAGATGTTCATAATTAAATAAACACCTGTTGAATCAAAGACATAAAATTGCCTTCATACACCAGGCTGCATGGTATGATTCTGAAATGTTGCCCGAAAGAGAGTTTAGCCACTGTGAGCATGTTCTCCCACTCCGCCGTTGCCAGTCTCAATAATCTGGAGATGATGGTCTATAACACTGTCATTAAAAACCGTGACAAAGTGATGTACATGACCATCCGCGAGCTGGCGGATGCGGCTGGTGTCTCGACGACCACGATCCTGCGCTTCTGCCGCAAGCTCAACTGCGAAGGCTACTCTGAATTCCGCGTGCGCTTTAAACTCTATTTAGAGCAGAATGAACCCCAGCAGGCGAATTTTGGTGCCAGCGAAATTATCAGCTTCTTTAAAAGTGTAAACAATGAAGAGTTCGATGCATTATTAGATGACGCGGTAGATATTATTTTATCTTCTGAACGCATTATATTTGTCGGCGCGGGCACGTCGGGCTCGCTGGCAAAATACGGTGCTCGCTTCTTTTCTAATATCGGGAAATTCAGTAACCATATCGACGATCCTTATTTCCCGGTCACCAATGATATGGCTAAAAATGCGCTGGCCATTGTGCTTTCCGTCTCAGGTGAAACCGAGGAGATCCTGCGCTTTGCCAGCCAGTTCAGCCTGCACCACTGTAAGGTACTCTCCATCACCAGCCACGAACACTCTCGCCTGGCGAAACTGGCGGATTTTAATCTCTCCTGGCATGTGCCACAAACGCGAATTGGTGGCGTCTACGATATTACCACCCAAATTCCCGTTATCTATATTCTGGAATCACTTGGCCGTAAACTGGCGAAGAAGTTAACAGAATAAAACACCCTGTTTTTCCGTGGTAACAAATTACATTTTATGTGAATTGTTATATCGTGACATTTAATTTCGCTTTGCTAGACTCGAAAGCAATAAGTCATGAATTGAGAAAGCAGCGATGAAAAAATTGACCTTACCAAAAGATTTTTTATGGGGCGGCGCGGTGGCGGCTCACCAGGTTGAAGGCGGCTGGAACAAAGGCGGCAAAGGGCCCAGTATTTGTGACGTGCTGACCGGCGGTGCCCACGGCGTACCGCGTGAGATCACGCAGGACGTGGTGCCGGGGAAATACTATCCGAACCATGAAGCCATCGACTTCCACGGCCACTATAAAGAAGACATTAAGCTGTTTGCTGAGATGGGCTTTAAATGCTTCCGCACCTCCATCGCCTGGACGCGCATCTTCCCGAAAGGTGATGAAACTCAGCCAAATGAAGAGGGGCTGAAGTTCTACGACGACATGTTCGATGAGCTGCTGAAGTACAACATCGAGCCGGTGATCACCCTCTCCCACTTCGAAATGCCGCTGCACCTGGTGCAGGAATACGGCGGCTGGACCAACCGTAAGGTGGTCGATTTCTTTGTACGCTTCGCTGAAGTTGTGTTTGAGCGCTACAAACATAAGGTCAAATACTGGATGACCTTCAACGAAATCAACAACCAGCGTAACTGGCGTGCACCCTTGTTCGGCTACTGTTGCTCCGGCGTGGTCTATACCGAGCATGAAAACCCGGAAGAGACGATGTATCAGGTGCTGCACCATCAGTTCGTGGCCAGCGCCCTGGCGGTAAAAGCCGCACGCCGCATCAATCCAGAGATGAAAGTCGGCTGCATGCTGGCGATGGTGGCGCTCTATCCATTCTCGTGTAAACCAGAGGATGTGA
>OJJJ01000545.1_pt1 | contig 16784 bp, 13 predicted proteins | sample 1596311 | NCBI WGS metagenome assembly OJJJ01 (sample SAMEA4350140, study PRJEB24818) | metagenome | biome: human; feature: gut; material: faeces | place: Denmark | collected 2013-09 | reverse complement strand
GTACCTTTTAAGTTCGTATCAATAACAGCGTCAAAATCTTCCTCTGTCATTTTCATCATAAGATTGTCTTTTGTAATTCCTGCATTATTCACTAGAATATCAATTCTTCCAAACTGATCCATCACTTCTTTTATCATGGATTCCACTTCTGTACTATCGGATACACTAGCTTTTATAGCAATTGCTTCTTTTCCTTGACTTTTAATTGTATCAACTACTTCTTGGGCTTTTTCTTTGGAACCGTTGTAGTTAACGACAACCGTTGCTCCATATCCTGCTAATGTAAGGGCGATCTCTCTTCCAATCCCTCTTGATCCACCTGTTACAACTGCAATTTTTCCTTCTAACATTGGCTTATCTCCTTTAACTTCTCCAAATCTTCTACTTTTCCAATATTAATCACGTTCACTTTACGATTCACTTTTTTTACAAAGCCTGATAATGTCTTTCCTGGTCCCATTTCAATAAAGGTATCTACGCCATCTTCCAACAATGCTTCTATGGACTGTTCAAAACGAACAGAAGAAGATACTTGTTGTCCAAGAAGTTCTTTTATTGGCTCTGCTTCTGTTATCATTTTCGCATTGACATTTGCAACGTATGGAACGACCGGTTTTTTAATTTCAACAGTATCCAATACTTTTACTAATTGTTCTCCTGCCTCTTTTAACATTGGAGAATGAAATGGTCCACTTACATTTAAAGGAATCACGCGTTTTGCCCCTTGTTCCTTTAATGCTTCGCTTGCTTTTTCTACTGCTTCTACTTCTCCAGAAATTACAATCTGTCCTGGACAATTGTAATTGGCAATGCTTACAATTCCTTTTGTATTTTCACATACTTCTTCAATCAGTTCCTTTTTTGCACCTAAAACAGCTGCCATCGCTCCAAGTCCTACTGGCACTGCATTTTGCATTAAAATTCCACGCTCTCTTACTACTTTTACCGCTTCTTCAAATGTTAAAACAGAAGAAGCAATTAATGCATTATACTCCTAGGCTTAATCCAACTGTGACATCTGGTTTGATTCCCATAGACTCTACTTTTTTTAAAATTGCTGTACTCGCTGTTAGCATAGCCACTTGTGTATATTCTGTAATATTTAATTGATCGTTTTCTTTAAAACAAAGATCTTCCATAGAAAATCCAAGCAGGCTTGTTGCTGTTTCAAATACCTCTTTGCTTTCTTCAAACTGCTCATAAAAATCTTGGCTCATTCCAACATATTGTGATCCTTGTCCTGGGAACATAAATGCAATTTTACTCATATGATACTCCTTATTGTTTCTCTTCGCTCGTTTACTTTGATTTTCAAACTATATCGTTAAAAAAATATGTCTTTATAAAAGCAAAAGGGAGTCACGCCCCTCGCAACTTCCCTTTTCTATATGTTTTCTTCTTATGCTTCTACGCCTTTGTCTTTTAAATAGTTGATTACGTCACCAACTGTAAGAAGATTTTCTAAATCTTCAGATGGAATTTCAACATTGTATTCTTCTTCTAATGCCATTACTAATTCAAATAAATCAAGAGAATCAACACCTAAGTCTTCCTTGAAGCTTGTTTTTTCTTCAATCTGACTTTCCTCAATATCTAACTGTTCTGCAATAATTGCTTTCATTTTTTCTAACATCGTTTGCTCTCCTATCTTTTTCACATTCTCTTTTCATGTTTTACGATTTGATAACCAAATACTTTGATATTCAAAATATATCATTGTTTCTTTTTTTTGTCAAGTTCTAGATAACAAAATCCACTCGAATACAATCCCTTAATTTTCGACATTTCTCAGACTTCAACAGGTATTAAGTGAATGTTTTGTTCCTTGATTCTCTTCATCTCTTCTCCTGTAAACTTCCTTGTAGTTACAACCCCTGTATAATCTTTCATATGATTGATTTTCATCAAAGCTTTTCGATTAAACTTGGATTGATCGACGACTAAATAACTTTTAGAGGCATTTTTCACGATCATTCTTTTTAATGTAGCCTTATCAAGAGTTGGTGTTAGTATATTAAACTGCTGATCAATAGACATGGCTCCCATAAAAGCGATTCCTACTTGAACATAGTTCATCATTTGATTGGCAAAACTTCCACAAATACTTCCCGTCTCCTTTTGAACAAAACCACCGCAAATCATCAATTCTACCGAACTTTTATGTAATAGGCTACCGATCTCAATATCATTAGTAATTACTGTTAAATTAGGAATGTCCTTAATTAATTCTGCAATTCCATAAATGGTCGTTCCAGAATCTAAAAACACCGTATCTCCAGCTTTTACAAAAGAAGCACACTCTCTCGCCAGCATCTTCTTCTCATCCATACGAGAAATTAATTTTTCTCGATAAGTTACTTCTTCTTTGATTACTGCTAGGCCATGCTTTCGTTCAATAATCCCCTCTCCTTTTAACTTATCCAAATCTCTGCGAATCGTCATTTGACTGACATCTAAAATCTCCGCTAGACGCTCCACTTGGATACTTCCTGTTTTACTAACAAGTTCAATAATTTTATCCTGTCTTTCTAAGGCAGACATATATACTCCTCCTATTTCTCATTACCTAAAAGTACCAGCCCACTGTGCACTGTAATTTCTATTCATTCTCATCATAAAGTATAGCAGAAATTTGTAATTTTTACGACCTTCCCTATGATACAAAAAAGTAAACCGCGCTACTCTGTACGGTTTACTTTTTTTCTATGCTTTTCTTTATACATTACTTTATCTGCTTCTCTAATGTAATCCTCCAAATCCTTGTCCTGATTCATATCAGTTATCATACATCCAATACTAAAGGACAGATAAAACGGTAATTCCTTTTCTTTTGCAGAGTGTTCCATCTCTTTTTCCATATTCGCTATCTTTTTCCTTATTTCCTCATCACTTCGTATCTGTTCAATAATAAGAAATTCATCACCACCCATTCGAATCGGAATGGAATTCTCATGACAATGGTTTAAAATTGTATTGGCAACTATTTTTATCGCTATATCTCCATATTCATGTCCATATTGATCATTGATATACTTTAGCCGATCCATATCAATAAACATAATCAGCAAGTTTTTCTTTTCCTGTTTCTTTTTCTCAAACAAAGGACAGGCAAGGCGTTGATATCCAAGTCGATTATATAAACCAGTCATAGAATCCTTAATACTCATATCCGACAATATCTGATTCATATATTCTAGCTTTTCTTTTTCATATAGGTTCTCCATAGCAGAAGTTAATATATTAACTACCTTAAATAAATACTGCTTCTTCATTAAATAAAGAGCATTACGAATCACAAAATACCCAATTGTCCGCTTTCTAAAATGAAGTGGCATAAATAAAAAATCCATTCCTTTCTTCTCACAATCAAAAAAAGGGAATAAGCTATCTATTTTCTGGCCTTCATAACTTCTATCTTTACCACCCTCATAAGCAAATTCTACGTTCATCTGTTTTGGGTATCCATATACATGAAAATTTTCGTCATCAATCAAATGGGGGTTATAATTATTTACCTTTTGTTTAAAATCATTAATATGTTCATCTAAAATCAGATAGATGGCATCACACTGAAAAGAAGAAATACATTTTGGAATCAAATTCGCCATTTCTCCCATGGACTTACAATTCAATAGTTCTTTTCCCAATATTAGCATCTGCTCTTCCAATCCATTCATTTCTATCTCACACATAATCTGTTTCTTAATATATTTACGGATATCAATCTTCTTATTGTAAGAACAGCCACAGCTTTCCGAATAAACACCTTCTATGTTTGTATAGTTAAATTTTGGAACTGACTTTCCTTCCCATATTTTAAGTATCACGTCTGCACAACGATAACCGACTTCTTCACGAATATGCCCTAAAGTAGAAATCTGTGGTGTATAAAAGCCTGCTTTGTCAAAATTATCAAATCCCGTGACACAAAAATCATCTGGAATGTGATAGCCTTTTTGTTTTGCTGCTTCACACACTCCTACAGCAATATTGTCATTAGCACAAATAATAGCCTCTGGAACTTCACCATGTGTTTTTAATAAATATAAAAAACCATGATATCCACACTGATATTCATAACTCTCAAAATAGAAATCTTCTTCCCTATAATCGATTTCATGCTGTTCTAAAAATTCCTTCAAAGAACGGTATCGAATATTATTTTCATAATTATCTGTGGGTCCCATCACAAACCAAAATTTTCGACAATGATGTTCTTCATATAAATGTTGAATAATCTCTTGCATTGCCACATAATTGTTAATTCCTACATAATAAAAGCCTTCTACATCATTATTAATAGAAACCGCTGGTTTTTTCGATTTCCTTACCGCAGTAATCACTTGATTCCGAATCTCTTCCTTTCTTATATTATTTAAATCTACAACGATTCCATCAAACTCCTTAAAATCCGGAAGATTATAAATATTATACTCTCCTATATTATAATCTTCATCCATACTCCATTCACTGGAACTATTAAAGATATACAGGTTCACCTCTTCGTTTGTTTCCTGTATTCTTTGTAAAATTCCACTTGCCCATGCATATGAAAAAAAGCGTTTCCATCCATCCATAATCAAGGCTATTTTCTTCATTATTTATCCTCCCCAAAATAAGCCCCCAAAAAGAACTTTTTGTATCTTTTATAAATTTTTCCCGTATATAATTTCTATATTTTAACATTATTTTAATATTTTTACAATCAATCAAACCAATTTTTATATAAATCATACAAGTATTTCTGCTTAACTTTTGCCTTCTATGGAACAACGTGTGCTTTTTATGGTATAGAAAATGAATTTTCCTATCATATAAAAAAAGCAATAGACAGTCTTTTTCTGTCCATTGCTTTTTCCTTTTCTTTTACTTTTATGATTCCTTAGTCACTTTTATCTCTTTTTATATCTCTTGTTTAAAAGATGGAGAATATTTCGCAGCTAATCGAATGGCTTCTACCATACTCACATCACTTGCAATTCCTGTTCCTGCAATATCCATCGCTGTTCCATGATCCACAGATGTTCTAAGAATTGGCATTCCACCTGTAATCGCAATAGTTCTTTCAAAATCTAATGTCTTTGTAGCGATATGTCCTTGATCATGATACAGGGATAATACACTGTTGAACTTTCCTTGTAACGCTAAATGGAATACAGAATCAGCACCAATTGGCCCAACTACGTTATACCCTTCTGCCTGCAATTTCTCTACTGCTGGATAAACGGCTTTCATCTCTTCATCACCAAATAAACCATGTTCTCCACTATGAGGATTTAAACCTGCAATCGCCATTGTACCTTCGTGAACGCCAAGACGTTTTAATGCCTCTGTACAACGTTTTACATAATCAATAATCCGTTCTTCCGTTACCATATCACACGCCTTTCTTAACGATACATGGCGTGTTAAAAAGAAAACTCTCATTCCTCGAACTTCAAACATCGTAAGAGGATCTTCTGTATTGGTTAATGCTCCAAAAATTTCTGTATGTCCAATAAAGTTAATGCCACCAGCACGAAGAGCTTCCTTATTAATTGGAGTCGTAGCAACGGCATCGACTTTTCTTGCATTGGCAAGTTCAATGCTCTTTTCGATAAATTCATAAGCTGCCTTTCCGCACATTCCGCTGACTTCACCGAGCTTTAACTCCTTCATATCTACGTTTTTCATATCGATTAAATTAATGATATCTTCTTCATAAATTCCTTGTTCTGGCTCTTCAATTACATGAATTTTCATTGGAACTTTTACGATTTCTACCGCCTGTTCCATTACATTTTTGTCACCAACTACAACACATCTTGCTACATCAAAGGTCTCTTTTCTTGCTAAAGACTTTGCTACAATTTCAGGTCCAATTCCTGCTGGATCTCCTAAAGGGATGGCTACTAATGGTTTCATAATGAACTCCTCCTTTTTGCTCTCTTTCTTTTTTGTTTTATGCCTTCTATCTAAATTCCGTTTTTTCTTCTATTTTTTCTATGGATACCTATTACCGTTTCCTCTTCTTATCCTAAGAAATAATTTAAAATCATAAGGGTAATCAAGGCAACTCCACCACAAAGAGTTGTTGTAATACTCCATACTTGCATTTGTTCTTTTGTATTATCAATTCCCATTGTTTCATTAATGACCCAGAAATAAGAATCATTAAAATGTGAAAATGGAATCGCTCCGATACACGCTGCTAACGCTGCAAATACTGGATTTAAGTGTAGCGTTGCAATCATTGGTGCTACAACAGAGGCTGCGGTTGTCATAGAAACCGCTCCTGAGCCTTGTGCAACACGAAGTAACACGGCAATTAAAAATGGTAATAAGATTGGTGGGATACTTGTTTTTACAATGTTGGATGCGATAAATTCACCAAGACCGCTTGTTTGAATAATCATACCTAAAGCACCACCGCCACCAACTAATAACATTAATTTACCACTGGCTTTTAATCCTTCTTCCATCGCATTTAACGTTTCTTGTTTTGTGTATTTTTTTGTGAGCCCATAAATGGCTACTAATAATCCAAGGGCTAATGCTACAATTGGCTGTCCTAATAAGGATATAACACTATTTTCTATTCCAAAAGAAGAAAGTGCTGTTTTTAAAATAATCAATACAATTGGAAGTAAAATTGGTGCAAAACATAATAATGCAGATAATGATTTCTCCTCTTTTTGCTCTTCTTCTACTTCCACTTCCATTCTTTCTCTTGTCCATCCATCGCCATCTGGAACCTGATAGATTTTCTTTCCTAAATATTTTCCGTAAATTAAGCTGACAATAATAATCGGAATGGAAATAATCGTTCCGTAAAGCATAAATTCACCGATATTAGCATTTAAAATTCCTGCAACACCAATTGGCCCAGCTGCTGGTGGTACAAGGGAGTGACTGGCTACCAAACCACCTGCAAGTGCGATACCAAGGGTTACCACTGACTTTTTCGTCTTTTTGGATAACGCTTTCATCAATGGAGATAAAATAATAAATCCTGATGTACAAAAGATAGATAAGGAAGTGACAAATCCTGAAATTGCTAGGGCTTCTTCTTCATGATTTTTCCCAAATAAACGAATAAAAGTATCTGCCATTACTTTCGTAGCTCCCGATATTTCTAGGAGCTTTCCTAACATAACCCCAAAACCAATAATAATACCAATACTACTTAATGATTTACCAAAACCACCTGTTATCGCATCTAAAACATCATTTTGGGACATTCCCCCAAACAATCCGATAAAGATAGCACAGATGATGACCGCAATAAACACATGAATTCTTGTCATCGTAATTAATAAAACTAACGCAATTAATCCTATTACAAGACCAAGTGCCATTCTCATTTCTTCTGACATACTCGATACCTTACCTTTCTTATTTTTCTCTTCTGTCTATGCTTTTTTACCCCTTTTTTCTTTTAACCTTCAATGACCGTATCTAAATAATCAAGACATTGTACTAAAGTATCTTCTTTTCCTACAAGACCGCCCTTTGTAATCATAGGAAGACCTTCGGCATATCCACCAACCGTTTGGGAATAAATCGCAAGTGGAATGACTTCTCCTTTTACATGGAAACCTGAGATTCCAAGTTTTTCACAAAAAGCTGCCGCTACATCGCCTCCTGATGCATAGATTCCACCGATTCTTTCCTTTAATATGTGAAGTAAAGATTCTAATACTTCTGCCATTGTTCCTGTAATAATCGCTGCACATTCTTTTTTGCTTAAATTTTCTGCCCCTTTTACTTGGCTTAAATCTAAGACATCTTCTTTTTCTGTTGTGGTAGCAATGACTAACACACGATAATCCTCTGCTCCACGAATAATAGCTTCTTGTACACGTTTTATTTCTTCTTTTCTCAATTCTTCTTCAAAAAACTTAGAAGTATCAATTTTTACAACAAAAGGATTTCCTGTCTCTTTTAAGTATTTTAACTGTTGTCTCGTAAGTTCACTTGCACTGCCAATTCCACATAAAATTTTCTTTTCATTTTCTGTTTTTTTTCGTTTAAAAATTTGATTTGCTAATGCCGCAGTAAATGGACCTGGATCAATTGCCACAACCTTGATACCACAAGCACTACAGCACGCAGCGATCGCTTCAATATCTCGATTACTTTGTGCATCAACGGCTACTACTCTATGAGTTTCTAATTCCTTTGTTAACTCTTCTAATAAATAGCTAGAAGATTTTGTTACTTTTTCAAGACCAATATAGCCAACGCTATGCTTTGTCTGCTTTTTAATAATCTCTGTCACTCTTGAAGTATCCACTGGAGAAGTTGGATCTTTTGCAACTTCTGTTTTTTGAAGTGGGACTCCATTGACAAGTAAAATATCTCCAATGCTTGTACGCCCTGACGCTGGGAAAGAAGCCACAACAACGGCATGATACTCTTCTCCAAGATAATCTAAAATACTATCAATTTCAGCTCCTACATTTCCTCTTAATGTAGAGTCAATTCGTTTACTGTAAAGAATTCTATCATCCTTTGGAAAATAAGCAGCTGTTTCATTTACAACACGGTACGCATCTTCCTTGCTCATTCCTCTGCTGTTTGTACTAACGCACAGTACATCATACTGATTAAAATCCTTCATTTGATCTAACTTTAAAACCGTTCCAACTCGAAACCCATCTTGTGCAAGAATCGCACCAGTATCATTTGCTCCTGTTAGGTCATCTGCAATAATTACAGTATTTAACATAACATTGAACCTCCTTTTTCTTTATCAATCATTCACAGACACTTGTTGTCGATAGGTGCCATTATATAGTTTCACAAAAATAAAGTCAACAAAACAGCTTGTTTTGTTCGTTTTATCAAAATCAAAATACTATATCATAAAAAATCGAACATTTTTGTTAAAATATCGTTAATAAAAAATAGATTTTACAGCACTTTGATATTTTTTTAACTAATACGATTTAGGTGTCAAACGGTCATTCTAGAAATATGGAAATCCACTTTGCACAATTTTGAAAGATTTTATTCCACAAAAAAAGCACTTCTAACCTCTTCTTGAAACAATGAAAAATACGCTTTATCCGTTTCTCATCTTTTCAAAAAATTTAGAAATGCTTATCGCCAATTCATTTTTTATAAAATTTTATATGAAATATCGTTCCTTTTCCTACTTCGCTTTCTACTTGGATTTGCCCTTGCTGTTTCATAATGATATTTTTTGCCATAGCAAGCCCAATTCCAACACTATCGGAAGAGGCATTTTTTCCTCGATAAAATCGTTTAAAAATGTAAGGAAGATCTTCTTTATCAATGCCTTCTCCTGTATCTTTTATTTCCACTTCTGTATAGAGAGGATTTTTCACTCCATGGATTCTTAAATTTCCACCAGATTTTGTATGCTCTAAACAATTTTTTAAAACATTTGTCAACGCCTCTTTGCTCCACTCAAAGTCTCCAATATAGCTACATCCTTCTTCTACCTCTACTTGAATGGTAACTCCCTTTAATTCCGCTGGAATCCATAAAGTTTCTAACGCATGGGATACTAGATCTTTGACAATGACTACTTCCTCCTTCATTACAATGGTTCCTGCATCCATCTTTGACAACTTCAACAAAGAGGTGACAAGCCACTCCATGCGAGCAAGCTGGGATTGAATCCGATCAATAAATTGTTTTCTTTTTTCATATGGTAATTCTTGTTGTAACAGATCACTTAGTACCATCATAGAAGTCAGTGGCGTTTTCAACTGGTGGGAAATATCTGCCATGGAATCTGCTAAATAATGCTTATCTTTTTTTAACAATTCCGCCTGTTCTTCTAGCTTTCTTGTCACTTTATAAATTTCATTTTTTAAATAACTTAATTCGCCCTCTTCGTTATCACGAATATCCATGAAATGTTCCCCATTTGTAATACGACTTAAATAGTTGGAAAGCTCGGCAATTCTTTTATTTCGATAAAACAAAACCATGTATCCAATGAGCGCGATCAAAAAACCAGCACCAGCCATAATATAGTGACTGATAAAAGAAAAGAAAAAGCAACCAATGCTTGCCATAATAAGAACAAACCCTTGTAACAAAATCATAATTCGAATATCTTTATTTTTCCACATATCTTTTTTCGCTTTTCTCCTCAACCTTTTAGAATAGGCGGTACCCAATTCCACGGACAGTTTCAATTACCGTTGGATTGGTGGGATCTTCCTCTAACTTTTCTCTCAGCCTTTTAATATATACGGTCAATGTGTTGTCGTTGACATAATCTCCTGATATATTCCAAATACCTTCTAACAATTGATTTCTAGAAAGGGCTTGTCCTCGATGATTAATCAATGTGACTAATAGTCGATATTCTAAGGCGGTTAAAATAATCTCTTCTTGATCGCGATACACCTTTGCCTCTTGTAGATTTACTTTTACCTTACCAAGCTCTATGATAGAACGATTGCTCTTTCCACCGTAACGGCGCATAACCGATTTTATTCTAGAGATCAACTCTCGAATCCGAAATGGCTTTGTAATATAGTCATCCGCTCCCATATCAAGTCCCATAACTACATTCACTTCATCGTCACACGCCGTTAAGAAAATGACAGGAGCATCCCCTTTTTCCTTTATTTTCTTACAGATTTCATATCCTGTACCATCTGGTAAGGTAAGATCCAATAAATACAGATCATAAGAAGTTTCTTCTATCTTCTTTAAAGCATCGTTTTTATTATAGACTTCCTCTGGCTCAAATCCTTCTTGCATGAGGGAATAAGAAATCCCCATTGCGATGGTCTGATCGTCTTCTACAATTAAAATCCTCATGTTTTGTACTCCTTCTTATAGACTCTTAGCTTACGCTTTTATTGATAACTTCCTTATTATCTTCCTTCTTCATTGTCCTTCTGTCAATACTAAAGCCAGCTGAATCTGAAAACAATCCGATACATTAGATAATTCGATTCACAAAATTTCTTCACATTTTTTAATTCTATACTTAATTGTATTTCTATGTAAAAATAAGCTTTCTGCTGTTTTCGTAATACTACTTCCACATGCTAAATATGTCTGTAGAGTCTTTCTCAACTCCTCTTGCATTTGATCTTTTGGAAATGTCAACTCTTTCAACGTTAAAGTACAAGTCTCCATCATATTTTTTTCTGGTACAAACTTAAAAAGTTCTAACATATTTCTTGGTTTACTTGTTAAAAGATATGGCAATTTCTTACTTCTACATCCATTTTCAATACACCGTTCCGCTTCTTGATATGAATTCTTTATATGAAGAAGTGACACATTGTTTCCTTGAGCAATCGTAATTGGCAAACGAAATTTCTCTTCCACAGAATCATGGATATGAATATATTCTTCAATGAGATTTTCTTGTTTTCCCTGTATTAATAAAATATATCTCCATTTAGATTCTTGTGGAAAAATTAAAATTTTTTCATCCATCCCTTCTTCAATAATCCTTTTAATCCATATATAAACCAAAATATATATCTCTTCTTTTGGCGAAAAATTATTTGGATTAAATTTTCTATTCTGTGGCATCTCCATAGAAATCATCACTATCTCATAAGAATCTGCTTGTTTTATCCCATAACTTTCTCCCAAAGCTAAAACCTGTCTCTCTGTCCATATCTTATCATTTAAATGCTCTGTCAATGTCATTAAAAACTCTTCTTGTGATCGCATTTTATTATATTCCAAATATAAGTTGCGATAAAAATACATACTCATCGCCATCAAAACCTGTTCAATGACTAACAATAATTCTTCATGTTTTTCTGGCTCAAAGTCTAGAATTATCATATAATTTGTATTTCTTCCAACTCCTTTTATTGGATAAATACAATATTTTTGTTCTTTCGTCTCATATATTTGATAAGAGCTACTGGATTCAATTTCTCCAGTCTTAAGTAATTGCTTTATAATCTCGGCTGTTTTTTCCCTCTCTTTCTTCATATAGGTATATCCATACCCTTGTATTTCTCCAAATAGATCGACGATCATAACTGGCTTTTTTAATATAGCAACTAAATTATTCATAATACTTTGCATAGAATTTCCTTGAAGGATCATATTGGATATCTTTCTTTGTGCATTTAATGCATTCAAAAGATAATCATTTTGATTATTCCAAATATAAGATAAAACTTCATGATAGACTTCTCCAAGCGTTGTTGTAAACGGAATTTGCAACAGTGGGAATGACAACCGATTCGCTGTCTCTAACACACAATCATCTAATTCATCTATAAATCTTCCAAACTTTATGGCAAGCCCTGCACATGAGCGTTCATTCAATTCTTCTAATGTATCGCATAACAAAGTCTGATCCTTTTGAAATGCTAACCCTGTCATAATAAGCAATGTATTTGGTGATATATATCCCGCTACATCTGGAGCTTCCGTCGACTCTACTGTCATTACAACTCGTGATAAATCCGCACCTTCATTTAATATATTCAAATATTGAAACCTTTCTTCCTTTAGTAATTCTTGTAATGTCATGTAAGTTCCCCCTTTGAATCAATCTAACAGTGGAGAGATCGCTCTCACTTCTAGTACCATTTTATCACTTTATCATAAAAAATCTACCTATTACTCAGAAATTGCATATATCTTATTTTCACATCTTTTAAAATTTTCTACTATATTTAACCCCATACAAAATCCCGCAAACATATCACTTCCAGATGTATGACCATAGCTTAAAATTTTATAAAAATTAGTTTTCATTTCCAATTCATCTGTTTCTACAAAGGCTTTTAGGAATCCAATCCATGAACTTCCAAACAATCCTTCTATTGCACAAAGCAACTGATTCTTTCCAATATCTGTCGTATATCCTTCTTCCAAATATTTTTTTACTTCTTCTATAAATTTAAAAGAAGCAAATCCATATAGACTATTGGCAATTAAAATACCTGTAAGATAATCATCTCCAGATGGTGTAAGACCTACTCCAGCACCAATCCATTTTGGTAAAACGTCCTCTAAGCCTTCTCCTGTTACAACAGCCCTAGCTAATTCTTTTTTTCTATCTTCTTCCATACTACCTGCCTGTCGGATACTCTCTGAAAACCCAGTAATACGGGTATCTAATTCTGGATAAGAAAACCTATCCATCATTTCTTTCTTATTTTCCACTTTCTTTATTTCTTCTCCATAATTAGAAAAAACAGGCAGGGTATTAGAATAACCCCTCACCTGTTTCGTATTAAGACAACCATTTTCCATAAAGAAAGTTCCATTTTTCCAAAGAAAACTTTCATTGCTTTTTAAACTATCTAGCTTTACAAGCTCTTCTTTTGGAAGCAATATTCCATATGGTAGAATTTCATCTTCTTTATTTCCAATAAATGATAGTCTTCCTCCCACTTCTAAGTTCAACCCATGAGAAAAGCGACTGTGAATTTTATAAGTCTCTCCTTCTTTTAGTTGTTCTAGCAGCTGTATGGAAATTGTTTTTGCAAAAATCTCCATTTTTCCTCCACTATTTCGTTTCATATCCTAATTTCTTTGCATATGCAATAACTGCTTTTTCAAAACATTCAATTGGTGGATGCACCGTTCCAGCCCCGATCTGCCCATATCCTGCAATTTTATGCGCAATTCCTGTATTAATAACTGGAGTAATTCTTTTCTCTACTACTTTTCTTGCATCGATTCCAAGACAAATTCCTTGAAAACTCCATGTTGGAATGGTAAAGTTTGGATTTCGACTAATACAAATTTCCATCATCTCTTCACTGGTATCTCTTGCATCTTCATAGCCACCTGCTCCAACAAAACGAGTTACAGCTGGTGCTGCAATCATCGCCATACCACCAACTCCAAACGTTTCTGTAATCGCACTATCTCCCATATCTGGGCTTGCATCGTCCCCATCATAACCTGTAAAATAAAGTCCTTGTGGGGTATTTACTGGTGCTGTAAACCATTCATCTCCCATACCGCTAATACGAATACCAAAATTTTCTCCATTTCGGCACATAGCGGTCACTATTGTTCCTTCTTGGATCATTCTTGCACCATCCATAATAGCTTTTCCTGTCGCCATCATAATATTTAAGAAAAATTGATCCGTATCTGCAAGAAATTGAATAACCTCTTGCCTTTCTTTTTCACTAATATCCAACTTTGTGATAATCGGTGCCATTTCCTTTAAAAATACAAGAGAAGCTGCAATATTTCTTTGATGGAATTCATCCCCCATAGCAATTGCTTTTGCCATCATAGGAGAAATATCTAATCCACCTTTCATTGTACGAAGTGCCTTTCCAAGAGTTGGCCCTAGCACATTTTTCATCCATATGAGCCGCTCAACAACTTCTTTTGAATACGCGCCAAAACGAAGTACTTTTCCAATGCCTTCATTCATCGTACAATATGCTCGATTTCCATCTGTTGTGTTTTCCACAACAAAAACTGGCATATTTGCAGAAGTAATGCCTCCCATTGGTCCTACTGCTTGTACATGATGACATGGAATAAAAGTTATTTCTCCTTCAGAGAGCATTCTTCTAGCTTCTTTTTCGTCTTTTGCCCAACCTTCAAATAAGACAGCTCCAATGCAAGAACCTTGCATCGGATCGGGCATATTTTTCCATAAAATCGGAGGTCCTGCATGAAGAAGAACTTTACCATTTTCAAATTCTTTAATCACTAATTTTGCTGGTACAACGTCCAAAAGAACTGGATTTGCAGCAACAATCTTTTCAATGACTGCGTGATTTGCCTCATCAATTGTTTGATATCTCATCCGTTCTCCCTCCTCTACTCAAAATGATAACCGCGTAAAAAGTTTAATACATCAATTAGTTCCATATCTCCACCTGCTGGAGGTGTCCAATTATATTGCTCTACTTCACAGTCAAATTCTTTTAAAACTTCTGCAAAACTGTTCAATCCAATATTAATAATCTTTGGCTTATGACTAAGTAACGCTCTTACTTTATCAGAAACTTCAACCGTTTCCTTTACCTTTTCAGCCACCTGTATAATTTCTTTTTGTTGTTCTTTATATTGGTATCCAGCACAAAACAATGCCGTTTCCACTGCCTGTTTATTACTTTCACATACAATCACACCAGCCTCTTCCATAAGCTGTCTTTGATAATCATATCCTTGCGGATCTAATTTTGTTCCGCATACAGTTGTAATAAAAAATAACTTTCTATTTTCTTTGTCTGCTTTTTCTTTTAATTCTTGAATCGCAGGAAGAAGAGCTTGTGCCATGTCCTCATGAGAACCATATCCCATAACAATATCAAAAAGAATAACACCTGTTGTTGGATCATTGACTGCTTCTTTCATACACTCAATGCGTTTTGTTGGATCAATCATTGGATGTGGTCTGCCTTGCGTATAAACATCATCTCCAAGATCTACCACAATATGTCCTTCATGATTTAGCATATATCCTTCTTTTTTCCCAATCCCTACTTCAAGCCCCATTGTATCACGGAACATCATTGCCGCTTCACCAGCTAATGTTCCTCCTGAATAGTATGCCTTAATTGTTTTATTCTCTTCTTTCAAATATGGAGTTTTTACATTTGGTATAAAAGAAGTTTGCGTAATCGTTTCTCCTCTGATTAATTGTACTGCAATCCTAGCTGCCTCATCTAAAGTATATGCATGATAAAATCCTTCTGCATGAACTTCTGGTTTTTCACCTAAAAATAATGTTACAACTGGTTTTTTATAGTTAGAAAGGCGCTTTACAATTTTATCTCTTACTTCCTTGGCTGGAGGTTTCGAAATTACAATGACAACACTCGTCTCTTCATCTTCTTCCATTGCATTAATAGCATCCAACATTGTAATTCCGCCTACATCAAAGGATAAATCTCTTCCACCTGTTCCAATTGCATTTGTCACACCTTCTCCTAAGCGATCAATAATGGTTGTTAACTCCTGAATTCCTGTTCCAGAAGCTCCCACAATACCAATACTTCCTTTTGTCACATGATTTGTAAAGGCAATGGGTACACTTTGAATAATTCCTGTACCACAGTCTGGTCCCATAACAAGTAATCCTTTTTCATGTGCCTTTTTCTTCAATTTCACTTCATCTTCCAATATGACATTATCACTAAACATAAATACATGAAGTCCTTCATCTAATGCTCTATCAGCTTCTGCTGCAGCATAAATCCCTGGGATAGAAATCACTGCCAAGTTAGCATCTGGGAGTTCTTGCATTGCCTGTTCCCAGTTGTTTGCCATTTTCTTTCCTACTTTTGTTTCTTTTTTGGAAGCTTGATTTTTTAAAAAATCTTCTGTTTCATCCAGTACCATTTGAAGAAGAGATTCATCCTCTATATCTATGACAATTGCCATATCATTTGCTCCTGCTTTTATAAGCTCCTCTGTATCTAGCCCACTTGCACGGAAAATCTCTTTATTTGCTGGTGTTGCCATCATAATAGAAACTTTATGTATGCCATCCATAGCAGAAATTTTATTTGTCAAAAGCATCAGGACAACTGAGTCCTGATAGCTTCCTTTTTTAATGACAGTTTTAATCATATTCTCCCCACCTTCTTATTCTGCAAAACGATTTTTGTGATCATAATGATTGTAATGAATATCTTCACTAATTAAGTAATTATAAATATCATCTACGATTTCGATACCACCATTATTTTCATAATTTTGCTTTCTTAAAAGAGCTCTTTCCCCTGGATAATATACTTTATCATTTCCTTCACCCGGTTTTGCCTTAGCAAGCTCATCTAAACATGCAGACATATTTTTCTTAAACTCATCAAGAGGTACAAAGCGAGATGGATCAATTACTATATGAA
>OJJJ01000542.1_pt1 | contig 16802 bp, 15 predicted proteins | sample 1596311 | NCBI WGS metagenome assembly OJJJ01 (sample SAMEA4350140, study PRJEB24818) | metagenome | biome: human; feature: gut; material: faeces | place: Denmark | collected 2013-09 | reverse complement strand
ACAATGACTTAATATTCGATAAGTTTCCTTACAATACAGAAAGAACGAACAGTTCCCACTCGTTCTTTCTGTATTCAAACTATACTTTTGTTCACAATTTGTTCATGGTGCCTGACCCCTTTTATTCTTGGTTCTATGGCACAAGCATATTGTATTTGGTTGAAAAAGCCGGTAAATCACAGTTTGTTTTGAATAAATTTTTTGTTGGCAAATGCTCCTTAATAATTTTCTGAAAGTTCTTATCTTTACTTATCATATTAACTAAAGACATATTGTCCCTCCTTTTTCAATTAAAACTTCATCCGTCAAAAAAGACTTCCATTCTACCATAAAACTCCTCCATTTCTGGTTTATATCCTGTTTCTTCAATGTTATATCTTGTAATTACATATAATCTTTTGTTTCACTCTATAGTTAATAAACTTCTATATTATACTATTTATTTCATTAATTTTCCATATAACTACTATATTTCAACTTCTCAATCATTAATCAATGTGGAAATGTACTAATATTCGGTTATTCTGTCATTAATATATACTCTCTCTTCCTGCTGATAGTTCGGATATCTTAAAATCTTATTTTACAGTGATTAGTTCTTAAATTAGAATCAAAACGAACCAGTTGAAAATAAGTTTGTTAATTCAAGAAGATTAAGAAGTACCCTTTACATTAAATGAACACCAGCAGAACCATCCTATCATCTCGATCAGAACGATTTTTCTAGTGTTTACAATTTGTTAACAGTGCCTGACCCCCGTTATTTTTGAACATCGCCCGGATGCCCAAATGTCTGATGAGGAACTTGAAAGTATGGCTCCTTGGAGTCAAGAAGTAATTGATGCTTGTGAAAGCAAAGAGTAAAGTACTCTAGATATAAAAAAGTGATAGAAAGCGGAGTAAAATGCTTCACTTTCTTATTTTGGGGTAGCGTATTATTATTTGGCGCTTACTTTACAATAAGCAAAATCGTGATTCAAAACTATAAAATAACACAAGAAGAACCATCCTGTCATCTCTTCCAGGATGGTTTTGCTTGTGATAAGCTCCGTATGTATTAAAAAACACTCCATATCAAAATTCCTCTCTGATTACATATCAATACCAAACGTACAAACATTATAATCAGCAGAATCACCGCTATCACTGATGCTAAACAAATAATTTTAGTAAGTCTTTTAATGAGCCATGTTTTACTGGTTCTTCTAAACATTCTCCTTGCATCTCTATCATTCAGTTCTTCCAATGCTTTTTGAATGTCTATAAGATCATTTTTCGATAACACTGTTACATTCATGTACTTTGCTAATGGATAGTTGCTATCTACTTCGGAGACATTTAATAATTTTATATCTGAAGATATGTTTTCTCCTAATGCCTTTCGAAGTGTATGTAGAGTAGAGGCTTCACCAAAGTTATATAGTTTCGACTTCTTTTTCCCCTTAAAACCTAAAAGGCGTTCAAACTGGCCCCTTATAGCAAGTCCAACATAAGCATCAGTCAAGAAAACCCCATCCTCACTTAAGATAGATAAATATTTTTCTATAAGTACCTTTATCTTTGATATGTCCTGATTCTCTCTAAACATATACCACATGGCTCCTTTAATATCAACAACAACATCAGCTTGTTGTTTTATTCTGGAAACATCGAAGTCGCATGCATTATTGTTTCCAGAAATTTGTATGAACCCTGTAGGACTAACTTTAACACTTGCTCTTGGGTTTGCTAATTCATCACCATACAAATCACTTAAATAATATGTTGGATTTCTTCCATTATTAATTTCATACTCATATGCATCCCGTTCATAATATCCAGCATTTGCAGAAAGATTAACTAGTACATAGTTTCTTGTTAGTTTAAGTTTCTTTAAGCTGTTTATTAACCATTTACTACCTAGTGAATTATATGTGTTCTCATACCACTTATCTGTTTTATAATCAATCATTTTAATTTCCTCCATTGACAAAGATACCACATAATCGAGCCTGACACCTTCTATCAACCTTCGATTTCTTCATCCCCTTTTGTCCTATACCGCAAATACAAGGAACCCTATCAATCCCATAGTTACAATAATAACTGTGAACTGAGTGAAACGTCCATAGATATCCTCTAATGAAATAAGTTCTTTTAACACTGTTTACATAGTCAAGGAGAAGTGTTAACAGTGCCTAACCCCTTTTATTAAAGTTATATCTTGTAATTACATATACTCTAATGTTCCATACTATAATTAACATTCTTCTACATTATACCATTTATTTCTTCCTTTTTCCATATCAATTAATATGATCCAGATTCTCAATAATCGATACTCCATTAACCAATCAAAAATATCGTATACACCCTGACCAACTTCCAAGAACACAAAAATCTCTGAACTTTTTGGTACAGTCCAGAGATGTAGTTCTAAAATAATATGTATGTGAAGCTTATCCACATGTGTCGCTACAATTAATGTATGATTTCCTTTGGTGTTATCAGTAACCGTCCCATTTTATTCCTTTTGTTCACAATTTGTTCATGGTGCCTGAGCCCTTTAATTAGTAATTCTTCCCTTTTTCCATATCAATTACTATGCGCCAGATTCTCAATAATCGATACTCTATTATCCAATCAAACAAAATCGCATACACACTGATCGACATCCAAGAACACAAAAATCTCTGAACTTTTTGGTACAGTCCAGAGATGTAGTACTAAATTAAATATAATAGAATGTGAACCTTATCCAAATGTGTCGCTACAATTAATGCATGATTCCTTTGGTGTTATCCATTTTATTCCTTTTATTCACAATTTCTTAACAGTGCCTGACCCCTTTTATTCCCCAAAAAGAAGTCTTAGAAGATAACGGTGGTGAATCAAATCTATGATGTTCTTCTTTTGGACGATATATAACTTTTTTGCCTTCTTTTAAGCTGCTTATTGCTTCATTGAGGGAATGAGTATATACCACATCCTTTGATTGTAATCTTAAACTGCTATCAAGCCCATCACGATCAAAGACCCAAAAGTTCCAAGTGTTTTTAATATCTGTATCTCGTATTCCTATTTCTATAACATATTCCTTAGGTGAAACAAACTGATCTAAGGCAATGATTAAATCACCTACATATATATTTTTACCAATCGGTACTACCTCTAAAATAAAATCACCGCTTGTTATAACATCCCCCAATTCGTCTTTTACTTCCCAGTAGATGGACGGATGTAATAATTCTACTTTTCCAAAGTGACATATTTCTACTGGATACTGTATCACTTCATCGCTTGTAAACACTCTTTTTGCTATACGAAGTAGCGGTACTGTCTCATTACAAAAAGACCTAAATTCCTCTTTGGTTACAAAGCCCTTTTCATCCCAAAAAGGATCCAGTAATCCAACCAAAGCACTTCCTTGTCCAATGTAATCATGTATGTCTAATAACTCAAATCCATAAAGATATGGAGTTCTAAAGTTTGCCTCAATCTCTTCTTTATATAATTGTACCTTCCTTTTACCTGACAGATAAGCAAACTCTTTGTTTCTATTGGGTAATGCCACCCTGATTGAGCGGTATAAATACGCCTTTTATCGTAACTCTTACATTTTTCAACCCATTTTGTAAGAGGTGTAAACCAACTTCCTCCAGGCTCATTGGTCGGAGATAACATTATAAAAGATGGATGATTTCCATAGGTATCTAATATCTTTACGGTCTCTTCCCATAGTATATCACTCATAACACATCCATCATAAAATCTATTCCACATTCCGCACTCTACTTGAAGATAGATACCAACCTCATCTGCTGCAATAAAAGCAGCCTCCGGTGGACAAAAACTATGAAAACGGACATAATTTAATCCCCAATCTTTGCATATACGAAAGATTCTCTTCCAATCATCTACTGTTACAGAAGGGTATCCTGTCAGAGGAAAATCCCCACCGGAATGTGTTCCACGAAAATAGGTAGGCCTATCATTCACATAGAATAGTCCTTCCTTCACTTCAATGTTTCTAAAACCAAAGGTTATTGTTTCATGTAATGTTCGTTCCTCGCATTCTAATACAATATTTATCTTCTCAAGATTTGGTGAATACTCATCCCATAAAGAAGAATTCATATCAAAGGCTACTTCTTCCTCAATAACATTTATACCTGGCTTTAATATGATACACCTATGTATGTCTTTGATTTGGATATTTCCAGCTAGCTCATTTCTACTTGTATTTTCTATCACTATATTTAACTGTACTTTTTTGCTATGAATGTCTGGATATACTTTCTTGCTTTTGATATGAATACTTTTTCTACTAAATATTTTTACCTCTCCAACAATACCATTAAAGGTTGCTCCTAATGCATCCGATATCATATGTCCATCTGGTCGATATGGATAAATTAAACTATTATCTACACATACAACAAGTCGATGGTTTCCTTTTTTAAGTGGACCAATAAAATATTTATGTGGGGTACAGAGTCCAATTTCTTCCCCTATATAAACACCATCCACCCATACGCTAGTTTTCCATTTCACTAATTCCATATGGAAATAGAAATCATGTCCATCGAAATCATCTGGTATGTTAAATGTTTTTTCATACCAAGCCTTACCTAAATAATGTTTTGGAGGTTGCGAAAGAAATGGAACTAAAACCTTATCTTCATTTACTTTGTATTCCTCTCTCTGGTACCACAATTTATCATGGAGACTTGATACCCAAGGCGTTCGTTCACTAATATCATTACCATAACCTTGATTTTGAAGTATCCCTGGTACTTTTATTTCATCCGGTAAATTACCTTCATACCACCCTTTATCAATTCCAACATTCTCAGGATCTATTTTAAAATTCCAATTCCCATGTAGGGAGTATTCCCACGTCATTTTAATCCCCATTCTTGCACACGTTCTTTGCGCATAACAAGTTTGTGGTGCGCAAGCACAAACTTGGGTGTGAAAATTGATTTCTATTTACATGCTATTCTCCTTGTTTCGAACCCATTCATATTTCATAGTTATCTTGAAGTGTAATAATAACTATAAAGTATATGAGTCTAATATTATTCACTACTGATATAAAAATGCAAACAAATAAAATATTGTACCAAGAAGCAATATTAATAATGCGTATTTTATCGTTCTAAGTAACTTGTATTTTTCATATAGTTCATTCTTGTTTTGGATAATTGTTGTCATTATTTTCTCCTTCATTTATTAAATTTAATCATTAACAGCATTAACAGTGCCTGACCCCTCTTATACACAGGTATCCAAAGATAAAATTCGTTGTCCCATCGATTGGATCAATATAGAAACAATATCCATTCGTACTTTTGTTATTCCCCTCCGTATCCATCCCCAAAAAAGGTATCATCTCCTTGATTCCTGATATCCTTATTCCCTGGTTTCCTAGTTTCATCCCATCACACGGATACCATATTATCCTACAATGTAGTAAAAAGAATTACACGGTATCTCTTCATTCAATAATTACGGTCTACAACTTATATAACTTAACATTCCATATCACACTACGGCCTTAACTACACTGGCGACACAATGCATTAAGAAACCTTCTTCTTCTATGCCACAAAAACAAAGAATAAATAAGGAAAGCTGCCATAATCTCTCATGGCAGCCCGCTAATTAACATTAAGTCATAATTCAATTAAGGTTCACAATTCGTTCACAGTGCCTGACCCCTTTAATTTAAGTCCTGCTTTAGTAGCTCATCTGTTGTGATATTAAATACCTCAGAGAAAGCAACAATTTCAATGTCAGTTACAAATCTTTTGCCACTTTCAATCTTTTGAATCGCATTCTTATCTAAATCTATTCCAATTAGTTGTAATTTATCTGCAAGCATTCTCTGTGATACTGCAGGAGTTAAAGCTTGTCTTAATGCCTTTATTTTATTGCCACATAGATTTAAGGAACCATCTAAATTTCTATTTTTATACATAATCCACCTCCATATTGACATCTACTACTTGTCAATATGTTTATTATATGGTAAACTAATACATATTATGACATTCACTAGATGTCAAGAGAGGTGAATAACATGAACGATTACAAAGAAATGTATTTTTTACTGTTTAACAAAATAACTGATAACATTGCAAGGTTACAGGAGCTCCAACAGCAAGCAGAAGAAATGTACATATTACATGAAGAAGCTACAATCGGAATGGTTGAATTACCAACAAATGAAGAGACTAATTGATTTAAAAACAAGAGCAACTATCTAATTTTAAGATAGTTGCTCTTGTTTTTTTTATAAGGTTAAGAGTGCCTGACCCCTTCTATCTGAGCAATAAATTCATCACCATCCTCTAAATAGCTAATCCGCTGTTTCAATTCTCCTGGTATATTGAGGTCTGCAAATCCCCCCCTGTTTTCAGTATGCATTGGGATGATTGCTTTCTGCGGATTGATTGTCTTAAGAACGTCCTCTATACATTTTGTAGTTGCATGTCCACTTGTATGTAATTTGTATAATTGTTCTGGTTCGTACGGTTTAAGAAATTCATCTAATTCCTTATTGTATGCTTTAGAAGTTGGATCAAGATATCCTTCCCACATAGAATAGATGATTTTAGGTTGCAAATCCACAAAACGCTCTAACCACTTTTTGTATTGCTCCCCTTCTTTAATCACAATTACAAAACCTTTTTCTCTCATAAACTCTTCCTGTGTCATATTCACAGTCTTCAGTTTATAATTCCAATTAACTGGATATACTGTTTTAAACTGATACAAGTTTTTTGCTCTGGTTCCAGCATACTTCTTAAAATTCCGTAGTTGATTACATATATATCCATTTCCATAAAATCGCATTCCATTTCTTTCTGCTGCTTTATAAAATGACCATAAACTATCCAGATTCGTTGAGGAACATAGTAAAAACACGTACTTATTCTCTTTAAAATAATCAGCTGCTTTCTGTTGCATTTCCGACTCTGACATTACTTTTTCAGTCTGACGGCTCATCATGGTTCCCTCTGTTATAAGAACATCTATCTTACGTTTACCACTCTGCGTGATATAACTACGAATCATATCTACGAGTCTGTGCCCTCTGTAACCATGATTTCTATAATCACCAGTATGCAGAATTGTTAAATCATTAGTCTCTATCAGAAACATATAGGCATCATAGGCAGAATGATCCAATGAATAAGGAGTAACTTTGATATTACCACATTGGATAACTACGTTTTCAACAATCGAGTGCATTCTCTTATCATCCCGAAGAATTTCCAATGCAGCACTATCTTTTAACGTATCATAAATTGTCAGCATGACTTGTCTTGCGCACGCTCCCATATATAACGGAACATCCTTTTGTATTGTTAGAAACATTCCCACATGGTCACCATGATAATGTGTAAAAAATACTCCATCACACTTTTTTCCTTCATAATTTAAGCCTTCAATATTCAAATCATGTGCTTCACTTTCTATTCCCGGAAGTTCCTCTCCAAAATCAATGAAAATCCTATGCTTATCTGTTTTAATTTCTGTTATGCAACCTCCTATTTGATTTGTTCCCCGGTGAATAATTATTTTCGTCGCCATATCCTATCTCCTCTCAAATCGGTAATCTTTTGCAATATCTTATTTAATCGTAATTTTTTTATTTGATCCTAATATCACTTGCCGTATGGTGTAACTTTTGTAGTTCATCAAATGGAAACGAAAATCTCTCACTATCATTTTCTCCAATCGCTACTGTCCAGTTTTCTTCGTAACAATCGAGCATTAAGTGGCTCCTCTGATAATAGTTAAATGCTTCCAATATAGTTGGTACAAACTCGGTTCTCATTCGATACATGCTGGTTAGAAACTTGTAATAATGTTTCGCCTTTCGTATATCATCATCTGGAAGTTCTGACATATGCTCGAACGCAATTTCTAGGTTAAAGTTATTGTTTCGATCTATGCTCATGTTCACAGTTGCAAAACCAGGCTCTGCAAGAATTGAAAATCTTTTTTCTTTCTTATACCGAATGAGTTCTGTAAGGTTTTCTAAAAATTGTTTAGCGAAATCTAGTTCTGCATATCTAGATGCTGTCATTTCTACTCTTTTATCATTATCTGTCAAACACCACCTAAACCAACCATTTGTTATATCTGTGATACTAAATTCCATCGTATGGCTCCTCTCTATCGATTAAATGCTTAACTATTTGATTTATGTGCACCAAATTACCTAGTATGAATAACTTCTATCGCTTCCTGTAATTGTGTTAACGCTTTATTTCCATCCCCTGAATAAATCCAAACCGGGCTCATTTATGCTCCAGCTTCGTGGATATATAAATAAATCATTCAATTTTCAAGGTACAAAAAAATGGTTTATCAAACCATTTATCGTTGATAAACCAAGAATAACATATCTATATTAATTTTTCAGAACGTTACGTCAACAGTATGTCGTTTTCATTTTTTCACGACATAATACCACTGATTTTGTATGTTTTCTCTACCTAAACATACTCTTTTAATCTTTAGATGAATATTATCTAATCCTCTTAGCGTTGCAAAATCACGTTGTATTTTACGTTTTTCAGCTAAATATGTATAATATTTCTTAATCTCAATTTCTGCTATTTCTCCTTTATCAAAAAATAAATCCATCCAGCCGATCAATCGAATCAAATGAAGTAGTCTTTTTTTCTCCGCTACCGGTTTACCTTCTAAAGCCCATTCCTGATCTTTGTATTGAATATATTCACACACTTCACCTAGTGAAGAAAACATATTATTTCTAAGAAACCTACAATTTTCATTTTCATAGTCAATATATATACGGCCTGCCTCAAGCAAAATATTAATGTACCGTTCTCCTGTCAGTCTTGACACAGTAAGTTCATTTTCAATCTCAAAATATGTATCATTCTCATAATAGAACCCTTCATCCTTACTCTGTTGATAAATATTATCATATAGCGTTAGCAATCGTTCTAATTTGTTTAGAGTATTATGTGCAGTGACTAATTTCACCGTTATTTTCACCTCGTTTTATATTACTGAAATTTCCTCCAATATAACTCTTATTCACTACGATTCCATATCTCTTCAGGTGTAATTTTACTCTTTTCACTTTTATCAAAATAACAAACGTTTTCTCTGCCTAGATAATCACATATTTTCGGTAAATGATCGTTCTGAAAACTACCATCTCCCTCAGATATGAATAACTTTACACTGTCACGAATCTTCAAACTGTTTATATTATCTTTTCCAACTTTATGCGGAAATATATTAAGATAATCACTAACTATAGTAATATAATTTTTATATTGCCTTACAAATTCTTCTCTATCCTTTGGTTTTTCTATCCATGAATTATAGTTATCCATTTGCTGAAACACTTTAACTTTCTCTGTTCTTGATTTCAGCTCAGGATTCGAACTTAACTTAGCTTCTACTAGCATTAATTCATTTATTTCCATATTATATAACATCATATCACACTTTTTTTGGTCATTTCCATTGAATCGAATTTCTATATCTAAAACGATAACCTTAGGCTGCCTATATTGGCCAACTCCATATGTCATTGAATACAATCCTTTTAAATATTCTCTTTCTTTTTCATTGTTATCCTTCTTCGAGTTTGTACATTTACTACTTTGGAATTTTTTCTCTATCCCATTTTTCAATAAGTCATAGTTTTTGTTGTCTAAAAAGAAACCTTTCATACCAATATCTTTCTCGATATTATCTAATGTATATGTTCCTTCTCTAATTTGAAACGGATTTGTCTTATCTCCATAAACATATTTGAAGTACTCAGTGTTATATTTAAATGAAGCACCTTCAAATATAAATATTATGCCTCCATTATAATAAAAATACAATTTTTCGTTTCTAATTGCCGGAAATATTTTTCCTAACTTTATATCTGGAAGTAGCTTATCCCACATTTTGATTTCTTTGACTCTGTCACATCTTTTTTCATCAAATGCTCTTATAAATGACAAATACATATCCTCCTTTGAAAAACGATCTATTTTATAATTTAATACAACAAAATTAATAAAATTTTACCATTTTATTACCATAATAACAATTAATATAACAAATTTCCACAATTTTATAAGCCTTCGACATTAGTCCTCTTGGCTTTTTGCTGATGTATGATAAAGAAGTAATAGTGGGCAAACCCATAATTTGCTCATTTTTCGAGTTCAAAAGAACACGCTAATCATGGTATAATTAATTATACCAGACTAAAAGTAAGAAATTTAAGAATAAGGTGAAACTATGAATATATAGCCTCGTACTTAGGAATTACTCCTGTTTCATTAAGTAGAATTAGAACTAGACTGAAAAATAAATAATTCTATTAACATAAGTTAATGCTAGATATAATTTCTTCCTCTAAAATATAGTCATCAAATCTTAGGAGGAATTAATTATGAAAACTTTAATTGTATATAACCACCCATATAAAGGTAGTTTTTGTCATGCTTTATTACAATCAACTAAAAAAGGAGCTTTAAACGCTGGACACGAGGTAGATATTATTGATTTGGATAGTGACCACTTTGATCCTGTTATGACTGGAGAAGACTTACTTGCATTTCGAAATCACCAAGCTGTTGATAAACAAGCGCTTGAATATATTGAACGTATAAGACAAGCTGATTATCTAGTTTTAATCTTTCCAATTTGGTGGGAACTTATGCCTGCCATGACAAAAGGATTTATTGACAAGGTTATATTTCCCGGCTCAACTTACAGCTATACAAAATCGGGATATGGAATGGAAACAATGTTAAAAAATTTGAAGTCTACAACTGTGATTACAACAATGAATACACCTAAAATAATGTATAGGTTTATCTATGGAAATGCAATAAAAAAAGCTCTAATTGAAGGTACTTTTAAAAAAACAGGTTGTAAAAATGTTGAATGGATAAGTTTCAATATGGTTAAGAATAGCTCAGATAAAACTAGAAAACAGTGGTTGCACAAGATAGAGAAAAAATTTTCTAATAGATAGTTTATTAACATATAAAACATACCCATGGCATGTTTTATATGTTAAAATATTGAAAATAGAAGTTACAGCTGTTACTACGATAAGTTACACAAGTAATTTCTCAATTTCTTCAGTTATTTCGCTTTCTGAAGTAAGCGAAACAAGTTCAATTATCAACCGAACTCTTTACTTTGGTATGTTTTTGAATAGCAATTTCATATATAGCATTCTCATCTTTCATACTTTTTACAAGTTGCGCGGCTAGGAGTTCACAGTGCCTGACCCCTTTTACTTCAATGCCTTTATAAATAATCTAACTATTTTTTAAATAAAATGAATACATTAAAGGAACATACAGCTAATGTCCATTATAATTCTAAAAGTAAGTCAATCTTATTTTATCATTGATAACAATTTGTTCATAGTATCTGACACCTTCAATACCATTCGTGAAGTAGAGTGCTATAAATCGATAACCCTAAATAATACTAACTGGATCAAAAATTATGCGTGATATTTTGTTTTCTTTAAACACTTTACGAAGTTTTTGTGTAACTATAATGTCCTGAACACAGTACATGTTTATACCAAAATACTCCTCTGACAGATTAAAGTCGGAAACTTTTGTTAGTTTTGCCTTTTCATATATTGCCTCAGAGCGACGGATTTTACCATTTTGTCCACAGATTTTACATGGATAAGGTCTGAAATTCTTATTGCCTCCAAAATATGATACTTCGGTTCTAATCTGTGAACTCATCTCAGGTAGGGAATTCGTAATCACAAGTTGATACAGCAGAGTATCCGTTCTTCTTTTAAAGTCGATCACTGGTCGTAGAGTATAGCCAGTTATCTCATTTTCCTCAAGCAAAAGACGCACCCTCTCACTTATCAATATTTCCGGCATAAGCATGGCTATATCATACTTACTAAATTTTTTCACATTAACGATAAGATCGGATATTTGTATAAGACCTACATTACAATCAGAGCAACTCTCTTCATAAATAGTTCCGTAATTTGGTATTTCCCCATCCATTTCATATGGGAAAGGAAGAACCATTTGAAACAGTTTAGCTTCTTCAAGTTCCTTCTTTGTATACTCACGAACTTCAGAATACCCATAATCAAGTCCTCGCTTTCTAATTACACCCATAAGAACAGAAAATTCCGGTGTATCAGCATACAATCTTACTTTCAATACTCCCGACAAGGTATATACTGCATCCATACCTTGATTCAAAAAATACTCGTGAAGTTCTTGCAGTACATCTATGTTTTCCGAATTATCTACCTCTATACATGTTCTCCTTCTCATAGCTGCTCTCCTTTGTTTACAGTGCCTGACCCCTATTTCTCAGTTCTATAAGGCTTGTTTCAATATCGGTTACATCCACGAAGAACAAAGACACCTTTACACATCTTCCATTAGCTTCAGTACTTTCAAAGACAATATCATCATGTCCAGACATTTCCTCTGTCTTTGGATAAAGGAGCCATATATCCGGTGTATCGTATTTCTTTGAATAAGCAAACATCTGGTACATATCAGCTTGAGATATTCCGTAGTTTTTTCCACTATCATCAACTAAGCGTTTCCACTTGGTATCCATGATGATTTGATGTCCATCTTCACGAGTTACTACAATATCTGGACGTAAGGAAAAGATATCCCTATTATTCTCTCTAAATAAATAATATCCTCGGTCCTGTGTTGAAACATCCCAATTAATTTCCCCGAACACTTTTCTTATATTTTGAGCTACATAAGCTTCGAACACCTTTTCCATCGGGAACAATAAAACTCTTGCGTTTGTGTCACCAGAGAACGTCGAAAAACTCTTATTCATCAAGAATACTTTGCACCATATCATGATATCCTCATAATCATTGGTATTCCTATCAATAACAACGTTAGAAAAATCCTTTGCATAATTTGTAGATGGAGTAACCATTTCAAAGAGCGTTAATAGCTGCCTTATGGCTTTTATGTTAATCGAGTTTGTAGATATTTTCTGTAATTTTATTAGCGTAGACTTAATAAGTCTATTTTCGGCCCTGTTCACTTGAAATTCATCATATGATACATAAAACTTCTCTCTGTGAATCATATTCTTTTTTATGTGTTCACTAAATAGCAGCTTTCCCTTATAAAAATTCAAATTATCATTCATCGGTATGTATGCTGATTTCAAACCACGCCTAGTCAGCTCTATTACCTGCTGTATAAACATACTGATAAAAATCTCATATAGGTTCATACGATCTGTCTTCAAGTTTGCCGCATTAAAAACTTTCCCCGGAAAATCCTTCATGCTACGAAGCATTTTAATAAGGACCTTTATAGTACTTGAATCCGTCTCACCATCGTTAATAAAATCGATTTTAGGAAGAACTTGAATTTGATATCCACTTTCCAGCTGTACTAGTCCTACATAATTTCTCGCTTGAATAACATCTCCTACACCCTTTTTGTAAAAAGCTTTAAAGAAATCCAATGCTACCGTTGTATCATCTTCTGACGTATTTTCTCTAACAAACTTATCAAGTTCAGCAAAAATTTCTTTCTCTAGATATATTAAGTCCTTGTCATTTATATAATCCACATTACAGGTGATGGTTTCGAACTCTTTTATGATTAGCAATTTCTCATTCATATGATTACCATCCTATTCTTCGGAATTTAATATACCTTCATAACTTTCAATAAAGTCAAATGCACTTTCCTGGATACGATATTTTTGCTCTTTTTCTAAATTGGTACGTCCTCTAAAAATCTTGTTCGGAGAAACTTCTTCGTTTAAAATAAATTTAAATCGAGCATCTGATTTTCCTGTATCCCCCAACACCAACTGTATTTTTTCATAATCGTCATAGAAATATTCCTGTAACAAAGGAACCACTGACTTTTTGAAAATATTACTTAAACGCTTTAAAGAAGGATCTTTTCTTAGTCCCCAGAAAAAAGCATGTCCTATCATATGTTCACGATCAAATAAAAACTCAATTCGATCATTGATCGCTTTAAGCATTTTTTGTACATTAACCTTTCTACCATTATTTTCAATAACTATATCCTGTAACAACTCATCCTTTGGCATCATTTCAATAAAATTAAATCTCCTTCGAAGAGCAGTATCCATCAATGCAATGGAACGATCTGCCGTATTCATAGTTCCAAGTATGTAAACATTATTTGGAATTTCAAAAGGATGTGCTGATCCGGAATAAGGAAGAATTGCTGTCATAGCTTCTTCTTCACCCAATCTCTTGGTTTCTTCAATCAACGTAATTAACTCACCAAAAATCTTCGATATGTTTCCTCTGTTAATTTCATCAATAATAAAGACATATGGTTTTTCATTCTTTTCTACAGTTATACTACTTTTAGTATAAGACGGTGCCTGTATTTTTTCTTCTTTGGCATTCTCACAAAACGCTTTGAATACACCTGGTACTATTTTATACTGAAGCCCACCTGCATCTACGTCATCCTCCATCACTGGGCGAATTCCCTCAATGAACTCTTCATAACCATAGGACTGGTGAAATGTTGTAAAAGCAATTCTATTTTCTTTTTCCATCAACTCATTATATCTTTCCTTCACTGCTTCATACCCCATACTTTCAACTTCCTGAAGGGATCTTCCATCACAGATAGCAACAGCGTAGATCGTTGTATTATAGGTTTTTCCTGTTCCTGGAGGTCCATATAAAATAATGTTTTTATCCATCACACAATCCTCTTTGATTAAAAGGTCAATATTTAAGTTATTTGCATTATTAACCAAATCCGTATATTCATTATCAACAAAATTTTTTAGTTTGCTCATTGTTATTTGGCCTAAAGAAGTCTCCAGTATATCTGAATCATTTAAGTCTTGTGGGCATTCCTTTTCTCCGTTCATCTCATTTGTACCAGTTAATCGCCTACATGGTGTTTGAGAGTTGTCTTTCACTTCTCTTAAGTAATTATAAACATGCTTTTCAGCATCAGCGCAACACCACCAAGAGATTCTTGCTGAATCTACATTATCATCTGTTAGCTGTTGTGCACGATTTCTGATATGGCTTTGCTTCAAAAACATATCTATTACATTAGGGTTATCAATAGTTTTATATTTCTCATAGGACATAAGTGCTGCTGCAATCCAAACAGAATCAAAAACTGAATACTTTTTGGTTATACCTTTCTGATTAACTACTTTCTCCCATTCTTTGGCTAATTGATTAACATACTCTTCCTTTATACTAATACCGGATCCCATCGGACTCCAATCTTGATCAGGAAACAAATTCTTTAATAAGCTTTGATCCAAATAAGAATCCATTTCAACATTTAAAATAGTATTGAACTTAACATTAATACTCCGTGTAGTTCGACCACTATTTCTTTTGTCCTCATCCCAATGCGGTTCCTCTATTGGCTCTGATGTTGCTATCCCAGATGCCATAATACCACGTGGCATTTCACCAACCTTTATAACATAAACCGTATCTCCTACCTGTACTCCTTTACTCCTGCATGACCATGTCGTTTCAGTAACATTATCTTTCCATTCCCAGTTTTCCGGATTCCAAGTTAGAAGCCAAGCACTCTTTCGCTCTCTGTAAACTCCATCGATCCATTCCCCCACTATTACCGTTTCTCCTGTTTCCTGTATTTTATTTGTTACAACACCCTGATACAAAACATTTTGGCCTAAATATGTATATGTTCCATTTTCTTTTTGAACAAATAAATGTAAATGGGCTGCATATACATTTCGATATTGTTTGTTTGTTATATTATAACAAAAGTCACTGGGTTGTGGAGTTGTACCATCTGATTTTATTTTTTCTACTCTATCAATAATTTGTTTCGTAGTAAACTCCTTATTTATATCCATTACATTAAATGCTGCTATGTATGCCTCTTTGTAAGTCATCTTTTCCAATCCCCCATTTCACTTGCAATTACCGTGAGCAGACTTACACCAGTTAGTGTAGTCTAGCTTCGCTGGACAAACGATATACTAAAAGAACACTTACAAAACTAATCTACCATCTCTTACAGAATGATTTTGCATGTGTTCACAATTGTTAACAGTGCCTGACCCCTTTTAGATTTTCATAAGTCCTATTTTAGTAGTTCATCTGTTGTGATATTAAATACCTTAGCGAAAGCAACAATTTCAATGTCAGTTACAAATCTTTTTCCACTTTCAATCTTTTGAATCGCGTTCTTATCTAAGTCTATTCCAATTAGTTGTAATCTATCTGCAAGCATTCTCTGTGATACAGCAGGAGTCAAAGCCTGTCTTAATGACTTTATTTTATTGCCACAAATATTTAAGGAACCATCTGAATTTTTATTTTTATACATAATCCACCTCCAAATTGACATCTACTGCTTGTCATTGTGATTATTATATGGTAAACTACCATATATTATGACACTCACAAGATGTCAATAGAGGTGAATAACATGAATGATTACAAAGAAATGTATTTTTTACTGTTTAACAAAATTTCAGATAACATTGCAAGGTTACAGGAGCTTCAGCATCAAGCAGAAGAAATGTACATAGCACAAGAAGAAGCTGCAATCGAAATGGTTGGATTACCGACAAATGAAGAGACAAATTGATTTAAAAGCAAGAGCAACTATCTAATTTTAAGATAGTTGCTCTTGTTTTCTTTAGTGTGCCCAGCATGGGCACAATCTTATGGGTTAAAGTCCCTAGTCTGCCCTAGTAGTGGGAAAGACATAGCCTAAGACAAGGGTGTCGTGAGCGATTGCGAATCTGAAGGAAGTCCGTGGGCA
>OJJJ01000540.1_pt1 | contig 16837 bp, 20 predicted proteins | sample 1596311 | NCBI WGS metagenome assembly OJJJ01 (sample SAMEA4350140, study PRJEB24818) | metagenome | biome: human; feature: gut; material: faeces | place: Denmark | collected 2013-09 | reverse complement strand
GAAACCAACATTAAAAAGGCTAATCCCAATAGAACCCTTATACCAAAAGCACCTAGTAAAAACTGCATCATTTTCCATACAGCATTCTGAAATTTCGGAATTAAACTAATAAACGCCGATAGACCAATAAATCCAGAAACAACCAAAGCAATTAATTCCACCATGAAATTTAGAAATTGAATTGCTAACAAAGGAAATCCGATAGAAATAGTCATAATTGGTGACAAAAATCCTACTGCTAACTTCCAACCAGCTTTTGAAGGCTGCAAATATTCATTCGTTTCTGCTGCTTCATCAACATTATCCTGAACCTTTTCAAGTTTTTCTTTAGTGGTTTTTCCAGGATATAAAAACTCACTTGTTTTTTTAGGATTTTCAGGAGTATTTATTTTTGTTGTTTTTCCATAATTCATTAGATAATAGGGTTCTTTCACTGCAAGATCAAAAAGTGTATTTTGAACCAAAACAGTTGCATCCACTTTTGTATTTCCCTGGTTATTCGCTGTTGATTGCAGCAAAGCAACTTGAACTTCATTAGAAATAGTATTGAATCCTTTTACAAGATCTTTTCCCTTAGCATTCCAACCAAAAGCAAATACAATAACCATCATAAAAGCAACAAACTGTTTCATCGCTCGTTGCGGACTTTTAGCAAAATACAAATAAAAAATGTACACAGCCATACAAACAATAATTGTTAAGCCAAATTTTCCATATAACGTATCAAAAAGGTTTTTAGAATAACTGGTGAATGTAGAAATGTTATCTTGCAAAACACTGGCTTCTCCAAACAATTCGATTCCTTTTCGGAATACGGAAAAAGAGATCTTATTGAATTCAAAAAAGATATTTGCGCCACTGTTGATCCATTGACCAGTATCGATATTAAAAAATGAAGCCCATCCCTCTTCACTTACCATCTGACTACCATAAGAATCTAAATTGTACGTTTTCGTTTGATCAGAAACTTCCGTATCCCTAATTGGCGCTTGTTCAGCATACGCAACAGTCGTTGTTGTAAACAAGCATAGTCCAATCAATAAAACAGCCCCGAAGACTAGCTTTTTCCATAATTTCATCAACAACACCCTTTCTAAGCGTATTTCACTTCAGCATCACTAGAAGCAGTACGTTCGACCGTTTTCATAGCAAGATCCCATTCAGGAAACAAACAATCAACTGTTATTTTGGCTACTCGATTATAAATATCTTTGAAAAAGCATTGACCTTTTTTCATGTTCGATAGGATTTTACGATTTCTATCAGTCACTTCAATACCAACATGTTGTAGAATACCGTCTCTTTCTTTATCCCAATCAAATGCAAACACTGTACCAAAACTACTTGTATTTTGATCATCTTGTAGATCTTTTACAGACTGTGTACAATAAACCAAAATGTTACAAAAGGAACGTCCTACACGTTGCATAGATTTTAAAATTTGTTTACCGCCTTTCGCTTTTTCAAATATCCAGGCTTCATCAAAGATTTCAACGGTATACTCTTTTCGATTTGCTTCACCGAATTGTTCACAAAACTTACCTAGCGGAAGCATCAAGCAAACAGATTTTTTGTTTGCTTCAGAATAATCAATCATTGACGTATCTTGTTCCGGTAGATCCAAACCAGCAACTTCTAATATAGTGACACGTTTTTTCAAATCCAATCCTTCAATTTCGCCATCTGAAAATCCCAAATGTAAAATACTTTTATTAATTTTTGAAAACAGTAAATTTCCGGCACGCTTTATATTTTCAATTTCTGAATCTTGCAGCCGTTTAATCACTGTTAGCAAGCCAACTTTTTCGCCCATTTCACGCTCTTCAATCACTTGATCCAAAGTTTCATTAATAAAGGTTTCAACCTCTTCTTTGTTTTCTAAGTTGTAAATAGATTGGATCATTGCCTGGGCAGTGTCCTTTGCATCCACACCTTTCAAAAATACGATTGGATCTAAAACACCATGATTCTCTTTAAATCGAGCATCAAGGGTAACGTAGTGAAAATTCTTTAAGTGGCGAACAAAATCAGGATATTGTTTTTGCATGGTTGGATCGTTCGCAGTAAATAGAAATTGTTCTCTCATCTCCTGCTTAGGATCTATATATAAAACCTTCCCCTTCATATACGATAAATAGAAAAAAAGCATCTTTGTTAAATACGATTTCCCTTTACCGGTCTCACCAGTAATCGCAATGTGTGGACTATCTGTCATTGCAGTTGCTTGCCCCTGGTTAGCTACATAAGGATTAAACTGAACGATATTCCTAGAAGCTAATAAGCTTTGTTCCCTGGTTTCCGATTCCAAAAATCCATCAGTTCGACCAAAATACCATCCAACATTGGTACCTACATTATTTGTCACCGCAAATAATACTTCAGCTAAGGTTGTTCCATTAGAAATTTGAATCCAGTCACGAGCATGATCAATAGAATTGCCTTGCAGCATCTTATAGAATAGATACAGCTGCTTTGCACTAGGACGTACAGCACGCACTCGTAGATTATCCAGGGTATTCATCAACGCATCCCCTCTTCTTTTGCATTGCGCCTTGTCCTTTCCGTAAACAACAAAACAAGCCATCCAACGAATGATCGGTTCCTTTTGATCAATTTCATCAGATAACTTTTCAGTAAGAATCAAATTATTTTTAGTTCGTTGTGTAATGGAATCACCTGCCTGCAAAGATTCTGTTCCTTCAGTCTTATGTCGTCTTTTTTGAACCCCTACTTTTGAAGCAAACCCACCAACACCATCAACTTCAACATAACTTCCTTTTATTCGAAGTTCACAAGGGAAATCCATTTGTTGCGCTAAATGAAATAAGTGATTGTATGAAATATCGTGATCTTCAAATTCAGCGATCGGAATGAAAGAAACGCAACTATTGCCATTGTCAGATCTTAAATGGATAAATCCAACGTCTGAAACAGGATCTACAATAGAATCATTGATCCGTTCAATACTTTTTGCTTCCGTCATAATATCGTGATCAATGTTTCGAATATAATTTAACCGATTCAAGTAGATCATATCTTTTTCAGATAGTCGTTTCCCTTTTCTGCTGTGAATCACTCGAAACAATTCTTCTTCTAACTGCTGAACGTTATGAAAGGCTGCTAGATCGATCGGTTGTTTTTTCCCTAACCATATCAATACTTTATCTGCAATATCATCAGATACACGCTTCACCGATTCAATCGGATTTTGATTATCGTACACATCTTTAATTCGAATGCCCATGATAAAGTCTGTTTCTGTAATATCCCCTAGTTCGCTTTTTAAGGCTTCCACCGTTCGAGACATATATTTAGTCCCCATAGAAAACGAATCCTTATCAAGGTCATTCTGGAAGGCTTTAAAACGATTTACAAGCTGTTTATCTTTAGGATATAGAAATAAATCAAATTCTTTGTATTTAGGCAATGTCTTTCGAAAGAATTTTGCCCAATTTTCTTTAAACCGTTCTAATTTTTCAAAGTTGTTTGGATTCGTATCTTCCGGCGAAATACGATAATAAGCCCAAACATATCCATCCTGGTTTAAAATCATATTTTTATGGAGTGTCTTTATAGGATTTTTAGCATACGTGACAGTGTTCATTGTTACCTCCTTGTGTCCTCGTTAGGAACTGTTTCATAGTTATCAATTTTAGTAATAGCAAGTTTTTCAATCATTTCATCCTGGCAAAAGTCTTTGTTTGACAACCGTATAAAAAGTAAATAATAAAATAAATCAACCAGGTACCAATGTAATTTTTGCCCATCAGGATTCAAACGGACAATAACTCCAGATATGTAATACGGAATTCCTAAATACATCACAAATTTCAATCCATGAAATAAAGAATCGATCCAACTAATTGGAGTTTTAAAAAAAACGTATAAAATGAGTAAAAGAAAAGCAGAGAGTATCAATCGATTAAGGGGAACTGCCATAGGCAATGACAGTTTCCCAAATTGACGAATTTTGATTGAATCATCAAATACTTTCTTGTAATTAAAACAATTCTTTAAATTCTTCAAATTCACACATCCCTCTTATTTAAAAATCATTTGACTGACTTTTTCAAAAGCTTGAGAAACAACTTGAGGATTGTTTACAATATACGCAACTAATCCGCCACCTGCTAAGAAACCTGCGGCTTTACCCCATTCTTGCTTATAAAAAAATTTGATCGCAAATCCAATCAAAATAATCCAAACAATATTAATCCCTTCTTTTTTTGCATAGTCTAAAATTCCGCTTGTTGTTGGCATATTAATTTCCCCCTATAGTGTGTGTTAAATTTTCTACAAAATATTTTCCATCTTTTTGTACCAATGATAATGTCATGTTTTCTGTATTCATAAAGCTGGTTTTTGGTAATTGGAAGGTTACTTCAGATTTGACCTTCCAAGATCCTGATCCACCATCATAAACTTTATTTTCTGAAGAAATGTATTCAAATTCCCCTTTCAAGGATTCAGGATCTTGCATCATATATGCCATATCTGATTCGTTTGTACTGGCATAGTTTTTGAAAAATTGATCTAAAAATGCTTGTATCTGCTCTTTTTTATCAGAATCAATCTCAGATTGACCGGACAAATTATTTTCCGTACGATCAACTAAACCTGACTGACTTTCTAAAGCAGTAAAATAAGGTGTTTCCGTCATTGCAAATACACCATTTTCATATAAAAATGGCATATTAATTACCTGGTGAAACTGTTGTGTATTCTTTTTTTCATCATCTGTTGCAGTATAGGTAACTTCATATTTAGCAATCCAACCATTATCTGCTGAAGAAACATCGATCAAGCGAAAGTTTTTCAGACTTCGATCACCTGATACATTCATTGTTAGGTCACTTGTATCTTTAAAATATTGCCCCAATAACTCTTCTCGCTTCGATTTCTGATCAATATTCGTTGATTCAATATCAAAATAGATTGGTAAAAAGTCAGAAAAATACGCATCAACTTTTAAATCATCTATAGTCGTTTGTTTTATTGCCGATAATTCTTCCTTCAAACTTTGAACGCCACTAATGACTTCACTGTTATAACCAGCAGAGGTAGTCGCTTTAAATAGCGCAAGAAAGCTACAGAAAAAGAAGAAAATTATGCCCGACCAAACAAAAGTGCGATACCATTTCGCAATACTTCGATTGCTTTTTGGGATCGCATCCTTTGTTTTACTATTCTTCAATTTCATTTTTTTACCAGGAACTGCAATTTTTGACTGATCGATTGCCGGTTCATTGTTTTTAATAACTAATGCCATCTACTTTTTTACCTCCTACTCAGGTATGCCGACTAAGTAATCGTAATCGCCGACATCTTCAGGAAGTTGAAAAAGATTAGTAACATCGACTTTAACCAAGCGAATTCCTTCAATATCAGAAATATTAATTTCTTGATCTTCAACCTGAATGGTTTTTCCCCTACAAGTAAAGTATTTTTTCAGTGCTGCATTTCGTTCTAATGTTTCATGTTCTGATTCAAACGAACATTCGATCACTTGATCACCTTTAAGCCGGAATAACATTTGATAGTCATAATAAACTGGTTCCGCATGAACCACTTCATTTAAATTTTGTTTAGCCTTAGTATCAGCAACATCCATAAACGGTTGGGCATAAGGCGGTACACCATTAAATGTTTCAGGTTCTTTCTTTAAGAAAGAAGATAGAATTGCTACCAACGAAAATTTTCTTTTTTCTTTTGGTGCTGGCATCATAGTCATTTCATTATTATATTGTCTATTCAGCGCAGTATAGATTTCTGCACCATCAATATCATCACCGGCTTCTAATAATTGCTTTTGAATTTCATCCAAAACTTGAAATGGTTTGCTGCTAGGATCAATATAGATATTATCAAATTCAAGAACCAATGAATTTTCAATGTTCTTAACTAATAACGTCAACTTTTCTATACTTGTAATAGATTTTTGTAACTCAGAAAGGATTTGTTGCACCTCAAAAACGCCATATACACCTTTCTCATTGATTAGACGAAATTTTTTACTCAGTTTTTTATTGAAACTTTTAAACTGTACTCGATACATATTTTCCATAGAAAAGAACTCCTTTTACATTTTTATATTTTTTAAATGAACCCATTGACCAAATAAATCCTTCATTTGCTCAAAACTATTAATAACCATAGGAATAACTAAAATGCCAATCATGATCAGCAATACCAATCCTAATATTCTTGATAGATTTTCATTCATATCATCACCTTACCTGTGAACTTGCTTGACCAGGAACTTCCACATTTAAATCTGGAAGTGGCAAAAATGCGATTGGATAAGTACCAATAATTTTGTAATCAACATTTTCACCAAAAATAACCTTATTCCCAATTTGTTTGCTATCAACCGTATACCATCCATGAAAATATTCTTTTGAATACTGATTAATCTCTTTCACTGCTTCAGTCGTCAAGCCCCCTTTTCGCTCGATTCGATAATTGACTTGCTGACGAAACGTGTTAAGTGTCTGTAATTGGTAGGAAAATACCACTACAGAAAGCAAACAACACGCAAGGAAAAATCCTAGCAGCATCCTAAAAATTTCAGAAACACTATGATCTAAACCCACTGTAATTCTCCTTTCTTAAAAGAAAATACCCATCTCACCAATCTGATAAACCACGATAGAGATTCCAAAGCCAAACATCAATACAACAACAGACATCAAAATCTTTGTATATAACAAACTGAATTTACGTTCTTTGAACGCAATAATCTGATCAATACCAGACATCATTTCCTTACTAGCAATTTGTCCTAACCGCTCTATAACGGTTAAATCAAGCGCTCCTTGATCCAAGTCGAACAACGTTTGCATGAAAAGAACACTATTTTCACTTCCTGACATTTGATTTGCAAAAACTTCAAATGGATAAAAGTCTTCAGAATAGTAAGACATATCTGTAATTAATTTTTGCAATAAATTCTTATCAATATCATGTGGCATTCTATTTACCAAGCGAATAAAGATTGCGTTCAGATTTACGCCATCGCCTGTCTGTTTTAGCAGCGGTATCAAAAGCCTGGCAAACTTAAAAAATTGTAATTGGCGTTCAAAGCGAAACTGTTGATAAACTAAGCTAACTTTTTTGAATTGATTTCTTCCATCAAGAACCGCAAATACAATGCCTAAAAAAGCGAAACGAAAGTCAATTAGCACACCAAAAATACCAAAAACCAATATGAATAAAACCGCTCTACGCACATTCCTTTTTTCCCACATCAAAATATCTTGCATACTATTGTTCATTTCTCTTAACTCATATAAATTTTTTTCAGGTATTAATTTAAGGAAGCCGTTTCTTTTAGGCTCACTTACATTATTTGCCGAATCCATACTAATTCTCATTTTTTAGTCTTCACCTGCACTTCCATAACTGAATCATCAAAGTAATTATTGATAAAACCATGTAAAACGTACAAATAAGAAGGGATAAAAATACTTACGCATATATAACCTATAATGTTATGAGCAAATCCCGACATGTACATTTCCATTCCGCCACTCATCATATAAGAAGTCATGTGAAGCATTAGAATTAGCCCAACAATAATTATGGATAGCAGCTTTACTCCACCTAAATGTTGATCTTTTAATTTAAAAAAATCATTTCTTTTTTGAAGCATATCATTATGGTGTTCGGTCAGATCCTGCATTGCTTCAATATTTGTTTTTCCTTCATGAATCGTTGTTTCTAACTGCTCTAAAAATTGATTAAACAAGTTATCCTCTTGATATTTTTTCCCAAATTGATAAATTAACTCTGTTACTCTTTCAGGATCTGATCCAACTGCTAGTGACGTAAGCAATTCTTTCAATTCCTTGTGTAATTCACCATTCGTACGAGATAACACATAATCAATCGATTGGTTCACTGTACGATTAGGATCGCTCATAACTTGTGTCATATTGTTCATAAACTTGTTTCTAGCTAATAATGATTGAGATTCATACCTTCTTTTAACGATCTTAGGAAGGATAATACGATACCCATAAATTGCACCTAGAACAACAGCCGGAATAACGGTAAACCAATAGTAAGTGAGTAAACAAACAAAGGTTCCAAGTAATAGCGCAGGAAAGCCGACCATTAAAATGATCTCCTTGCTTTGCATTTTTTTACCGTACGCACTACTTAGTGCATGTAATTCTTCCAAATTAACTCGATTTCTATTTTGAGTTTGTAGGCTGCTTATTCTCATATGCTTCACTTGCCTTTCTAAGGAATTTCGTCAATTCTTCTGATTTTTCAATTTCTTGATTCTTCATAACAGGAAAATCAAAATTAACAAATTTTTCTCCCATTCTTTCTTTAAAACCTTCCGATAATTCACCAGTCGTCACGTAAAACTTCCCATAGTAATAGGTCTGCTTAAACAATGTTTTTATACCTTCTGTTGAATATTCAACAACTTCTGACAGATAACGTACTATTCGGAATAAGTTTTTTTCTCGATCGATCGGCACCTTCAATGTTTTAATATGTATGCCAAAATCAAAATACGTTAGAATATCCTCTTCAACTGATTTTTCATTGACAGAATAACCCATACTAGACATTGTAATAAACCTTCTTGGAATTGCTCGACAACTGACTGCATGAACGGTAGTAATGATTTTGTGATCCGTCAATGCAGCTTGAATCATCTCATAAGCTTCTGATCCCCTCGTTTCTGACACAACAATCCACTTGGGAAAATTTCTTAACGAGGTAACTACTTCATCAATAATTTTTACTTTCTCAGAAGTTACCCAGGAATAAATATCATGTTCAGGCAATAAAGTTTTAACGTGTGTTTCTTGCACGTCCTCAATCATCAAAATACGATCTTCCTTATTTGAAAATGATAAAAGCAACTTTAATAATTCTGTTTTTCCTGATCCGGTTTCACCTGCAACAACAACATTCGCCCTGGTAGCCATAACAGTTCGCAGAAAATCTAAGACAAATTCAGGCGCAAAATCAGTGAAATTTTCTTCTTTTAAAGCTAAATTAGGTTTCACGACCCGAAGTGACATTGTTGTTCCATCTGGACTACAAATTTGGTGCATTGCACTTATACGCAAATTTCCTGCTACGCTGTCTAAAATTGGATAACTACGATTAAAGGATTTCCCCACTGAATCCGCAAACTTTTTAACAATACGAAAAATTGCTGTTTCTGGATCATCTAGCATTAATTCGTCTGGTGTAAACACCTGGTAGCGATCGTTGCTCTGAACCGTCAAAAATGTACCATTCCAACCAATATCAGTAATTGAATCATCATCAATTAGAATTTTTTCAATAAAACCTAAGCCGACAATCTCACTCACAATATATTCAGCTTTGTCATGACCAGTATCATCATTAGAAAAACGTTGTTCCTTAAACACTATATCGACCAATGCTTTTCTTGATTCTTTGCTTACGAAAGAACTAAGAATCAAATCGGCATGGTGAGAAACTAAATCCTCTCGAATGCTTTTTAACTGATTATCAGAAACTCCTTTTTCAAACAACCCTTGATCCTTATTATTTTCATGATCAAATTTTGTTTTCACATTAAGGACAGATTTGTTAATAGTTGTTTGTATGATATTCGCTTTTGAAAATTGACGTTCATTTGATTCTTGTAACTGTTCTGATTGATCCACAAGTTTTACTGCCATCCTATCATTCCTTTCCTGGCTTGCTTAAAACACAAGTTGCTTGATCAATAACTCCATCTGCTTCCACAAAAACCTTGATCCCTTTCACGCCTTTTTGATCATTGGTTTTAAGATAATCGAAAGTAATTTCTACTTTTTTTCCTTTATAAAGTGGCTGCTTTAAAATCGATTCAGAAAATTCCTTTTCAAAATTTTCTTTATCCATATAAAACTCACCTGGACTAACACGAGCAGCATCATCCTTATTAGATAACGCCGTTGATCTTAGTGTTTCTGTTAAAGTCATAGCATTGCTATCACTTGAATATGAGTTTAAGAACATAAAAGCAATAAAACCTGCTAAAACCACTGTACCTATTAGAGTTAATACTATTCGCCAATATCCTGATAAAATGTTCAACACCTCATTATTTAAAAGTAAAAGCGAGTAGCATTTTTCTACTCGCCTTACTTCTTATTTATTTAGGTAACACACCGGTAATATATGTTTTCATAGACGTTAAAACAGTGTTTGTAATTTCAGGGAACCCCTTCAATGCAAGTGCAGCAATCCCTCCGATAAATGCCAATGCAACACCAACGGCTACAATTCTATCTGTATTTGTATCTAAATTATTCATTTATTTTTCCACCCTTATTATTTATTTTTTAATTTGTTGTGTAAATATTTCCTTTATCTCCGAAAAAAATCTATTAAAGACACTAAACAAACCAGTAACAAAAACAACGATCGATTGAATTAACTGATTGCTTTGTATTGCAGAAGTTAGTACAGAAGCATTAGAAAATGTGCCATTAAAAGATAAGAATGATCCTACACTCTCACTTATATACACAGAAGTAATTCCTAACACCTGCTTTACCAAAAATAAAAAGACTATTACACCAATAAAGCGAGCAACAATCTTTCTGATACCTATTCTTGTTCTAACAAATTCTTGCCTTATGTCATAAACGTTTGTACCATACATCAAAAACACTCCTTATTTGCCCTTCAACCAAGCAATATCTTCTTTATTCCATCCTTCAGGAATATCAGATTGAGGATAGATAGGGCTTAAAAGTAATTCATCCCTCTCCTTTGTTTTACTATCCATAGTTGCGTACATATAAGCATATACATCTAATTTTTGGTTCAAATTCACTTGAATAAAATTTCTTCCAAAAGAATTAGACTGAAACATCAAATTGTAATTGCCAAGTTTTGACCAAATAGGAAGATAGAAGAGTCTGCCACCATCTAATAAAGGATTTTCTATTTTTTTCGTTGAATTTTTGACTTGTTCTTGTGTATACAATGCGCCAGTCTTCTCTTCAACGCTTACTTTAGGAAATTCAAATTTCGCTAGTGTTAGTGACGACTGTTCTAGCGAATTCACTTTATTCATCGTACGATCAAGCGGGATTCGAACAATTCCTTTCGTAGGTGCATACTGTAAATCAAAATAGGAATCAACCAATTCAGACGGTGCCGAAAATGCAAAGCTTATTAAAGGCGTTTCCTGAATCTCGCTAGTGTAACTAGGATTTACTTCTATAGGAAGACCATAGCCAGTTTTTGAAGCGCCATTTTCTGCAAAATCAAGTACCAGTGTTTCTTTTCTTTCAACATATTCTTTTGATTTTCTCGTTGATTCTGTCTTTACAACACCACTGTAAGACAATTTTCCATCACTTAACTGATCATTCGTTAAAATCTTTTCTGAAGAAGTAAAACCAAACGTTGGAAAATCAAGCGTATCTGTTTCAGCCTTCACCTTATCAGGATTTTCAATCACCTGAATCGTAACTGAATACGGCACTTTTTCCCCTTTTTCTAGTCCTGCTGTTGGAAGAGTTAAATCAAATGAATCCTTGTAATCTGACAAAGAAAAGTCTTTTTTATAAACCATTTTCTTCTGTTTTTGATCAGTCACACCCAAACGAAATTTAACGTTCTTCAATTCTGCATCATAGGTGGTTTTTTTCGATAAAGAAATAGTTGCATCTAAACTTCCAGTGACAGAAGCCTTCCCAGTAAAAATCGATATTTTATCAGCATTTAAATCAATAGAAGGAAGATAATAAGGGATTTCCAATAAAAGATCCTTACCTTCAACAAAACCACTTCGAATCACTTTTGATCGATAGCGGTTCCCTTTACTATCAAATAAATCCTCACGAGGTTTGTACTCATACGCTTCCCCATCGTACTTCGTATCTAACTCTTGTTTAAGCATCTTTTTATCTGTTTCTGCCACATGGTTCACAGTAAGTTTAAATACCGGTAGCAACGTTGTAACCACATTTGAATCCATATTTTTAGTACCGGTTTTTACACTTCCTTGCTTATTGAAACTAAGTGCTGTTTTAGCACTTGCGGTTAAAACTTCTTGCTTAATAAGCATTTTTGTACGTAAATCATAGGACTTATTATAAAAATCAGGATCTGATAATGCGGTACTTTTAGCCGTTGCAATCACTTTGCCATTTGTTGTATCTTTTGTAATTGAAAATTTATCAGTCACATCAATACCTTGCGCCAAGACTTGCACGGTAGAAATAGTAACCTTATCAGCTGCAAATTGATCCTCTAAAATAAAATCTGCTAAATAGCGAGAACCGAGTTTGTTTATTGCGGTGGTCGTCAAATCGTACTGAAGAAAATCATCCGATCGGGCAGTCCAAGTATTTTTCACTTGATTGCTTTCATTTTTATCAGACACAGTTTTAGATACTGACAATAAATAGTTATTTGTAATAGTGATTTTAACCGGTTTCTCTTCTGTAACGGCATCCGTAATTTCAAAAGAATAGTTTTTTGGATCTAATTCAAATCCAACCGGTGTAGTTTTTTCTTTAAAGTAATAAGATCCTATAGAAAGATCTGTTACTTTCAACTTTCCGGTAGCATCTGTTTTCAAATTATCTTTTAAAATCGTACCGTCAGATTTGTATAGCGTAAATACAACACCATCAAGTGATTTTTGATCAACATCTGTAATCTTTGATAACTCAACAGCCCCGGCAAGCCGTTCATTCGTCCAAGTTTTCGTTACATTCGTATTTTCCCCAACCGTAATCGAAAACTCTGTTCCATTCAATTTATAGCCTGAAGGAGCAGTAATTTCCTTCACTTTAACAACTGAACCAGCTTTTAATCGCTCACCTAGCTTTGCTTTTCCATCCGTTCCTGATTTTACGTCTGTTGACTTTCCATCATACGTAAAGCGGAAAGTTGCATTTGCTAGTGGCTTTTTCGTATCGGCATCTACTTTTAAAACATCCACCGTCCCTTTTCGCTTTACATTAACGGTTACGGAAGTTGACACATAAAAAGAACCGGTGACCAGTTTTTGATACGAACCGTTCGCCCAGACAGTAGTCGGATATTTTTCATTTGTTTTCGACCCTTTCAACATATTTACAGTGATTTTTGTCGCAGTAGATCCATTTGTATCAACAGTTAATTTATTGCCACTGATCGTCGCTTTTGCGCCACCACTGACGGATTCCACATAGAGGTTATGATCGCCCCAACTGTTTTTCACAGTAAAGGTCGCTTTTTCTCCTTCATAAACTGTTTTAGACGTTGCATCCCATTGAGGGCGTGTACGGATCTGACTTGCACGAGTTGTCATTTTGCTTTTCCAATCAGTCACGCCGGCTTTATGATTTGGTGTGATTGTAATGCTTTTCGGCTTCTCATTCGAGTTTTCCCAAACAAGAATCTGTGCAGCCATCCATCGCTGCTTTCCGGCATCATTATTTGCCCAACCACCCAATTCACGATAAGCGCTGATAATAGAAGTAATCGTTTCTTTTTGTGAACTACTCAAATAACTGCTTCCGGCATCCGTATAGGTCTTAGTGGCGGTTACCCCGGCTTGTAAACAAAAGGCATCTTTCCCATCGATCGTCCGGCGAATCCCACGATCTTCTGTATAAGAATAGCCATTACTACGAACAATATACATTAGCCAAGGATAACCAGCAGGCGGATTGATCGTTGTTTCAGATACTGTTTTTGATACCGAAGCTAATAAGGCAACTTTGCTTTCTTTCAGCATAGAAGGAACATCATTCAAGTTGTTCGTTTGATTGAGGATCTCTTCAGCGTAAAAGAAACGTGTTTGCATCAAAATCTGTTCGGATTCCTCTAAATCTTTTGCTTTTGACAATTCTTCAGCAACTTGATCTTCTTCAATAAATGGAAGATCTTCACTATTGACTGCCGATTGCAGCGATTCAACATCATCTAAATCAATCTCATCAAAGTTTTTGATTTCTTGATCTGCCTGATCCGCTTTTTCTTGCCGTTTTTCATCAATACCTACTTCAACAGCTGTAAAATCTCCTTCTGTTTTTTCAGCGATTTGTGGCGTATCTGAAGAAATCAGCTGTTCTTTGTCTGATTTGTCTGCCACCACGTATAACAACCCATCTGCACCTTGTACGACAGCTGATTCTTCAGCTTGGTTCAGCACCTGGTCAGATACCTTCGTTTTTTCTTGATCTTCTTCAGGCGGAGTAGTCGATTCAATAGCAATCACACTATGAATATTCCCGATTGTTATTAGGAAAACAAAAGATAAGATAAGTGTTAAAAAGAAAAATTTCTTTGCCTTAAACCTTCTCATTTATGATTTACACATCCTTTCTAAAGATTATTTCATTTATTCGGCGGAGAACGATTACTCAATAAATCACCCCTCAATTAGTAAATAAGCATTTTCTTTGTAATTCATATTTTTTTACTTATAATTAATAAGGACATAATAGTTTGTTTGGTCTTTCTAGCGGAAACTAGGGAGATCTTTTTTTATGCTCATCGATTACAGTTTCTATGATTTGATATTAAAGCAGAATAAAGTCAGCAATTTTGAAATCAATTGCTGACTTTATTCACTCTTATTAACATTTTTTTAATTAGACTTACTTATCATTTATCAAGTTATAAATAACTGTTAATTTATTTTTTTATTTGACTAAACATTTTAATATGAGATAATTTTTAAAGAAAGGGTGTTATCATGAATATTCCCATTACCAAAATTAGATATCTCAGAATTGCTCAATTATCACTGCTTATCTACTATGTTTACTTAGTATTCAAAGGTAATTTAATACAGGGATTACCATTACTTATGATCAGTTGGCTCTTAGACAACGTATACCCGCCAAACTACGCAAGGCAATCATTCTGGAATCCTTACAAAATTAAAACTATTTTTCTTACGAAGAATAATTTATTTGCTGAAAGGGTAATGGAAGTTACTCTAATACTCTCTTTAGGTGCTTTATTATCTTTTATTTTTTAAACTACTGTACCAAAGGAGAGTTTTATATGAAAAATAAAAAATTTAGAACCGTCATATTAGTATTGTTAGGTTTTATTGCTGGCATTCTTCTAAGTTCCTTTTTAAGAAATTTTTGATTTCAATTCAATATTCTACTAACAAGGAATACTTTAATCACAATAATATAAAAAAGGAGTATTAAAATGAAACATCTAGCTACTGCAGCACTAATGTCTCTTGTTTTAAATATAGTTAATTATTCTATTGATCTTCTAAGTAAAGACTTAACCCTAAATGATCTTTCATTAATAAAATTGTTAACTGATTTCTTTGTATACTTTTTTTCGTATTTATTAGGAGTTTTAATTATCACTATATTATCCAAAATATTTTCTAAAAAACGGACTTCATCTTCATGGAAAAATTAACTAAAGTAGTAATCATAGTTCTGTTATTTGTTATACTATACTCCATGCTTTGCATTATTTTATCAGCATTAGTAAGTCTTTCTAAGCTAATAACCAAAAAAGAGCCTTTCTGGGATAGTTTTAAAGAAAATTATGTTAGCTTATTCTTAAATATATTTGATATTTCCAATTATTTTTAATTTCTATCTGTATAATCGCCAAACTATCTTTGGATATTTAACGATTGTATTCTTACATTGAATGGAAAAGGGGTTTGTATGAAATATTTTGCTAAAAGCATTTTAATATCTATAATTGTGTTAGTTTTTATTGTACTTATAGATTTATTCTTTGGAGAATATACTTTACAGTCTTTACCAACTATCAATTTAGTAGTCAAATTTATCATTTTTTTTGTTGGATATAATTTGGCTTTGAAGATATCCCAATCTGAAAAAAATTACTGACCATTTTATTTAAGAAAGCCTACTAGAAATTAAATTTAAATAAAGCGGCTCTTTTGTATTTTTTAATGATATAATCCTTTTTGTAGAGATTTTCTTAAAACTTTGAATCGAAGTTTTATCTACTGCCATTGGTTGCGGCCAATGGTTTTTTTATTTCATCAAATCGTCTAGATTTAATAAAATATCTAAATTCATAAGTTTTTTAACAAATTCAATCAACAGTTTTGTATCAATCAAATAAATATGCTCCAAAATGAAGAGCCGTACAGCGTAAGGATCGCCCTGTAGTTCATCTAATCGAGTTGAAAAACGCTTAAAATCGTCCTCTGAGTACCTGATTAATGGTATTCCCTCCAATATATTAGGAGTAAACCCTAAAGAATCTGATAATCTCTCAATCGTTTCATTTGAAGGATAAGAACGACCACTTTCATAGTTTCTAATTGTTGCTACAGAAACATTTGTTTTGGCAGCCAATTCTTCTTGTGTCAATCGAGTTTGTTTTCTTAATCTTTTAAGATTATAAGAAAATCCACTAGGCACGGATTACATCAACTCTTTCCTATTAGTTTGCAAGTTTGTTTTGAATTGAACGCTGCACTTCATCAATGATTCCAATCAAAAACTGATCCTCCAATCGATCGGTTTCTAAAAAAGGAACATCACCACCAAACTTGTTAAGTACAATAGAGCGCAATTCCTGCAACTTTTCTGATTTTAAAAATTCTTCTTGTACTTCAGATTCTTGAATAGTTGGAAATCTTGCAGAAATAACCATAAGAACTTTTCTAAAAAATCCTTTCTTTAATTCCTCAAACGTTACGAACACCAATAATTTCACCTCACTTCTTACTAAAATATTTGTTCACTTCAGTTATCAACTCATTTCTTCTAAGCGAACTGCCATACAATTTTATCCTGGCTGCTCGATTATCTTTTTTAAAAAATGTTGCCTTATAAAAGTCATAAAAATAAATGCTTTTTTTGCTACTCCCTTCAATAATTAA
>OJJJ01000538.1_pt1 | contig 16920 bp, 13 predicted proteins | sample 1596311 | NCBI WGS metagenome assembly OJJJ01 (sample SAMEA4350140, study PRJEB24818) | metagenome | biome: human; feature: gut; material: faeces | place: Denmark | collected 2013-09 | reverse complement strand
GCGATTGATAGGCTTTCGCCAGCTTCAGCGCCGCTTCAACCGACTCGGTTCCGCTGTTGCAAAAGAAGCTGTATTTCAGCTTGCCGGGCGCCAGTGCGGCGAGCGTTTTCGCCAACATAGCCCGCAAGGGGTCAAGTAATTCCTGGCTGTGCAGAGGTTGTTTAGCGAGTTGATTCTGTACGGCGGAGACCACTACTGGATTACGGTGCCCCACGTTGAAAATTCCAAAACCGCCCAGGCAGTCAACAAATTCCTGTCCCTGGGTGTCGACAAGCGTATTCAGGCTTCCCGCTTGCCACTCTACGGCTCCGTAATCCCCGCCGGCAGTTACAGATTTTCGATACTCTAAGAACCCCGGATTGACATGCTCTTTGAAGTATTCAATGACCTCTCGGTTAAGTGCTTTCATTTCCTCATGATCAAGCGTTCGCTTTTCGATGAGGTTCAGTGCGTGTGCGCTGCAGGCCAGGGCCGATGCGCTGGAAGGTAACCTGTTCAAAATATGCTCCCGGAGTTCGCGTATCACATGATACTGAATTAAGTATTGCAGGGATTACGCCATCCCGGCGCGCTTAACGAAAATCGGGATAAACACCAGGACACATTTCATTTGTGAAACATTTAATGTCAAAAGTTAACATTTGGCGGTATTTTGCCCAGGTTGACTCTCTGAAAACAGGTGAGATACGCGATCTTCTGCGCCAAAAACAGGCAGAAGTTGCACTGTGACGGTGCGCAGAGTGAAGCCTGATTGAATAGTTACAAGATGAAAGTATTTTAAATCAATGAATTAGAAAACATACAAATTCTGAGGTTTAATCGCAAATTGCGATCTAAATCAAATTTAACAACTAAAGATAAAAAAATTATCGCCGAAATAACATATGCCGAAAAAGTTAACAACCAGATAACCTGCATAGGACGCAACCATGTCTTCTGATCCCTACGTTAGTCAGCAGCATACTCCGCTGGATGATGATATTACCCTCATGTCGACTACCGATTTACAAAGCTACATCACTCATGCGAATGACACGTTTGTCCAGGTTAGCGGCTATCAGCTGAGCGAGCTGCTCGGCAAGCCGCATAATCAGGTTCGTCACCCGGACATGCCCAAGGCGGCATTTGCTGATATGTGGTACACGCTGCAACAGGGGGAGCCATGGAGCGGCATTGTAAAAAATCGCTGTAAAAACGGCGATCACTACTGGGTGCGAGCCAATGCGGTGCCGATGGTACGTGAAGGGCGAATGACCGGGTATATGTCGATTCGAACCCGGGCGACGCAGGAGGAGATTGCGGCGGTCGAGCCGTTGTATCAGGCGCTAAATGAAGGACGTTGCAACAAACGCATCCATAAGGGACTCGTGGTGCGTAAAAGTTGGCTGGGAAAGCTGCCGGCGCTGCCGGTTCGCTGGCGGGTGCGCAGCGTGATGACACTGATGTTTGCCGTGCTGGCGGCAGCGTTGCAGCAAATGGGCGCGGCGTGGCCGCTGCTGCTGGTGAGTGCGCTGGTGATGCTGGCGGGTACGGCGATTTTCGAATGGCAAATTGTACGCCCGATAGAAAATGTCGCCCGCCAGGCGCTGAAAGTGGCGACCGGCGAGCGCAACAGCGTGACGCACCTGAACCGCAGCGATGAGTTGGGCCTGATGCTGCGGGCTGTGGGGCAACTGGGATTAATGTGCCGCTGGCTTATTCACGACGTTTCAAGCCAGGTTTCCTGCGTGCGTAACGACAGCGATACGCTGGCAAAAGGTAGCGATGATTTAAACAAGCACACCCAGCAAACGGTTGAAAACGTGCAGGAAACGGTGACGACGATGAACCAGATGGCGGCGTCGGTGAAGCAAAACTCGGCGACAGCATCTGCGGCTGACAAACTCTCGATTGCCGCCAGCAGTGCGGCAACGCAGGGAGGCGAGGCGATGGAGACGGTGATCAAAACGATGGACGATATCGCCAGCAGCACCCAGCGTATCGGCACCATCACCACGCTGATTAACGATATTGCTTTCCAGACCAATATCCTGGCATTGAATGCGGCGGTTGAAGCGGCGCGAGCGGGCGAGCAGGGGAAAGGGTTTGCCGTCGTGGCGGGGGAAGTACGCCATCTTGCCAGCCGGAGCGCCAGTGCGGCGAATGACATCCGCAAGCTGATTGATGCCAGTGCCGACAAGGTGCAGTCCGGATCCAGCCAGGTTCACGCCGCTGGCCGCACGATGGACGACATTGTGGCGCAGGTACAGAACGTCACCCAACTGATCGCACAAATCAGCCATTCGACGCTGGAACAGGCAGACGGGCTGACCAGCCTGACTCGCGCGGTGAATGAGTTGAGCAACATTACGCAGAAAAATGCCGAACTGGTTGAAGAGAGCGCGCAAATTTCAGTGCGGGTGAAACATCGCGCCGGGCGCCTGGAAGATGCGGTGACGGTGCTGCATTAAGCACCGCTATTCGGGCGGAACAACGGGTTCCGCCCGATGACCCGATTAATCCAGCTGAGCGATATCCAGCGCTGCGCGATCGATAATACCGATGATTTTTTTGATCTGTGCATCGCTGGTGTCACCGTGATTGACCCGCAGATCCAGCACGGCTTTAAAGTTTTCCAGCGCGCGTTTCATCTGCGGGTTTTTACGTAATTCAAAGCCAACGCAGCGTGCTTTCACGCGTTCATGAATAAGCGCCAGATGCTCGCGATTTTCCTCCAGCCACTGCTGGCCTTGCGCCGTGATCGTGATCTGTTTACGCCCACCTTCCTCTTCGCTGATGACAATCAGCTCTTGATCCTGCAAGAAATCCAGCGTCGGATAAATCACCCCTGGACTCGGCGTGTAGTGGCCCTGGGTCAGCGTTTCGATGGCTTTGATCAGCTCATAGCCGTGGCTGGCATCGCGGGTCAAAATATCCAGAATCACCAGGCGTAATTCGCCGTGACCGAAGAAACGCTGACGACGCCCGCCGCCACCGCGACCATGGCGATGCCCGCAGCCGTGCTCGTGGTGATGTCCTTCACTGTTGCAGCCTTCGTGGCGATGTTCTTCGCCTTTGCAGCAACTTTCGTGTGGGTGATCTGCATGTTTGCAGCAACCGTCATGGTGGTTTTGCATAGTAGTCTCCAGATGTTATTTCGATATATCTAATTTATATCTAAAAGTTATAATTTTGCAAGTGCGTGATAGAATGGTGTTTTAATTGATTGATTTTTATGTCAATTATTATCAATGGTGAGAAGGGGATTTACGCCGTGGCGTGTATCAAAAAAATGCTTGCAATCTTTGTTATTAGCAATCATTATCATTTGAATATTAATTTAGATATATCGTATTATCCTCACGAAGGCGAAAAATGACAAAAAACACCTCACGCTACCCCCAGCGCGTTCGTAATGAACTGCGCTTCCGTGAACTTACCGTCCTGCGCGTTGAGCGTATCAGCGCAGGTTTTCAGCGCATCGTGCTGGGCGGGGAGGCGCTGGACGGCTTCAGCTCACGCGGCTTTGATGACCACGCCAAAGTTTTCTTTCCTGAGCCAGGCAGCCATTTTGTGCCGCCGGTGGTTACCGATGAGGGCATCGTCTGGGCTGACGGTGTGCGCCCCGCGTCCCGGGATTACACGCCGTTATACGATGATGCGCGTCATGAACTGGCGCTGGATTTTTATATTCACGACGGTGGCGTGGCGAGTACGTGGGCGATGCATGCCCGTGCAGGGGATACACTGACGATTGGCGGACCGCGCGGCTCGCTGGTGGTACCGGAAGAGTATGCGTATCAGGTTTATGTGTGCGATGAATCGGGAATGCCCGCATTGCGCCGTCGCCTGGAAGCGCTCGGTCGTTTAGCGCGACGCCCGAACGTCACGGCGCTGGTGAGCGTGCAGGATGCGGCGTATCAGGACTACCTTGCCCATCTGGATGGGTTTGCTATCCAGTGGTTTGTCGGGCATGACGAACAGGCGGTGGATGACGCGCTGGCTCGGCTGACGGTGCCAGCAGACGATTATTTCATCTGGGTAACCGGCGAAGGGAAAGTGGTAAAAAATTTGAGCGCCCGCTTTGAAACCGAGGCGTTTGACCCGCAGCGGGTGCGTGCGGCAGCCTACTGGCATCAGCGGAAAGCGGCTGATTAATAATTTGACGGCGGAACGCCAAATGCCTGGCGGAACGCGTAGCTAAACGCCGCGGTGCTCGAATACCCCACGTCGAGCGCCACGGCGGTAACGCTTTTATTTTTCTTCAGCATTAACACCGATTCCAGAATACGCATCTTTTGCTTCCAGACGCTGAACGGTAACCCGGTTTCTTTTTTGAAATGACGCGAGAAAGTCCGGGCGGACATGCCAAGATGATTAGCCCAGTACTCCACCGAGTGTTCCCGTGCGGGAGATTCCTGTATTGTCCGGCACACTTTTGTTAATTCTGCATCCTGCGGCCAGGGTAATACGAAGGCGACTTCCGGTAATTGCAAAATAATATCGACCAGTACGCTCACCAGTTTTCCTTCTTTTGACTGGCTATCATAATGGCCCGAAATGACGTTGGTGGCGTAATGAATAAACTCTCTGGCGAAATCACTGATCGCCACCACTTTACACTCGTCGATGCGCTTCTCAAGAAAGTCTGGCTTAATATCCAGATTCTCTAAATACACGTCATCCAGCGCCCATACCGCATGCTCAATATTATTCGGGATCCAGATACCGTAATGTGCGGGAATTATCCAGCATTTACCGGCGACATCAATGCGCATGCTGCCCTTACGGGCGAAGTGAAACTGGGTAAATGCGTGTGAATGCGGTGGAACATGGTTATTCGCTTCAAGGACATAAGAACGAAAGTAAACGTCCTGCGGCAGTTCCGCCATTGAATCATCCGGGAAAGAACTCCACTGTTTTTGCCTGAGGGTGTCCATAAAAAATACCTGATACTTCCGGTGATGTGGCTTCTGTTCGATAGATCTTGTCCGCAAATCATAATACATACACCCTGTTTTCCATAATAATCTTGCGTAAGAATTATTCGTCCACCTTTGGTAAATACCATGAATTCGCTGTGTTCTGATGCTGTCATCGTCAATGAAACAAATGATAACTGGACCCGAATGGGGAAAGACCTGCTCCAGCAGGCTGATATCCAGATTAATGGTTCGCGCGCCTGGGACATTCAACTTCACCATGCCGGTTTCTTTAAACGGGTGCTGCAACAAGGCTCGTTAGGGCTGGGTGAAAGCTATATGGAAGGCTGGTGGGATTGCGAGCGGCTCGATATTCTGTTCTGCAAAATCCTTAAAGCAAAACTCGACCAAAAAATGCCGGGCAATCTGAAAGATATTTTACGCATTGCCAGCGCGCGTTTGTTTAATCTGCAATCACGCAGCCGTGCCTGGATTGTCGGCAAAGAACACTACGATATAGGTAACGATCTTTTCGCCCTGATGCTTGATCCCCACATGCAATATTCCTGCGGCTACTGGAAAGACGCGACAACATTAGACGACGCGCAGAATGCCAAATTAAAAATGATTTGCGAGAAGCTGCAATTGCAACCGGGCATGCGTTTGCTGGATATTGGTTGCGGCTGGGGCGGGCTGGCTGAATATGCCGCACGCCATTATGGCGTAGCGGTAGACGGGGTTACCATCTCGAAAGAACAGCAGAAAATGGCGCAGCAGCGCTGTGACGGGCTGGATGTCACTATTCTGCTGCAGGATTATCGCGACCTCGATAAACACTATGATCGTATTGTCTCCGTGGGGATGTTTGAACACGTGGGCCCGAAAAACTACGACACCTATTTCAGTATTGCCGACCGCTGCTTAAAACCCGATGGACTGTTCCTGCTGCATACCATTGGCAGCAATAAAAAAGGGATGAGTGTGGATCCGTGGATCAATAAATATATCTTCCCAAACGGCTGTTTACCGGCGATTTCCCACATTGCCGAGGCCAGCGAATCGCGGTTTGTGATGGAGGACTGGCATAACTTCGGCAGCGACTACGATAAAACGCTGATGGCCTGGCATGAACGGTTTAACCAGGCATGGCCGACGCTGTCGTCGCGTTATTCCGCGACCTTCAAAAGGATGTTTAATTACTATTTATGCGCGTGTGCTGGGGCATTCCGTGCCAGAGATATTGAGCTTTGGCAGGTGCTGTTTAGCCGGGGCGTAGAGGGCGGACTTCGCGTTTATCGTTAATGTTTTGCCGGATATCAGCGCAAGCGCCTTATCCGGCCTACAAAAGCGAGCAAACCGCAGGCCTGATAAGCGTAGCGCCATCAGGCATTGATAACCCGTAGAACGAAGAACTTAGCCCAACTCACTCTCTGCCAGCGCTTTAAACACCATTGCCACCGCGTGTGCGCCGGGGTCCATATTACCAAGCAGGCTCTCACTGCTGAGATACGACGCGCGCCCGGCGTTGGCTTTGCTCGACAGGCAGGTCCGTTCTGCGCCTGCCAGCGCAGCATCATAGGCGGCTTGTAGGTTATGTGGTTGTGCCAGTAGCGATGTTAGCGCGGGCTGCAGCGCATCAATCATCGTACGATCGCCTTCATCTGCACCACCGTAGAACTTCATCTGGGCGAGCCCCGTATTCAGCGCATCGGCGACCCCGGCACCCTGCTCCAGCTTTTGTCCGGCGGCGGTAAAGAAAATTGACATCAATACGCCGCTGGAGCCACCCATGACCACGGTCAGGCGCTCGCCAATCAGTGCAAACAACGTGGCAAGGTTAGCCAACGGAAGCTGCTGGTGATGTAACAGGTCGGCAATTTCACGCGCACCTGCGGCAAAGGTTGACCCGGTATCGCCGTCGCCGACTTTCGCATCCAGCGCATTGAGGTGTGCTTCAAGATTGGCGAGCGTTGTGGTGACTTGCTCAATAATCCCGGCAACCTGTTCGTTAGCCGAAGGCTGAAATTCCACGCGTGCACTGCGCTGAGATGACGGCACGGTCGTGATGTCACGTGGCGGCACGGGCGTTGACCAGTTACTGGTTTCCACTTCGGTCAACAGCGCTTTTTCGATGCTTTCTTCCAGCACCATGGCGGTCAGCGAGAAGCCTTTCATATCCAGCGCGGTGACCAGCGAGGCCGGGCCAATCAGCCAGTCGATACGTGCGTGCAGCGGGCTGTTGGCCAGTTCGCGGGTAATGATGGCCATTTCGGCAACGGAGACGCCGCCGAGGTTATTGATCATCACTGCCAGACGGCCGGTTTCCGGCAGGGCGGCCATCAGCTTCTGTACCATCAGATTAACCACCTGCGCGCTGTTTTGCGTGTCAATCACCGACGCACCCGGTTCGCCGTGAATGCCCATGCCCAGCTCTGCATGGCCCGGATGGTGACGCGGAGCCTCGTCGGTCTCCTGTGGCAAATGACAGCTGGAGAGTGCGACGCCCAGGCTGAAGGTGTTATTCGCCGCATACTGCGCTTCACGCAGCACGGTAGCGAGGTTGTAGCCACGTTCGGCGAAATAGCCGGCAACTTTGTGTACCAGGATGGTGCCAGCGATCCCGCGTGGGTGCTTGTTATCCGGTAGCGAAATGTCGTCGCCGACGATCAGCATTTCGACGTTATAACCGAGCCGACGCGCTTTCTCGGCGGCCAGGCCAAAATTTAGGCGATCGCCGGTGTAGTTCTTCACGATCAGCAGGCAGCCTGCCTCACCGGTCACCGCCTGAATGGCGGTCAGTACCGCATCGACGCTCGGGGAGGCAAACACGTCACCGCAAACCGCGGCGGTTAACATGCCTTTACCGATAAATCCAACGTGGGCGGGTTCGTGACCTGAGCCACCGCCGGAGATCACCGCGACGTTCTCTTTGTTGAGATCGCGACGCACCACGATGCGGATGGCCGGATCGCTCTCCAGGCGTGCCAGGTTATTCCACGGGCTGGCGATAATCGTACCGTCGATGACATCGTTAACGAGATGGGTACGCTGGTTAAAAAAGAATTGAGACATAACGGCTCCGGCAGGTTGAGTATTAAACAAACCCCCGAATGCATGGTCATGGTAGCGGAGGCGATGGAGAGATTCTGGCCGAGTCAGCGCGGAAAAAAACTCAAGTAAAATGAGTTTCATTTCGGAACGTAAAAACTATTTTTTGTTCCTAAATGGAACGTAATGACGAGTGAAAATGGCTAAATGCGAACCCACGCGGCTTTTTTCACCGGCCGTCAGGGCGGGTTGTTCGGGACAGAGCGCTTTTTTTTGCCGGTTATTCCGGCGGTAGATAACGAAAAGGCGAAACCGGGCCTCTTTGCGTGACAGAAATATGGGCTAAAGGAACGGATCGGGATCGCAAACCTTATCTTTTCTAGGGTTAATTGTTTCAATGTGGAACGTATGTTCCTTTTATCCGTTTCATATCAGAACAAAAAGACGAATTATTTTTTTGTGCTCGCCTCGCCATACAGTGATTGCATCGCTCCGGTAGCGCTTTGTTTTCGCCGTTAGCATCAGGCTAAACAGGTCAATGCCAGGGCTCATCATGTCAAAACATGTACTTATTTGAGGATGAAAGGAATGCTAAACGTTATTCAATCTCCAGCCAAATATCTCCAGGGCCCTGATGCATCTATCTTATTTGGTCAATATGCTAAAAATCTGGCGGACAGCTTTTTTGTGATCGCGGATGATTTCGTGATGAAGCTGGCGGGAGAGAAAGTGCTCAATGGCCTGCATAATCACGACATTAGCTGCCATGCGGAACGCTTTAACGGCGAATGCAGCCATGTGGAAATTAATCGCTTGATTGCCATTCTGAAACAACACGGTTGCCGTGGCGTGGTCGGGATCGGCGGCGGCAAAACGCTGGATACCGCCAAAGCGATTGGCTATTACCAGAAGCTGCCGGTGGTGGTGATCCCGACCATCGCCTCGACCGATGCGCCAACCAGCGCGCTGTCGGTCATTTATACCGAAGCCGGTGAGTTTGAAGAGTATCTGATCTACCCGAAAAATCCGGATATGGTGGTGATGGATACCGCGATTATCGCCAAAGCGCCGGTGCGTTTGTTGGTTGCCGGGATGGGCGATGCGCTCTCTACCTGGTTTGAAGCGAAGGCCTGTTATGACGCCCGCGCGACCAGCATGGCGGGTGGACAGTCCACCGTGGCAGCATTGAGCCTGGCGCGCCTGTGTTATGATACGTTGTTGGCAGAAGGCGAAAAGGCCCGCTGCGCGGCGCAGGCTGGCGTCGTAACCGATGCGCTGGAGCGCATTGTGGAAGCGAACACCTATCTTAGCGGTATTGGTTTTGAAAGCAGCGGCCTCGCGGGGGCGCATGCGATTCATAACGGCTTCACGATTCTGGAAGAGTGCCACCATTTGTACCATGGCGAAAAAGTCGCGTTTGGTACGCTGGCGCAGCTGGTGTTGCAGAACAGCCCGATGGAAGAGATCGAAACCGTGCTGGCGTTCTGTCAAAAAGTCGGCCTGCCGGTCACCCTGGCGCAAATGGGCGTGAAAGACGGCATTGACGACAAAATTCATGCTGTTGCCAAAGCCACCTGCGCAGAAGGTGAAACCATTCACAACATGCCGTTCCCGGTGACGCCTGAAAGCGTGCATGCCGCTATTCTGACGGCAGATCTGTTGGGACAGCAGTGGCTGGCGCGTTAATCAGACATCAGTAACGCTCTGCGCCGGCATTTTCTCCCCTCTGACCGTCTCTGTCGGAGGGGGTGTCCAGGGTAAAACAGCGGAAAGGGATATGACGGCGCACACTCAGAACATTGGAAAGGACGTCTCTTCGGTTATTGCCCAGTCATGGCACCGTTGCAGTAAGTTTATGCAGCGGGAAACCTGGCAGGCGCCGCATCAGGCGCAAGGGCTGACGTTTGCCTCGATTTGCCGCCGCAAGACTGCGCTGGTGACGATTGCTCAGGCCGCACTGGAAGACGCCTGGGAGTTTATGGATGGTCGTCCCTGTGCGCTGTTTATCCTCGATGAGTCCGCCTGTATTCTCAGCCGCTGCGGCGATCCACAGACGATGGAACAGCTGGCGGAGCTGGGTTTTCTCGACGGCAGCTACTGTGCAGAGAGTATTATTGGTAGCTGTGCACTGTCGCTGGCGACTATGCCGGGGCAGCCAACAAAAACTTCAGGCGATCAGCACTTTAAAAAAGCGCTACATCCGTGGTCGTTCTGCTCAACGCCGGTATTTGATAACCACGGGCGATTGTTTGGCTCCATCTCGCTGTGCTGCCTGGTGGAACATGAGTCCGTTTCCGATCTCTCCCTGACGCTGGCGATTGCCAGAGAGGTAGGCAATTCGTTGCTGACCGACAGCCTGTTGGCCGAATCTAATCGCCATCTGAATCAGATGTACGGGCTGCTGGAGAGCATGGATGATGGCGTGATGGCATGGAACGAACAGGGTGTGCTGCAGTTCCTCAATGCGCGTGCCGCCATGCTGTTGCATCTGGACGTGCAGGCCAGTCAGGGGAAAAATCTTCATGACCTGGTGAATATGCCGATGCTGCTGCGCCGGGCAATCAAACATGCTCGTGGCCTCAATCACGTCGAAGTCACCTTTGAGAGCCAGCACCAGTTTGTTGATGCGGTGATCACCTTAAAGCCGATTGTGGAAGAGCAGGGCAACAGCTTTATTCTGCTACTGCATCCGGTCGAGCAAATGCGCCAGCTGATGACCAGTCAGTTGGGCAAAGTAAGCCATACTTTTGAGCAGATGTCGGCGGACGATCCGGAAACCCGACGGCTGATCCATTTTGGTCGCCAGGCGGCGAGGGGAAGTTTTCCGATCCTGCTGTGCGGCGAAGAGGGCGTCGGTAAAGAGCTGCTCAGTCAGGCGATCCACAATGAAAGTGAACGGGCCAGCGGCCCGTATATCGCCGTAAACTGTCAGCTGTATGCCAACAGCGTGCTGGGACAGGATTTTATGGGCAGTGCGCCAACCGATGATGAAAACGGCCGACTGAGCCGCCTTGAACTGGCGAACGGCGGTACGCTGTTTCTGGAAAAAATCGAATATTTGGCACCGGAGTTACAGTCTGCATTATTGCAGGTGATCAAGCAGGGGGTGCTGACCCGTCTCGACGCCCGACGCCTGATTCCGGTGGATGTGAAAGTGATCGCCACCACCACGGTCGATCTTGCCAATCTGGTGGAACAAAACCGCTTTAGTCGTCAGCTGTATTACGCGCTGCACTCGTTTGAAATCGTTATTCCGCCGCTGCGCGCGCGGCGTAACAGCATTCCGGCGCTGATTTATACTCGCCTGAACAGCCTGAAAAAACGCTTTTCATCCAGCCTGAAGGTGGATGATGACGCGCTGGCGCAGCTGGTGGCCTATTCGTGGCCGGGTAATGATTTCGAGCTGAACAGCATTATCGAGAACATCGCCATCAGCAGCGAGAATGGCCATATTCGCCTGAGCAACCTGCCAGATTATCTGTTTGCCGAACGACCGGGTATGGATACGACATCTTCGCTGCTGCCCGCCAGCCTGACCTTTACCGCCATCGAAAAAGAGGCGATTATCCACGCCGCCCGTGTCACCAGCGGGCGCGTGCAGGAGATGTCGCAGCTGCTGAACATTGGGCGCACCACGCTGTGGCGCAAGATGAAGCAGTACGACATCGACGCCAGCCAGTTTAAGCGCAAACATCTGGAGTAGTTTCTTCGATTCTGGCCATCGAAAAGAGCGCGTCGGACAAGCGATTGATGTACCGCTTTAGTTCGTCGCGCACGGCGAGCGTTCTGTCCATCGCCGTGAGAATACGCTCCAGCCGACGTGCCAGCGTGCGCGCTACGTGTAGTTGTGCCGATGCGAGGTTTTTCCCCGGAATGACAAACTCTTTCAGCGGGCCGCTGTGCGCCATATTGCGGTCGATCAGCCGCTCCAGTCTCTGAATATCTTCATCGCTAATCGTCTGCTTCAGGCGAATGATCCCTTTATCGTCGCTGGCGAGTTCCGCACCCAGCACAAACAGCGTCTTCTGGACGGTATGCAGATCCTCGCGTAGCTCGGTCTGGTGGGTTGTGGCATAGCACACGCCCAGTTGGGAAATCAGTTCATCTACCGTGCCATAGGCGTTAACGCGGATGTCGTCTTTGTCGATGCGGCTGCCGCCAAACAGCGCGGTGGTGCCTTTATCGCCGGTTCGGGTATAGATGCGATACATTTATGTTATCTCACTGAAGGGAAGCACGTTGACCAGTTGGCCTGCGTTGGCGCCGAGCGTGCGGATCTGCTCGATCCCTGCGGCGATATGCCCGCAGATCAGCGCCCGATCCTCGGGCAACTGGGCATGCGTTAAGGCAATCTCGCCGCTCACGCTGAGGCCGAGACCTACGCGCAGCGCCGAGCTTTTTGCTGCCCGTCTGCTGAGCGCCAGCGCGCTGCCGCTGTCGTCGCAGCTGATGGCCCGGCACGGGACGCCTTGCTCTTCCAGCCCCCAGCATAGTTCATCAAGCACGCGGGAATCCTGCCAGCATGGGTGATAAAACAGGTTTACGCTCGGTGATGAAAGTGGCATCGCGTCCCCTTTGTTGTCAGAAAGCCTGATGGAAGAGCGCGGCAATTTCTTTCTCGTTACCTTTACGTGGGTTCGAGAATGCGTTGCCGTCCTTCAGGGCCATCTCTGCCATATACGGGAAATCGGCCTCTTTTACGCCCAGTTCGCGCAGATGTTGTGGAATGCCGATATCAGCAGACAGGCGGGCAATAGCGTGAATCGCCAACTCGGCGGCGTCCATGGTAGACAGGCCGTCGGTGTTCTCACCCATAAACTCGGCGATGTCGGCAAATTTTTCCGGATTAGCGATCAGGTTATAACGTGCCACGTGCGGTAGCAGTACGGCATTCGCCACGCCGTGCGGCATGTCATACAGGCCGCCAAGCTGGTGCGCCATGGCGTGTACGTAGCCGAGGTTGGCGTTGTTAAAGGCCATCCCCGCCAGCAGTGAAGCGTAGGCCATGTTCTCACGAGCTTTCAGGTTGCTGCCCAGCGCTACGGCCTGGCGTAAGTTACGGGCGATCAGGCGGATTGCCTGAATAGCGGCGGCATCGGTGACCGGATTTGCATCTTTGGAAATGTAGGCTTCCACGGCGTGGGTCAAAGCATCCATCCCGGTGGCCGCGGTCAGAGGTGCAGGTTTGCCAAGCATCAGCAGCGGATCGTTAATCGATACTGACGGCAGGTTGCGCCAGCTGACAATGACAAATTTCACTTTTGTTTTGGTGTTGGTCAGTACGCAGTGACGGGTCACTTCACTGGCTGTACCGGCGGTGGTGTTGACCGCAATGATAGGCGGTAGCGGGTGGGTCAGGGTTTCAATTCCGGCATAGCTGTAGAGATCGCCTTCGTGAGTGGCCGCGATACCAATACCTTTACCGCAGTCATGTGGGCTACCGCCGCCGACGGTGACAATAATATCGCATTGCTCCTGACGAAACACCGCCAGGCCATCGCGTACGTTGGTGTCTTTGGGGTTTGGCTCGACGCCGTCAAAGATTGCTACTTCAATACCGGCTTCACGCAAATGCGCGAGCGTTTTATCTACCGCACCGTCTTTAATTGCCCGCAGGCCTTTATCGGTCACCAGCAGGGCTTTTTTCCCACCCAGTAGTTTGCAGCGTTCACCCACTACGGAAACAGCATTGGGGCCAAAAAAGTTCACATTTGGCACAAGATAATCAAACATACGATAGCTCATAATATACCTTCTTACGTTTATTTTATAATTCAGAGAAGCAATATAGTGCGGTTTCAGCTAATAGCTGGTCCTGTTCGACGGTGCCACCACTCACGCCGACGGCGCCAATTATTTTTCCATTTAATATAACTGGAAGCCCTCCGCCGAAAATAATAATGCGCTGTTGGTTGGTGAGCTGAAGGCCATAAAGAGATGCACCGGGTTGCACCGCATCGGTAATTTCGTGAGTCCCCTGTCGCAGGCAGCAGGCGGTCCAGGCCTTATTGAGTGAAATATCGCAGCTGGTGACAAACGCCTCATCCATGCGCTGTATCAGCAGCGTGTTTCCGCCGTGGTCAACAACGGAAAAGACGACCGGGACGTTGATTTCAAGCGCTTTAGCCTCAACGGCGGCCGCCATTTTCTGTGCGGCCGCCAGCGTGATGGTGGCGATGGGTTGGCTCTTATTCACGGTATCTCCTGTTAATTGTGTAGGGCTGAGGTCACGAAAAATATCGCGCGGCAGCTATTTTTTATCATTGGGTTTTCTTTATTTTCGCGCAGCACGTTATTAAGTCAATACAGTAAAAAATTCTAAAATAGCAAGTGAGTGATCTTCCTTTGGCGTTTATTGATAATGATCATTTAACCTCGTCACAATTCTCTATGGATATTCCAAATACGCGTTTCAATATGAAACGATGCGTTTTAATTGCGTGCCAAATTGGAACGTAATTAATTTTATTTTTTTATTATTCTGCTCATTTAAAGTTCGGCTATTGCTGATAAAGGCGATTGCTGGGACGGTAAAACACCAGCGATACGGCCCGGCGTCCTTATTATTTACTTTTTGAGTCAACGCGCTATGAGAAGATCAAAACGATTCGAAGTTCTTGCCCAGCGGCCTGTCAATCAGGATGGGCTGATTGGCGAATGGCCGGAAGAGGGGCTGATCGCCATGGAAAGCCCCTACGATCCCGCGTCGTCAGTGAAGGTGGAAAATGGCCGTATTGTGGAACTGGACGGTAAAGATCGTGCACAGTTCGACATGATTGACCGTTTTATTGCTGACTACGCGATTAACGTCGCGGAAACCGAACGGGCAATGCAACTCGACGCACTGGACATCGCCAGAATGCTGGTGGATATCCACGTCAGTCGGGAAGAGATTATTGCCATTACCACCGCCATCACCCCGGCGAAAGCGGTGGAGGTGATGGCAAAAATGAACGTGGTGGAAATGATGATGGCGCTGCAAAAAATGCGCGCCAGACGCACACCCTCTAACCAGTGTCACGTCACCAACCTGAAAGATAACCCGGTGCAAATTGCCGCCGATGCCGCCGAGGCGGGGATCCGTGGTTTTTCCGAGCAAGAAACGACCGTAGGCATCGCCCGCTATGCGCCGTTTAACGCGCTGGCGCTGCTGGTTGGTTCGCAGTGCGGCCGTCCTGGCGTGCTTACCCAATGTTCCGTTGAAGAAGCCACCGAACTGGAACTGGGTATGCGCGGCTTAACCAGCTACGCCGAAACGGTGTCGGTATACGGTACAGAGTCAGTGTTTACCGACGGCGATGACACGCCGTGGTCAAAATCCTTTCTCGCCTCAGCCTACGCTTCCCGCGGGCTGAAGATGCGCTACACCTCCGGCACTGGCTCGGAGGCGCTGATGGGGTACTCAGAAAGCAAATCAATGCTGTATCTGGAGTCGCGCTGCATTTTTATCACTAAGGGCGCGGGCGTTCAGGGGCTGCAAAACGGCGCGGTCAGCTGTATTGGTATGACCGGGGCGGTACCGTCGGGGATCCGTGCAGTGCTGGCGGAAAACCTGATTGCCTCGATGCTCGACCTCGAAGTGGCGTCGGCGAATGACCAGACCTTCTCGCACTCCGATATTCGCCGTACCGCCCGCACATTGATGCAGATGTTGCCCGGTACCGACTTTATCTTTTCCGGCTACAGCGCGGTACCGAACTACGACAACATGTTTGCTGGGTCTAACTTCGATGCCGAGGACTTTGATGATTACAACATTCTGCAACGTGATCTGATGGTTGATGGCGGTCTGCGTCCGGTAACGGAAGAGGAAACTATCGCTATTCGCAATCAGGCGGCTCGCGCTATTCAGGCGGTGTTTCGCGAGCTGGGCCTGCCGCTGATTAGCGATGAAGAGGTCGACGCCGCCACCTATGCTCACGGCAGCAAAGATATGCCCGCGCGTAATGTGGTAGAGGATTTGGCCGCGGTGGAAGAAATGATGAAGCGCAATATCACCGGGCTGGATGTTGTTGGCGCGCTGAGTGCCAGCGGTTTTGACGATATCGCCAGCAATATTCTCAACATGTTGAGGCAGCGTGTGACCGGCGATTATCTGCAAACATCCGCCATTCTGGATCGCCAGTTTGAGGTGGTCAGCGCCGTTAATGACATCAATGATTATCAGGGACCCGGCACCGGCTATCGCATCTCTGCCGAACGCTGGGCGGAAATTAAAAATATTGCGGGTGTGGTTCAGCCTGGCAGCATTGAATAAGGCGGTATGCGGTGGAATGTACAACTGAACGTAAGCCGGTTTTCACCCTGCAGGTTAGCGAAGGCGAGGCGGCAAAAGCGGACGATCGCGCGGATGAAGTGGTGATTGGCGTTGGGCCGGCCTTTGATAAATACCAGCATAAGACCCTGATTGATATGCCGCACAAGGCAATCCTGAAAGAGCTGGTGGCCGGAATTGAAGAAGAGGGATTACATGCGCGGGTGGTCAGAGTTTTGCGCACTTCGGATGTCTCCTTTATGGCCTGGGATGCAGCAAATCTGAGCGGCTCCGGCATCGGCATTGGTATTCAGTCGAAAGGAACCACGGTGATTCATCAGCGTGATTTGCTGCCGCTGAGCAACCTGGAGCTTTTTTCTCAGGCCCCGCTGCTGACGCTGGAAACCTATCGCCAGATTGGTAAGAACGCCGCGCGTTACGCACGCAAAGAGTCGCCCTCGCCGGTACCGGTCGTTAATGACCAGATGGTACGACCGAAATTTATGGCCAAGGCTGCGCTGTTCCACATTAAAGAAACCAAACACGTGGTGCAGGATGCCGCGCCTGTCACGCTGCATATTGCCTTAGTAAGGGAATGACGATGAACGAAAACATCATGACCGCGCAGGATTATCCGTTAGCGACTCGCTGCCCGGAGAAAATCCTCACGCCCACCGGAAAGCCGTTAACTGATATTACTCTTGAGAATGTACTGGC
>OJJJ01000537.1_pt1 | contig 16946 bp, 11 predicted proteins | sample 1596311 | NCBI WGS metagenome assembly OJJJ01 (sample SAMEA4350140, study PRJEB24818) | metagenome | biome: human; feature: gut; material: faeces | place: Denmark | collected 2013-09 | reverse complement strand
ATTTATTCTATTATATTTTTTAGCACCAAAGTTTTGCCCAACAAATCCAGCTATAGCCCCATTTAATCCACCTACTACCATATATACTACTGATTCTATTTGTAGACCAATTTTTTGGGCTGCTATAGCATCTTAATCAAAACTGCAAATTATCCTAGCCAATAATATATTTACCAAAGTAAATAATACTCTTTGAAAGGACATTGGTAGTCCTAAAATTGTAATTTCTTTTCCGACATGTTCCAATACAATATTTAAGTTTGGAAATCGAATAGTTCCTATTAACTGATTCATAATTTTTTCCTCCTTCCTCCCATTTTAACAAAGACATCCTAAAATTTCCACTGAATTTTTTCTCTCCAATATTTTCCCTTCTCTTTTCTTTCAAAAATATGCTATGATAAAGAAAAACAACGAAAAGAGGGAACAAAAAAGAAATGAGGTTTTTTTATTATGGGTAGAACAAATGATCTAGGACGAGATCCTATCGTGTCACTCGTCATTCGACTGGCAATTCCGACAATGATTGCTCAATTTGTCAACGTTCTTTATGCTATTGTCGACCGTATGTATATTGGAAATATTCCACAAATTGGAGATACTGCCTTAGCAGGTGTTGGGGTATGCAGTCCCATTATTACGCTTCTCACTTCCTTTGGTACTTTAGTGGGAATCGGTGGTTCTGTTCTTGTCTCTATGAGGCTTGGAGAAAAAAATCAAAAAAAAGCGGAACAAATTCTTGCCAACTGTTTTTTGATGTTGGTCATTCTTTCCGTTATTTTAACTATCCTTTTCCTTCTATTGAAAGGAAAATTGCTCATTTGGTTCGGTGCTAGTTCTATCACCTTTCCTTATGCCAATACGTATTTAACGATTTATACCGCAGGTACTTTTTTTGCCTTAATGGCACTTGGAATGAATTATTTCATTATTTGTCAAGGTTATTCCACTATCGGCATGCTCACGGTATTAATTGGCGCGATTTTGAACATTATTTTAGACTCTGTTTTTATTTTTGTTTTTCAGCTAGGAGTTGCTGGTGCCGCTCTTGCAACGGTTATTTCCCAATTCGCATCCTGTCTTTTTGTTATTTGTTTTTTATTTAGCAAAAAGCCAAAGGTTCGAATCACGTTTTCTGGATATTCCTTTTTCATTATAAAAAGAGTTCTTATGATTGGATTTTCTCCTTTCGTCATTCTTGCTACCGATAGCGTTTTAATTATTGCACTAAATACTGTACTTCAACACTATGGCGGCTCTGACGGGGATATGCTCATTGCCACAGCTACGATTGTACAAAGCTACATGACCTTGATCACTTCTCCAATGCTTGGAATCACTGGTGGTTCTCAACCACTTTTAAGCTATAACTATGGAGCAAAAGAGGAAAAACGAGTGACAAAAGGAATTCAAACTGTCGTTCTTTTTTGCTTAATTTTTACAACGATAATGTTTTTTATTTCCCGCTTCCTTCCTCAATACTTTGTTAGACTATTCACTTCTGATCCAAGTTATATGGAGTTATCCATTTGGGGAATTAAAGTATTTACATTGAGTGTGATTCCATTAAGTTTTCAATATGCGTTTGTAGATACCTTTACCGCTTTAAGTGCAACAAAGGTTGCTCTTTGCCTTTCGTTAGCAAGAAAAGCTCTTTATCTTATTTTAACAATCCTATTGCCAATTCTCTTTGTTGCTCGCTCTGCCTTTTATGCCGAACCACTTTCTGACTTAATCGCTTCGATTACTTCAACCATTGTGTTCTTCTTGTTTTATAAAAAGCATATGGAACGGCGTATGGAAGGAATTTCTTAGAAAGGAACAAAATTCTTCCTTTCTAAGAAAATGTGTGCTAGAATATAGAATGGTTTATGGATACTTGAACTTTTTCCTTTTTCTTTTCTAAAAATGTAAAATTAGAAGAGAAAAAGAATGATAGAACGTATGAGAAAGAAAGGATTACAATTATGAAATTAGGTATTGTTGGATTACCAAATGTTGGTAAAAGTACATTATTCAATTCTTTAACAAAAGCAGGAGCAGAATCTGCAAACTATCCATTCTGTACAATCGATCCAAACGTTGGTGTTGTAACCGTTCCAGACGAAAGACTACAAGTGCTTGGAAAAATGTACAATACAAAAAAAATCGTTCCAGCGTTTATTGAATTCGTTGACATTGCTGGACTTGTAAAAGGTGCTTCTAAAGGAGAAGGTCTTGGAAACCAATTTTTAGCAAATATCCGTGAAGTAGATGCGATTGTTCATGTAGTTCGTTGCTTTGAAGATAGCAATATCGTCCATGTAGACGGAAGCATTAGCCCTCTTCGTGATATTGAAACTATTAACTTTGAATTAATTTTCTCTGATATCGAAATTTTAGATCGCCGTATTGCAAAATCAAGCAAGGGGGCAAAAAATGACAAAAACCTTGCGAAAGAAGTTGAATTATTAAATCGCATTAAAACACATATTGAAGAAGGTAAACTCGCAAAATCATTTGAGCTTGATAATGAAGATGAAGAAGAAATTTTCAATTCTTGCAATCTCTTAACTGCAAAACCAGTTATCTTCGCTGCAAACGTAAACGAAGATAGTATGGCAGATGACGGAGCTACCAATGAATTTGTTGCACAAGTTAGAGAATATGCAAAACAATTTAATTGTGAAGTGTTCACTGTTTGCGCTCAAATGGAACAAGAAATTTCAGAACTCGAAGAAGACGAAAGAAAAGAATTTCTTGAAGATCTTGGATTAACCGAATCTGGTCTTGATAAATTAATCCGTGCAAGCTACTCTCTTCTTGGACTTTTAAGCTATTTAACAGCAGGAGAACAAGAAGTTCGTGCTTGGACAATTACAAAAGGAACAAAAGCACCTCAGGCTGCTGGTAAAATTCACTCTGATTTCGAACGCGGTTTTATCCGTGCTGACGTTGTAAACTACAATGATTTAGTAGAAAACGGTTCTATGGCTGCTGCCCGTGAAAAAGGTCTCGTTCGTTCTGAAGGAAAAGAGTACGTTATGCAGGATGGAGACGTTGTATTATTCAAATTTAATGTATAATTCTCTTTTAGAGCCGATGAAACACAGAGGTTATTCGTTGTTTACACTGTGTAAATAAAAAAGAAACAAGAGATGTTGTTCTCTTGTTTCTTTTTTTTACTCTTCTCTTTTTTGCTTTGGAATCCTTGTTATAATTTTTGTTCCAACTCCTAATTCACTTTCAATAATCAGATGATATTGTTGTCCATAGTATAATTTAATTCGCTCATTGACATTGCGAAGACCATATCCCTTTGACTGCTGTGTCAAAATTGTATCAATAATTTTTTGTTCCATTCCGATTCCATTATCTTCCACTACAATTAAAATATCGTCCCCATCGCTTTTTGCTGTCACAATTAACTTTCCTCTTCCATCGGTTTTTAAATCAATTCCGTGGTCAATGGCATTTTCCACCATAGGCTGTAAAATTAAATTTAAAACAATATAATCTTCCAATCCTTCCTCCACTTTAATCTCAGTATCAAATTCATAATCATGCATAATTAACTGAATTTGTAAGTAAGATTTCATATTTTCAATTTCATCTTTTAAAGATAAAATATTATTTCCTTTATTTAAAGCTGTTCGGTAAAAAGAAGACATAGCTAATGTGATTTTACTAATTTCTTCACTATTTTGTTCTAGCGCGATCCAATTGATCAAGGAGAGAGAATTATATAAGAAATGAGGATTAATCTGCGCCTGCAACGCTCGCATTTCATATTCCTTTTGTTTAATTTTGCTCTCATATACTTCTTCAATCAGTTGCTTAATGCGGGTGAGCATTTTGTTAAACCCTCGGATTAACTCTCCTATTTCATCTTGGGCATCACTATATACTCTCATTTCCAATGTTCCTTGCTCAACGGATTCCATATTGGATTTTAACTGCTCAATCCCTTTAATAGTCCGATTCGTAATAATTCGGATACAGAGAAATGATAAGAAAATACAAAGAAGAACACCGATGATAACATCTTTCATAATTCCTTTAATTTCCATCTGAATACTTTGTGAAGGGCGATATAAATAGGCTATCCAATTATTTTCTGTAGCGTTCGTTTTTGTCACAATATAATCTTCTTGTTTTTTCTCTTCTTGAATCACCTGTTCTAATGATATTTGTTGCCATTCTTTTTCTTTTGAAAATTGCTGGGTATCATAAAGAATCCTGCCATTTTGATCAAGCATATAAATACCATAATCGGTGTTTGTCATATTTTGAAACTGCTCAAATAATTTATGATAATCCACTTCAATATAAATAATATTTACTTTCTCTTCTTGTTCTAATGATGGAATTCTTCTTGCAGAAAACACCTTTTTTTGATTTGGAAGAAAAATCCAGTGAGGAACACGATCGTTTTTAATTTCAGAAAACCATGATTTATTTTTAATTTTGGAAACAGGCATAATGCTATTCTCAAACTCCGCTTCATTGGAATCAACATAGAGCGTAATTCTTTGTATTTCTTTGTGAAAATATTTCATAGATCCAACTAAAGAATTAAACCCATCGCTATAATCCAAATATTTCTCATAATTCGAATTATAAGAATCATTACAAATTCTCTCCACCGTGCTACTAAAGGAAATATAATCACTTAGATTATTATACACTTTTATTTGTCCATCAAGGCTAGAAATGGCCTGCTTTAAATAATCTTCATTTCGAACGGCTTCTTGTCGATATAAGATTTCTTGCACTTGAATCATAACAACCGTTCCAATGAGGAGCAAAGGAATAAGCCCAAAACAAAAATAGTTAAAGATCAACTTATTACGAAGTTTCATATCTTTAAACCATTTTGGTTGTCTCACCCTTCCTCACCTCCAATATCACGGTACTTTTGCGGACTCACTCCAAAATACTCACGAAAACTTTGACAAAAATAGGAGACATTTGGATAACCTACCTCACAACTAATGGTTACAATTTTTTCCTTCGTCTTCTCTAGCTTTTCTTTTGCTTGCTCCATACGATAAGACTTAATATACTTACTTAAATTTTGTCCCGTTTCTTTTTTGAATAAATGGCTTAAATAGCTAGGTGCCATATAAACCATATCCGCTAATTTATCAACACTTATCTCTTCCCCATAGTGATTTGCAATATATTCTTTTATAATTTCTACTTCTTTATGTAAATTGGAAGGACTGCTCATAAACTCTTCTTCTAAATAATGAATCGTTCCATTAATAATTTCCATCACCGTAGAAAATTGATCTGCCCGATATAATCGATCGATATCTTTATTAAATTCGTTTTCTCTCTCCTTTGGCAAACTTCTATAAAAATCTTTTAAAAGGCTAGAAAAAATGAATTTAATATAGACTTGTGAAAAGTCCTGACGATTTCGATATTTCTCACAAAGGCGTTCAAAATGTTCTTTTAACGATTCTATATCTTTCATGCGAAGATCTTGACGGATTTGTTTTAATAAAATATCATCATTAATCTGCGCCAATAAATTATTGTTTCCTTCTTCCTCTTCCACAAATACATGTTGTTCCGATTGATAAAATTTATTCTCCATTAATAGCTCAAGATTCTCAAACTCTTTTGCTAAGTTATCCACACTCCCTAACGGTTTGCTCACCGCGATATAAGGCTCTACATCAAATGTCTTTTTAATAAAAGCATACAATTCCTCCCCTGCCTTTCTTCCACTTCCAAGAGAAGCTTCCTTATCGGCAAGCAATAAACATTGCTGTGGATTTAAATTTAAATAAGTAAACTCCCATTGAATTTGTTTTTTTAACATTTTCGGAAAATCAATCCCCATCTTTCCAAAAAAATCTTCCGAAAATTCAATTAAAAACAATAACCCAAATTCATTTAAAAAACTAAACTCTGTAAGGCCTTCCACCTTTTGCAAAATGGATTCCACTGGCGTTCCGTTGACTAAAGAATATAAAATATGTTCTTTCATAAAATTACTTTCTTTTTCTTTCAACTGTTTTTGCAATTGTTCTTGTTCTAATTCTCTCATAATTTGAGACACCGTTTTTTCAAACTCTTTTGGATCCACTGGCTTTAAAATATAATTTTTTACTCCCAATGTCAAAGCATGTTTTACATATTCAAATTCACTATATCCGCTGAATATAACCGTTTTCATATGGGGATGATTAGGTACAACATTTTGAATTAATTCTAACCCGTCCATAAATGGCATTTTCACATCGGTAAATAAAATATCTACCTCTTGCTTTTGTAGATATTCCAAAGCTTCCTTTCCATTGGACGCTTCCATCACTTCCATTTCCACACCAATTTTTCTTAACAGAAAGCGGATCCCCCGTCTTTCAATTCTCTCATCATCTACAATTAATATCCGATACATCTTACTCTCTCCATTTTTCTTTTCTGTTTTATGGCGATTAAATAGCCACATAAACCCGCCTGTATCAACGTAATAATTTGACTTTCCTTTGTATGACTAGACTATTTTTAATTATATTAAATTCTTATTTTCCTCGCAAGACTATTCTTTACATCAAAGGCGCAAATACTCTTAAAATACATTGAAGCAATGATTGAAACCAATTCTTTTGACACTCCTCTTCTTCTACTTGATGACTCACCTTCATAATCCGTATCATATCTTCTTTGATATCCAAAATAGTCTTTGTGGCATATAAAAAAACGCCACACTCAAAATGTAAATATAGACTTCGATAATCTAAATTAATCGTTCCCACTGTCCCTACTTCGTCATCGGCAATCATCATTTTTGCATGTAAAAATCCTGGTGTATATTCATAAATCTTTACTCCTGCACCAATGAGCTGTCGATAATAAGATTCTGTTAGTAAAAACGTCAATTTTTTATCGGGAATCCCTGGTGTCATAATTCGGATATCTACCCCTCTCTTTGCGGCAAGGCAAAGAGCTGTCATCATTTCATTATCAATAATCAAATATGGGGTTGTTATATATACATAATTTTTTGCTTGATTAATTAAGTTTAAATAAACATTCTCTCCAACGATTTCTTGATCAAGAGGACTATCCCCATAGGGTTGAACAAATCCATCATTTTCCCAAAAACTCTTTTTTTCCTCTTTCTTTTCTTCGGTTGCATATACGTTTTCATTCCAAACTCTATTTTGCTTTTGAAACCAATCAGGAGCGTAGTGATACTGATAAAAACTAAAGTGGCTATCTGTTCGTATAATACTATTCCACATCTGTAAGAACATAACGGTAAAATTCCATACGGCTTCGCCTTTTATCATAATTCCAGTATCTTTCCAATGTCCAAATCGCTTCACTTCATTAATATATTCGTCAGCTAGATTAATCCCTCCTGAGAAAGCAGTATGACCATCAATGACTACAATTTTTCTATGATCCCGATGATTTAATGCTAAAGAAAAAATTGGTATAAACTGATTAAAGGAAATGCATTTAATTCCAAGCTCTGTCAAATGTTTTTCATAATGATAAGGAAGTTTTGTTACACAGCCAACATCATCATAGATCACACGTACTTCTACACCTTCTCGTATTTTCATTAACAAAATATCCAAAATGGTATTCCACATCATTCCTTTTTCAATGATAAAAAATTCAAGAAAAATAAACTTTTTGGCTCTTTTTAACTCTTCTACTAATGTTGTATAATAGGCCTCTCCACTTTCTAAATATTTCGAAATTGTATTTTCATAAACAGGACAATTGGCATATTTTATTAAATATTCACTTTGCCTTCCAATCCGAATATCCTTTTGATATAATTTATCCCTTACTTCTTTTTTCTGAATTAACAGTGGTTTTGATAAGGCATATCCATATTCTAACTTCTTTCTAAGCCTTCTCGTAGGTTCTTTATTTCCAAAAATTAAGTATAACATACCACCAAAGGTCGGAAACATTAAAATTGGTATAATCCAAGCTAGCTTATAGGCAGGATTATCCCATTTATTCAAAAGCCAAATGGAAATAATAACACTTAAGCACCACAGTACAAATCTTACTTCTCCAGCATGACTGCCGATTTTCATTAACAAAAGAGCTGACCAAAAAAATTGTAATAAAATAATAAAACTTATGGCAAATAACCTGCTAGAAAGAAAATGTAATGCTTTTTTCATATGCTCCTCCTTTACTCATTTGTATCCATCAAGATTTCCTATCTACGAGCTATACATCGTTTGCACCCAATGCTTTTATCTATGACAGGAAACAAAATTTCCTATCATATATAAAAAGCGAACTATTGGTACATAATGTACATCATAGTCCGCTCCTATCGTTTACACAATCTATGTTATGTGTATTATCCTTGTATCATTGGCACTAACCATACAGCCAGTAATAGAATTCCCAAGATAATTCGATAATATCCAAAAATTTTAAAGTCATGTCGTTTTACAAATCCCATTAACAATTTAATACAAATAAGGGATACGAAAAACGCTACAACCATCCCAATGAGAAGAATCATCATTTCGTGCATTGAGAAAAATCCGCCAGTATCTTTTATAAATTTTACAATTTTAAGCCCACTTGCCCCAAACATAACTGGAATTGCAAGGAAGAAAGAAAATTCTGCCGCAATATAGCGAGAACATCCAAGCAACATAGCTCCAATAATAGTCGCACCAGAACGAGAAGTTCCTGGAATAAGTGCTAAAATTTGGAATACTCCAATAAAAAGAGCTGTCTGATACGTCATAGAGTAAAATTGATTGATTCTTGGTCGTCTTCCACGATTCCAATTTTCTACAATAATAAATAAAACGCCATAAAGAATCAAGGTACAAGCAACTGTTTCAAAATTGTAGAAATGCTCATCAAGCCAATCATCAAATAATAGCCCTAAAATGGCAGCTGGAATCGTTGCTACAAGCACTTTAAACCAAAGCTCCCAAACATCTCTTTTTTCTTGTCGATCGTATTTCGGCGAAAAGGGATTCAGCTTATGGAAAAACAAAACAATAACTGCCAAAATAGCCCCTAGCTGAATAACAACATTGAACATACTAACAAAAGCTTCGCTTTGCTGTAATGGCCAAAACTTCTCCACAAGAATCATATGTCCTGTACTGCTAATTGGAAGCCATTCTGTGATTCCTTCTACAATACCGATGATGATTACTTTTATAATCTCAATTAAGTTCATAGATCTTATTACTCCTATCGAATTTTTTCAGGAAAACCAATTTTTTTCTGCACTTTGCGCAGTGTCTTATTTGCATAATATGCGGCTTTTTCCGCGTTATTCTTAATAATGCTATCAATATAATCTTTGTTCTTGCTTAAATCATAGAAACGATCTTGAAGTGGTTTTAACTCAGCCGCTACCGCTTCTCCTACACGCTGTTTTAATACTCCATATCCGCAGCCATCAAATTCCGCCAGCACTGCTTCCACACTTTGTCCTGTCACAACACTGTAAATATCAATTAAATTCTTCACTCCTGGTTTGTCTTCGGAATAAGAAATACAGCTATCAGAATCCGTAACTGCACGTTTAAATTTGCGTAAAATTGTTGCTTCATCATCTAAAATAGAAATGAATCCATTTGGATTCTCATCGGATTTTGACATTTTCTTTGTTGGCTCTTGGAGACTCATAATTTTCGCTCCAACTTTTCCAATATATGGTTCTGGGATTGTGAAAACGTCTCCATAAATACTATTAAAACGATTTGCAATATCTCTTGTAATCTCTAAATGTTGTTTTTGATCGATTCCAACTGGAACAAGATCCGCTTGATATAATAAAATATCTGCTGCCATTAATACAGGATAAGTAAAAAGTCCTGTATTGATATTCTCTGGATGTTTTGATGATTTATCTTTAAACTGTGTCATACGATTCATTTCACCCATATAAGTAAAACAGTTTAAAATCCAAGCGAGTTCTGCATGGGCAGATACATGAGACTGATAATAGATGCAAGAAGCCTCTGGATCGATTCCTGCTGCAATGTAAGACATTAAAAGATTTCTAGCCTGTTTTCTAAGAGTGGCTGGATCTTGTCTTACGGTAATGGAATGCATATCTACAATACTAAAAAAACAAGTATATTCGTTTGGGTCAAGATTGATCCAGTTTTTAAGAGCCCCCAAATAATTTCCCAATGTAATCGTTCCTGTTGGCTGCATACCACTAAAAATGGCTTTTTTTCCGTCTAACATAATATATTTACACTTCCTTTTCTTCTCGAATCGCCTCTTTTTTATAAAACTAAAATGATAAAATTACTATATCTTTATAAAAAATTGCGTTTCTTTTCTTTCCTAAAGTTTTATTTATAAGTTTATCATAGATACAAAAATGTGACAATAGAGTCTTACATTTTTCTAAGCTCATACGCTTCTTTTTTCGCAACAATGATAAAAACAAGAAAAAGAAATCTCCTATCTGTATTTGTATAGGAGATTTCTTATGTTCCTTTGTAATTATTCTATTGTTTATAATACATTCTCACTTCGTATGGTTTTAAGATACCGGCTTTCTCTTCCTCGTAGTTACCAATTATTTTTGTAGCTTCTTTAAATTCTTCTGGCACATCATACTCCCGTTCCATTCCATGGAAATTGGCAACAACTAATAGTTTTTCATTCTCAAAAGTACGAACATAAGTAAAAATTTCTTTATCTTCTGGCATCAACAATTGGTAATCGCCATAAACGAGAATTGGCATTTCTTTCCGAAGTTGTACTAACTTTTTATAATAATAGAAAATAGAATCTTTATCCTCTAATTGACTTTTCGCATTGATCTCTTTGTAATTTGGATTGACTTTGATCCAAGGAGTACCTGTCGTAAACCCTGCTTGTGCCTCATCACTCCACTGCATCGGTGTTCTGGCATTATCTCTACCCTTTGCATAAATGGACTCCATAATCTCTTCTTCTTTATATCCTTTTTCTTTTCTTTCTTGATACATATTCAAAAGTTCAATATCACGATATTCGGATAATTCATAACGAACATTTGTCATGCCAAGTTCTTCTCCTTGATAAATATAAGGAGTTCCTTGCATCCCATGAAGAACGGTTGCAAGCATTTTAGCGGATGGCACACGATATTCTTTATCATCGCCAAAACGAGATACGGCTCTTGGAAGATCGTGATTATCCCAAAAGAGACTATTCCATCCTTTATCATGAAGCTTTGTTTGCCATTTTGAAAGAACTTTCTTTAATTCTACAAGATCGAGTGGTTTTAAATCCCATTTCTCTGGTCCTTCTTGATCGAGCAAAATATGCTCAAACTGAAATACCATAGAAAATTCACTGCCATCTGGATTGCTATATTGCATAGCGATCTCAGGGGTAGCTCCCCAAGTTTCCCCTACAGTTAAAAATTCACTATGTCCAAACGTTTCTTTACTCATTTCTTGAATAAATTCATGAAGTCTTGGGCCATTTCCTGTAATTTTTTTATCTGGCTCTTTTGCAATACAATCGATAACATCTAAACGAAATCCACCAAGCCCTTTGTCCATCCACCAACGGATCATCTCATAAAGTTCTTCCCTTACTTTTTTATTTTCCCAGTTTAAATCAGGCTGTTTTCTTGAAAACTGATGAAAATAATATTGTTGCAATTCTGGCACCCATTCCCACGCAGAGCCTCCAAAACAGGATCTCATGTCATTTGGTGGCACTCCTTCTTCTCCATCTCTCCATACATAATAGTCATGATAAGGATTGTCCTTACTTTTCTTCGCTTCTATAAACCAGCGATGTTCATCAGAAGAGTGATTGAGCACTAAGTCCATAATAATCCGAATATCTCTCTTTTTTCCTTCTTCAATTAAACGAAGCATTGTGTCCATAGAGCCAAACATTGGATCGATATCCTGATAATCTGCAATATCATACCCATTATCATCTTGTGGGGATTTATAGACAGGGGAAAGCCAAATCCCTTTAATTCCTAACGTATGTAAATAATCTAGTTTTTCAATAATCCCTTCTAGATCCCCAATTCCATCTCCATTTGTATCATTAAAACTCTTTGGATAAATTTGATACATAACGGCATCTTTCCACCAAAGCTGTTGTTTTTGTTCCATAATGTCCCTCCTTTTTGATAAACATATCTTATCATCTCTTGTTATTTTTAAATACTGAAAAAATTCAACATCATTTGCTATCATTTTTCCATCTTTTTCTATGGATTCTTTTTATAGATAAGTGTTCCATTCACTCCTAATACATCTCCCTTACAATTCCACTGAAATAACCGTTCTACATTATTGCTCTCTTTCATATACTCTTTCAACCCAATTGGCTCATTTGTGGCATTTAGCAACACATAAAAGTTTTGATCTTTTTTATAATGAATCACTCTTTCTTTTTTTGCCTCTTCATCTCGATATAAAAATTGAATGGCCAAAGAATGCGTTGCTTCTTCTTTTTTTCTCATCTGGATCAGAGTTTTCATAGCCATTAGCTCTTTTTCATAAACACCTTTTTCAATTTCTTCCCATGGCATACAGCGACGACAGTCCGGATCGTGTCCCCCTTCCATTGCAATTTCTGTTCCATAATAAATACAAGCACTTCCTGCCATCGTAAATAACAGTGCCATCTGCTGATAAAAAATATCTTCACTGCCACATCTTGTCCGCAATCGATCGGTATCATGAGAATCCAATAGATTAAACATAACTTTTTGATTTTGTTCTCGATACAAATTCATGCAACGATTAATGGCATGTTCAAACTGCTTTGCTGTTAAATCTTCTTTCCAAAAATCATTGATACTGCTTGTAAGAGGATAATTCATAACAGCATCGTATTCATCTCCAAGAAGCCACGGAGTAGAATCATGCCAAATTTCACCAAGTAAATAAAGATCTGGCTTTTTCTCTAATAAATACGCTCTTAACTGCTTTAACAAATAATGGGATACTTCGTTGCCAACATCGAAACGAATGCCATCGATTCCATATACATCTACCCAATATCCACATACATCCTTTATGAACGCAACGACTTCCTCATTGTTTGTGTTAAGTTTTGGCATACCGCCTGCAAACGCGAAAGAATAATAGCTACCATCTCTTGTGTTTCTTTTTCCCTTCTCAACAGGAAACTGTTGAATCATAAACCAATCTTTATATCTGGAATGTTCTCCATGTTCTAATACATCTTTCCACGGAAGAAACTCTGTTCCACAATGATTAAATACTCCATCCATCATCACTTTCATCTGAAGGGAATGTGCCTTTTGTACCAGTTCCTTCATCCTATCTTCATTCCCAAACATCGGATCGATTTTTTTGTAATCGGTTGTATCATATTTATGATTGGAAATGGCTTCACAAATAGGATTCAAATAAATTCCAGTGATTCCAAGCTCTTTTAAGTATGACAGTTTTTGTATAATTCCTTTTAAATCACCACCATAGAGATCAAAATAAGTTGTCTTTTCCATTTTCCAAGGTTTTATATGAGGATAATCCTTTTTTCCCTCTCCATTACAAAAGCGATCGGGAAATATTTGATACCAGACGGTATTCTCTGCCCATTTTGGAACAACTCCAATATCTTTTTTATTCATCCAAGGCATAATAAAATATTGGATCATACGACCGCTTTCTTTTAATTGTTGTTCCTGATAAAAGCCGTCTTCTACATAAATCCATTGTTCTTGCTCTGTAAGAAGTTTAAAATAATATTTACACCGTTTATACTTTGGCTTTAACACAATTTTCCATAAAAGATGATGTTCTAGTTCGATCCTCTCTTTTATTTCCTCTTCTTGACCTGACCAAATTTCATTGCCACCTAAAATACCAGCGGAAAACGGATCTCCCCAATTGATAAACGCTCCCAAATTCCATTGCTAGTTCTCCTATTTCTTTCTCTTATCCATTACCTATCTTTTTTCATTTTTTTGTTGTGGCTTTCCACAAATCATTGCACTTTGCGGTTTTAAGAGAACAAAATCTTTTATTTCTTTCCCTTCTTTTTCCCTCGTAGTACTGCTTTCATCTGCAAGAAGCCTATAAGTTCCATCTGGAAGATTTACTTTTACTTCTTTTTTATTGGCATTATACGCCACAAATAACTGTTCATATGTCTCATCTGCTCTTACATTCTTCATTGTAAAAGCGACTACATTCTTCTCTTGACACTTAAAAAAATTACAATACTGATAGGCATCGTTTCCAAAATAGCGATATGTTCCAAACTGTTTTCGAATCTGATAGAGTCCTTTATAATATTCCACTAAATCCGCATAATCAATGGTTCGCTTCCAATCTAACTGATTTAATTTTGCAGAAGAACAATAACTATTTTCCTCTCCTAATTTCGTTCTTGCAAACTCCTCTCCTGCCTGAATAAATACCATGCCTTGACACGTAAATACAATAGCTGCTACTAATTTATTAATTCGAACAATTTCTTCATCCCGTTTCTCATACTCAGGCTCTTTTCGCAATGTAATAAGAAGTTTGTCCCATAAAGTGAAATTATCATGGGCAGATACATAAGAAATAATCTGAGAAGGAGCTTTTGGTCTCCACTTTTTCGAACCATCACACCATGCCACAACCGAATGTTCAATTTCCTTTTCTAACCCTTGCTTTCCATTGACAAATCCTGGAACTTTTCCGTAGAACACATGGCCTTTAATGGCATCTCTTGTGCTATCACAAAAAATAGCTACTCGTTCATGCAGGTATTCCACATTGTCTTTGATTGCTGGAATCGCTTTTTCTTTCATCAATGTTTTAGAAGCTGTCCATGGTTCTCCATACATAATAATATTTTTTCCATCAGGAAGTTCATCCAATTCTTTTCGAATTTCATTCATAATATCTGTATGATGAAGTCCCATTAAATCAAATCGAAATCCATCCACATGATATTCTTTTACCCAGTATAACAACGATTGTTTCATATACTGTCCAAACATAGAACGATCGCTTGCCGTATCATTACTGCAATCGGAACCATCACAAATACTTCCATCTTCCCATTGACGATAATAATAATAAGGAACGGTTTTTTCAAACCAAGAGTCCAAAGAATAGGTATGATTTAACACTGTATCTAGCACCACGTTAATCCCGGCTTTATGAAGTGCCATCACCATCTGTTTAAACTCTTTAATACGAACAGCACCTTCTCTTGGATCTGTGGAATAAGAACCTTCTGGTACATTATAATTCACGGGATCATATCCCCAGTTAAATTGAGAATCCTCTCCTAATTCATCGACAGAACCATAATCATAAGGAGGTAATAGATGAACATGGGTCACTCCTAACTGTTTTAAATAATCGATTCCTGTTGGATGAAGTCCATCGTTTTGATAGGTTGTTCCTTCTTGTGTAAACGCCAAGTATTTCCCTCGATATTCTTTTTTTATTCCACTGTTTTCATCATAAGAAAAATCTTTAATATGAACTTCATAAATAAAAGGACAATCCATTTTTTCTCTTGCACCTTTATCTTCTTCCCACCCTTCTGGATTGGTAGAAGCTAAGTCAATTATCATACTCCTCTTACTATTTGCCCCACAGGCAACGGCATAAGGATCGGCTGTCTGTCTTGTTTTTCCATCCACTCTCACTTCATAATCATAATAAACGTTATGGTAATCTCCTAGTAATGTCAAAGACCATACGCCTTTTTCTCCTTTTGTTAAAGAAATCCCTTTTTGATATCGTTTCTTTGCATCTGTTTGCTTTAATAATTTTTTTTGATCGATTGCTTCCTCTTCCTCTGTCCCATAGGCATAGAGGTTTACCAAAACGCTATCTGCTGTTGGTGCCCAAAGTTTTAATACGGTCTTTTCTTTTGTATACGTCATTCCAAGGTCATATTCTCTGTAAGTATACTCTTTTTCAAACTGTTCTGATTCAAAATATTGTTTCCATTCTTTTGGTGTCCGCTTCATTGGAAATCTCCTCACCTTTTTTCATTTATCGTTAACTATTATCTTTCTAACGCTTCATATACTCGAAGCAATTCCCCTGTACTCCAAGCCTGTGCAAAACAGCCATGAGAACGAACAGGACGAAGTCCATCATAAATTTCTGCAATCTGTCCAACACAACCTTCTCGCATTGTATTTTCTAATGAAGATAGCTGACGCTTTACGGTCTTTTTTGCCTCTTTTGAATAGCCTTTCACTTTTAAGTAAGCGAAATAATATCCACCGAGTGGAAATCCCCACACAGTTCCTTGGTGATATGCCAAATCTCTTTTTAACTGTTCCCCTCCATAAGTTGGATGAAATTCCTCCTCTTCTGGTGCAAGACTTCGAAGACCACAAGGAGTATAAAGAGTTTCATACACTTTATCTACAACCTTTTCCTCTTTTTCTTTATCAAGCATAGTAAATGGCATAGAAACTGCCCAAATCTGGTTGCAACGAATTTGACAATCCGCCTTTTCATATTCCTTTGTATCGGAGATCACATCTTTTAGGCATTGTTTTTCTTCATTCCAAAATTCTTTTTCAAAACTTTGTTTTACTTGGACTGCCAATTGTCCATATCTTTTTGCTTTGTCCTCTTCTTTCATCACTTCTTTTGCAAACAATTCCATCACTTTTAGAGCACTATACCAATAGGCGTTAATTTCCACTGGCTTTCCATGTCTTGGAGTTGGAAGAATTTCTCCAATTCGAACGTCCATCCATGTCACTTGATCAAGACCTTGTCCTGCCATAATTAAGCCGTCCTCATCCATATGAATTCCAAAATCTGTGCCTTTTTGATACCAGAAAATAATATCTTCCATTACCGAATAGGCCTCTTTTACAAAGGATTGATCTTGGCTCTTTTCATAATAAAGATACACAGTATTAATAAATAAAAGAGAGGCGTCCACCGTATTATACATGGGTTTATTTTCCCCTTCTGGAAATAAGTTTGGCATAATTCCCTTTTTACAATACTTCATAAAGG
>OJJJ01000536.1_pt1 | contig 16961 bp, 15 predicted proteins | sample 1596311 | NCBI WGS metagenome assembly OJJJ01 (sample SAMEA4350140, study PRJEB24818) | metagenome | biome: human; feature: gut; material: faeces | place: Denmark | collected 2013-09 | reverse complement strand
CGCTTCCTGATACATAGCAACAGATTCTGAGGTGGAGGAATCATTTTTCATCAAGATTTCGCCATCGGAAAGCAATACAATCGTTTTTTCTTTGGAGGCTTCCCCTTCCAAAAGTTCTACCGCTCGGAGCAGACCTTTTCCTGCATTGCTGTAACCCTCGTATTGAATACGGTTTGCAAGTTCCATAATCTGCGTCCGCTGGCTGTTTGCTACCGGCTGCTGGCTAATTACAACATCCTCACTATAAGAAACAACCCCTACACGATAATCACTAGGAAGTGCATAGGTCAATTGTGCTATACTATCTATAGCCAGACGGTTTGTATCATTTGTCTTCATACTACCACTGGAATCAAAAAGAAAAATAACAGATTTGTCCATATTTGATGTCTGCTCATCAGCAAAGACTGTGCTGCTCATGACCAGCATGGAAAGAAATAAAAATACCACACTTAAAATAGACCTTAGCTTTTTCACTATTTTCCCCCTGTTTCCCCAGTTTCTATTATTTGATATTTTACATCAGATAATAAAAACTTTATCTTACTGTGTGTTGTTTCATCAGCCTAAAAATTTTTCTATTCACTCCTGATAATCTCCAATTACTTTTTCCTCCCTACTTTCAAAAGCCTCCTTCTGACACTCATCTACTTTTTTACATCTATTTATATCACTCCAAACTACAATCCTTTTCTCACATACTGTAAAATATTCTAATGACGGATAAACATATTGTTTTATTTGTCATATTTTATATCAACGTTTATTTTTTTTGTAATTGACTAAATACTATATCAGATACATAAATAAATGGAAATCTTACTAAATATGGTTACATATCTATAAATAACCAAACTTTTCTTCTACTTTTGTTGCTTCCAATATATGCTATAATATGACATATTTCAACCCTAGTTCCAAAATTGTACACGTTAGGTTCCAAAATTTGCACTTCTAACTTTGAATAAATGTAAAATTAGCCTTTAATCTAATAGGTAGCATCATAATAAACTCTACTCTATAATGCATCATGTACAAAAATCTTTTCCAATGAATCATCCAGTAAAAAATTATATAAAAGGGAATATTCTAAACTGAGAACTAGCTTAGAAATCTTTTGAAGTATTTAGAAATAACTTTTTTTAAAAAAGTGTCTAGAGCTGTACAGACACGTTTATTTTAATATAATACGTTAATTTAGCAATAAAACTTCTATCCAGGGACAAAGACAACCGTTATTATAAGACAATTTAAAACGGACGGCAGTGTATGAATTGTAAAAGTTCAAAACCCTGTACTTTTTATCCTGTTTGTTCATAAAGATACGCAGGACAAACAGAAACTTAATGTGGTAAAATCAAAAAAGCCGAAAACCTTAAAAGCAAAGGTTTTCGGCGTTATACGCTGGCGTCCATAAGAGGATTTGAACCTCCGACCTACCGCTTAGGAGGCGGTCGCTCTATCCAGCTGAGCTATAACGACATTTAAATATATGCAATTGTTAAACTTATAATCTTTTCCTGAAGTGCATCTTGTAATCAATTCTTATACACATCATGCTCTATCAAACTGAGAAGCCATAAGAACCATGAATTTGCACACTTGTTTATTATTATATTCCCGACTCCTTATAAAGTCAAGCCTTCTGTCTATTTTCTATAAAATCTTTCCTCTTTTTATTGTATTTCTCCATCCCCAATTTAGGATTCCTTCCAACGAATAAATTCTGCTGTTCCTTGTAACCAAATATTAGCTTTTAACCTTCTTCCACAAACAGGTTCTCCCATCAATTGATCTCGATTGATAGCGATTCTTATATGTATGTTATTACATTCTACGGATAAAAGATATATTTTTTCTTTTGTCAATTGGTTTTCACTTTCTTCTACTTTATAAATAATACCTAAAATTGAATATTGATCGCTTTCAATTCCATATGGCATAAAATATGTGTCAACAATCGTTAATATATCTTCTCTTTTTGAACGTCTTGTCACTTTTGTATAAGTATCCATATCTTCTAATGTCAATGTCTCGATGGCTTTCATATCTCCAGCTCTTGCAGCTTCAATCAACTGATTTCTATCTTTATTCTTTTCTTTTTCTTGCTCTCTTTGCTCCTCATCTTTATTGAGTTCTAACAAGACCACTCCTTTGGAAGCTAACCCCGCTAAATGAACACGCTCTCCTACAAAATAATAATCTTTTGCATGATGTGTTCTTAAAAATTCATCAGCATTTTGTAAGAAAAAGATTAAAGATACCCCTACATTCACATTTTCACTGACTCCTGCATATGCCTCTCTGCTGGAAAGTTTTTCAATTTGGAGATCCATTTTTTCGTCTATTTCACAGCCTCTTACATAAGGATAACTATATTCTACATTGATTTCATCATCTTCAAGTTCTCCTACAATACTGATCCCAAATCCATTTCCAAACTCTTTCCATACTTGCACATAAGTGGTGTCAGCACTTGGAACTGGTATTACAGCATCTCTATCATAATTGGCCACAATCCAATTTAATAATTGATCCATCTGTCGTTGATTTTTAATTCCTTGGAACCCAATCGTTTTCATAAATGAATTAATATGCGACACCTCTTTTCTATTCCTTTTTTAATTACTTATCCTCTTCTTCATAATATGGAACTTGTTCTACTGCTTTTTGAAGTGCCTCTGCCTCTTCTTCTGATAATTCAATTTCTGATTGCCCTTCTACAATCTCTTTTACATAAGTATAGCATCCTTCTCTTCCATATAGAACATTTAAAAGATATCCTGTATCGTTTTGATTTAAAATAGCTAATGCAAAGCTGAGTTTTCCTGCCATAGCATCGAATGCATCATAACGAACTAAAGCACTTTTACTAAAGTTCATATCAAGATCTTCTCTTAACTCTTCCATCATATCTTCATGATCGTCAATAATATCTTGTAACTCTTCTACTTCTGCAAACTTAGATAAAATGAGTTCTTCTAAATCTACATCTTTCTTGCCACGCATTAGATTTTCATAACGTTTTTTCGTTTTACGAATTCCTGCTTGCTGTATGATATTCCATAAAAAGAGAATAGCGTTAATAATCAAACTTACCCCAACTGCAACAAATAAAAACTGCTCCATTGTAAGACCAAAATGATTGTTTAAAAATTCTACAATTGTTTGATACATCTTTTTTTCCTCTGTTATTCTATTTTTTGTTACATATCCACAACGTTTTGTGTACGTTCTAATAACTCAATAATACGCTCTAATTCCTCTTGTGAATAATATTCTAATTCAATTTTTCCCTTATTTTTATCTTTTGCTTTAATGGATACTTTTGTACCGATGATATTTTTCATCTTTTCTTCAATTTCTTTATAGAGAAAATCTAATTTAGGAGTTTGCTCCTTCTCTTTTTTAGGAGTTAAAATGGATTTTACCATTTTTTCAATCTCTCTTACCGATAATTTTTCATCAAATACTCGCATTGCCAATTTGTATTGTTCCTCTTTATCCTCTAATGATAAAAGAGCTCTGGCGTGACCGCTGGAAATCATATCATCAATGAGCATTTGTTGTACTCGCTCATCTAGTTTTAATAGTCTCATTGCGTTGGTAACAGCGGTCCTACTTTTTGCCACCTTTTCAGCAACTTCATCTTGCTTTAATTGAAATTCCTCTACCAGTTTTTTATAAGCCAATGCTTCTTCAATCGGATTTAAATTTTCTCTTTGGATATTTTCAATTAATGCAATCTCTAATATTTCTTTCTCAGAATAATTTCGAATGACTGCTGGCACTTCTTTCAGACCTGCCATCTTAGCAGCTCTCCATCTTCTTTCCCCAGCGATGATCTCATAATATCCTTCTCTTTGTTGTACCACTAGTGGTTGAATAATCCCCACTTGTTTAATAGATTCAGATAGTTCAATTAAAGCATCTTCATCAAATTGTTTGCGTGGTTGTTCTCGATTCGGTTCTACTAAATTGATATCTAATTTAATTTCCTTTTCGACTTCCTTAATCACTTCTACTTCCTTGATGATTTCTTTAATTTTCTCCTTCTTATCTGATGCAGTGGTACTTTTGCTTCCAGATTTCTTTTCCTTTGTTCCATGAGGTTCTGTTGGTATTAACATATCAAGGCCTTTTCCTAAACCCCTTTTCATTGCCATGGATTTATACCACCTTTCTATTTTTAATGACTTCATCTGCCAATTTTCGATAACTTTCAGCACCTGCTGAACGAGATGCATATACATTAATTGGCATACCATAACTTGGAGCTTCTGCTAAACGAACATTTCTAGGAATAACGGTTTCATAAATATTTTGTTGTAAATTTTCTCTTACATTTTCCACCACTTGTAATGAAAGATTTGTTCTAGCATCATACATAGTGAAGACTACACCTTCGATTATCAAATCTGGATTTAAACTTTTTTGAATCAAATCAATGGTGTAAATTAATTGAGATAACCCATCTAATGCATAAAATTCACATTGGATTGGTACCAAAACAGTATCCGCAGCTGTCATTGAATTTACAGTTAACATTCCAAGTGCTGGTGGACAGTCAATGATAATGAAATCATAATCCTCTTTAATAGAATCTAACTTTTCCTTTACGATATATTGCATGTTCTCTTGGGAGATCAATTCTAATTCCGCTCCTGCTAAATTTCGATTAGCTGGCAGAATTGATAAATTTTCAAACTGTTGTTGAATCATACATTCTTCCAATTCACATTCTCCACGAATCAACTCATAGATCGTATTCTCTAACTCATTTTTATCAACGCCTAATCCACTTGTTGTATTCCCCTGTGGATCAAGATCAACAACTAATACTTTCTGTCCTTTTTCAGCTAAACAAGCTGATAAGTTAATAGCAGTCGTTGTCTTTCCCACTCCACCTTTCTGATTGGCAATAGCAATAATTTTTCCCATGGAGCGCCTCCTTTTTTATTTTTTCTGTCGTTGCTTTTCTGCCTTTGACAAATATTTAGAACAGAGTGTCCTTTGCACATTCTTCGCGACTTAAAGTTGCTTCCACCAAAGTACATCTTTGTAACTTTAAGTTACTCCTAGCAATGAGCATCTGCAACACACGAGCAGTGATTTTTTTATCCTATAGGCAATGAAAACTCCTATACCATAACATAACTTCATTACTCAAAACCTAAATATTCTGTTTTTTATTATAGCACTAAAAATAATCACTATCTACTATCCATTGATAAAATTTCCAATATTTATTGAAATATTTGTTTCACGTGAAACACTCCATGTTTTTAAAATGCTTCCTTCTTTATTTTCTCTTTTTGTTTCACGTGAAACATCCCTTATGTTTTTCAACTACCTCTTCCTTTATTTTCTTTTTTTGTTTCACGTGAAACATTTCCCATGTTTTTCAACTACTCTTTTCTATTAGATTATAAGGAAATTATTTTAGAAACAAAGCCGTGAAAAAAGCCCTATGGATGCTATGATTCTTCTTATAAATTTTTTAATTCAGATACTAATAGTACCGCTCTTATTGGGCAGAGATATTTTAAGACATTATATCAATTTATTTGTACCAGATAAGAAATGAAAAATTAAAATTTCTTCATGTATATTTTCATATAAAATGATTTTCAACTATAATAATAAAATTACAATATAAAACGCTTTTTGTAAATAGAAACGATGGGAAACACATTTCACGAGTTCATCACATTCCCAAACAGTGGCCCTATAGGATCATAAATTCTCCCGCAGGGCTGGTCGTCTTTGCATAAATGAAACTTAACAAATAAAAAATAATCACCCACCTTAAGGTAAAGTGATTATTTTTAATAACATAAAGTTTAGACAATCAATTTTATTCTAGTTCGTTCCTTTTCTAATTGCATTATACCTATGGCAAGAAAAATATAATGTTCCAAAGTCACTACACTTACAATGATTATTTTTCTAAATCATCTTCAATGGCTCTCTCTATTTTATTTACACTTCTTTGATATAATTTTATAGAAAGTGATAATAGGATATAACACAATATCATTGTACTTACAAACATAATGATAGCAGTCGCAATCGAACCATATAGTTTTTGATACCTATAGTAGCTAATAAAAAAATGGAATCCTGCTACTACAGCACCTGCAATTGTGCTCGCTATGATATTATTTTTTCTCGTTGGTTTTAATTTTCTATCCCAAATACCATTTTTAATACAGGCAATCACCATATAGATTCCTAATAACATAAAAACAATGAATTCACCTGCAATCGTTCTAAATCCATCAATACCCATACCCGTTTGTATCAATAAGGAAATTACCAATGCCCAAAATGCAAACCAAAATCCTCTATGTTCAATTTGTAGAAGTTGCATTTCCTGTCTTTCATCTAAATTACTTTTCATCTTCTTCATTTTCATTCTCCTCCCAAAACAATTCATCTAAGCTTTTTCCCAATACTCGACATATTTTTCTACATAGTCGTATCGTTGGATTATATTCTCCTTGCTCAATTGCATTCATTGTCTGTCTTGATATTCCAACTTGCTCTGCAAGAGCTTTTTGTGTCATATCTTTTTCTGCTCTTGCAACTTTAATCGCAATATTTCTAGCCATACTCTCTACCTCCTTTAGATGGATTGTATCATAAAATTGATATTAAGTCAAATATATACGACTTTTAATATATTAAATATGACTTTCTAGGATTATATACAAGATTCTCGTTCTCACTTCTCATAAAAAAAGAAGAAGCGATAACACTTTCTAATGTTTTCGCTTCTTCTTTTATAAAATAGTATTACATCTGTTCTGGTGAACCAATTTTGATTCTTATTAAAGTAAGCCCACCAAACTATATTTAATCCATATTTTAAATAAAGCAACCAAAATTATTATTAAATATTATTAAAAATCATTTTTTAGATGACAAATCCCTAAATATACTATATAATATCAGTTAATTATTTTTTAAGGAGGAATTTCATATGAAATGCATTGGAATTATCTCTGCCATGTGGATTGAGGCAGAATTATTACACCAACAAATGGAACAAGTAAAAACTTTCGAATATTGCGGAATGAAATATTATGAAGGTACGATTCATAATACAAATGTTGTGTTATCTACCTGTGGTGTTGGCAAAGTAAATGCTGCTATCTACACACAAATTATGATTGAAAAATTCCATGTAGATGCCATCTTACATACGGGAATTGCTGGAAGCATGGATGAGAATGTAAAACATCTATCCTTAGTCGTTGCAGATGGACTCACCTATTATGATGTGCGCAAAGAACAATTAAGAAACTGTTTCCCAAATCAAGAAATATTCAAGCCAGCAAAGGAGCTAGTAGATTCAATTTTAGCCACATCTGATTCCGACACTCACGTTGGACTTATTATCACCGGAGATGACTTTATTGCAGATCATAAGAAAAAGCAAATAATCAAATCTCAGTATCCTGCCCTCTGTGTCGATATGGAAAGTGCAGCTATTGCCCATACCGCTTTTCTACACGAAGTTCCATTTGCAGTCATCCGTTGTATTTCTGATCTCGCCGACGGAAGTGCCACTGGAGACTATGACAATTTTGAAAGACTCGCTGCTAAAAAAGCCTGTTCTACTTTATTAAAAGCACTGGAAAAGCTGGAATAACATATCCTCTCTTCTTATCTCTCTGTCAATAGCGTTTTTGCAGTAAATTATAAAAAATAATAACTTTCCCTTTTATTTATAATTTATAATATCTTCCTTTTAATTTGGATTAGCACTCTCCTTTTTCAAACGCCCAACGTCCATGTCCAACTTTATTTTGACACTTGTCGCTTGTAGCATCAAAGGGATGAATTAGAAACTTGGTATGAACCGTTAATAAAGGATACAAAACACATTTCATAAATTTCTTATATTTAGATGGGAGAAGATTTCATGAGAAAAATATTTTATATCATACTACTCATAAGCATTTGTCTATTATCAGGTTGTGGTGAAAAAAAGGCAATTATCGGTCTCGTTACCGAGGTGCAACCATCGGATATTCCGAACTGTGCAAACTTCGTCATTCGCACAGATACAGGAAACCAGTTTGGCATTTTAATGAGTTCCACAACCTATCTAACATCGTATTTTAATGAGGTAGACCAAGCTCAATTGCTGGATGGAACAAAAAAAGATGTTGTCATTTCTATTATGCCTTCTGGAAGAGGAAAATCCATGACAACTGCCGATGGAAAAAAACTAAAAACATACATGGCTACCTATATTCACATTATTTCTTATCTCACAGATGAAACCTTGCAATTATCCGACCGCACAGACATCCAAATTTGGAAAGAATTATGGTCCTATACCTATCGTTTTAAAGACAGAACCGAACTTTTAGAAGTTTCGGGTTCAACAGTTCCTGATGGTGTAGTGATGAGCAATGGAGATAGCTTATATGAACTACCAAAATCAGCGCAGACGAATATTTTAGCTTTTTATGAAAAACAAGGCTTACTCTATGATGTCACTAAGACACTGGAACAAGCCTATCATTCTTATCAGCTTCTAAAAGAGAAAGAACAACCATTTCAACCATACTACTTAGCACAATCCATCTATCCTACTGCTTCTAGTGAAAAAGTTATGTATTTCTTAACCTCTGTGTCTCTTCCATTTGGAGGTGGTTATATGGACGCTCTCCAAATTCCTGTTGCCTTTGATAAAGAAACAGGAAAACCAATTGAGCCCTTAGAACTCTTTCATTGTTCCAAAGAAAAGGCAATCGATACGATACTAGATTTAGCTAAACTACAAGATCTTACTTTAATAAAAGAAATGAGAGAAGCCTTTCAGCCCAAAAATGTTATTTTCTATGAAGACAATATGGAAATTGTATTTCCAAAAGGAAGTTTACCAAGCCAAAAGGATGGGCAAATACTTCTCTTAGATTATACAGATTCTCTTTATAATATTTTACAGCCTTGGGCAATTCCGCTCCAAGCACCAAATAAAAATATGTAAAAGAAGAAGCGATAACACTTTCTAATGTTTTCGCTTCTTCTTTTATAAAATAGTATTACATTTGTTCTGGTGAACCAATTCCTAATAATTCTAATGCATCATGAATGACTTTCTTTGTTACAATAACAAGTTTTAATCTTGCCATTTTTACTCTCTCATCTTCTACGTTGATCTGGCAATCATGATAGAATTTATTAAACGCCTGAGCAACTGCTACGCTATAGCGAGATACAACGAATGGTTCAAATTTTTCTGCCGCATCTACAACTACTTGTGGGAAACGGCTTAATTCTTTTAACAGTGCCATACTTGCTTCATCTGTTAATACACTATAATCAATATCCATTCCTACTTCAGAAACACCAGCTTTTCTTAACACACTAGCAGCTCTCGCATGAGTATATTGTACATATGGTCCTGTTTCTCCATCGAAGTTTAAGATCTTATCCCAACTAAAGATAACATCTTTAATTCTCTGATTATATAAATCATTGAACATGATCGCTCCAACACCGACCATTCTTGCAACTTCTTCTTTATTTTCAAGATCTGGATTCTTTTCCGCAATAATTTCACGGATTCTTTGAATCGCTTCATTTAAAATATCCTCTGCAAAGATAACCTGTCCTTTACGAGTGGACATTTTACCTTCTTTTAAACTTACTAAACCGTATGGAATATGGTGAAGTCCTTGATACCAATCATATCCTAATAATTCAATTACTTTGAATACTTGTTTAAAGTGTAACTGCTGTTCTAATCCTGTTACATAAAGACATTTTGTAAAGTTATAAGTTTCATGACGATATAATAAAGCTGCTAAATCTCTTGTTGCATAAATAGAACTTCCATCTTTTTTTGTAACAAGACATGGTGCCATATCATATTCATCAAGAGGTACAATTTTTGCGCCATCGCTTTCTACAAGTAAATTTTTAGATTCCAATGTCTCTACTACTTTACTTGTCATATCGCGGTAAAAACTTTCTCCATTAAAGGAATCAAAAGAAACGCCTAATAAATCATAAATACGCATATATTCTTTTAAGCTAATTTCTTTAAACCATTCCCAAATAGATAATGCATCTTCATCTCCTTGTTCCATTCTAGTGAACCACGCTCTTGCTTCATCATTTAAAGAATCATCTTTTTCTGCTTCTTCATGGAACTTAACATAAATATTCATTAATTCAGATACACCATCTTTTTCAATGGCTTCTTTATTTCCCCATCTTTTATAAGCAACGATTAATTTACCAAACTGTGTTCCCCAATCGCCTAAGTGGTTAATTCTTTCCACTTTATATCCTAACTTACTAAAAATCTTATATAAAGAATTTCCGATAATTGTTGTTCTTAAATGTCCTACATGGAAATTCTTTGCAACGTTTGGAGAAGAGTAATCCATACAAACTGTCTGTCCATCTCCAATATGAGAGGCCCCAAAGTCTTCTGCACTTACTTGTTCCATAATTTTCTTAGCAAATAACTGTTTGTCCACAAAGAAGTTAATATATCCTCCTTGTACTTCTATTTTAGAAAGGAAATCTGCTCCCCCAATTTTTTCTGCAATTTCAGCTGCAATCATTTGAGGTGCTTTTCTATATTCTTTAGCAAGGCGAAAACATGGGAATGCATAATCTCCCATTTCCACTTTCTTAGGAATCTCTAATAATTTTTCAATTTCTTCTTTAGAAAGACCTGTGATATGCTGTGATAATAATTCAACTAAATTTTCTTTCATTTCTTTTCCTCTCAATCTATTTCCATTTATTTACAATTCAATTATAGGTGCCTTGATCTAAAAATCTTTTGCCTATAAAATACCGAAATGCTTAAATTATAATCTTTACTTATTATCATAACGTATCTTTTGCCTTATGAAAAGCCATTTTTTCAATTATCCAAAAATTAATTTGTATCTCCCACCTTTTTGACATATAATAGAAAGTAATAACTCTAATATACGAGGAAAGGAGCGAACTCAATTATGAGCAAATCAAAAAAATTAACTAGCATTGCTGTCCTCAGTACATTGACCGTCACTGCTGCTTATGTATTAAACCGTAGTATTTTTTATTTCGCATGTCGTAATGATCATTTATACTCTCCAAACGGACATACTTATTCTTGGCGTTTTGGAGATGTCTTTTATACAAAACAAGGAGAAGGTAGCCCTCTTTTATTAATTCACGATTGTTCTCATTTAAGCTCGGATCGTGAATTTGCGCAACTCACAGAATCTCTGGCACAACATCATACTGTTTATACACTGGATCTCCCAGGGTGTGGGCGTTCAGAAAAACCAAAGATGACTTATACTAATTTCTTATATGTACAATTTTTAAACGATTTTGTTCGCAATGTAATTGGTAGTAAAACAAATATTATCACTAGTGGGGGTTCTTCTAGCTTTGCCATTATGGCTTGTCAAATGGCGCCAGAATTATATCGTAACTTAATGTTAATCAATCCACCTTCTCTTGCACAACTTAGCAAGACACCGACCAAACGACACAAGTTATTAAAATACTTGTTGGAGCTTCCAATTGTAGGGACTATGATTTTCAATATGAATAGCAGTATTCCTGCAATAAAGAAACAATTTACAACCCAGTATTTTAGCAATCCCCACAATGTAAAACAAAAATATATTGAACTATGCCATGAGGCATCCCATAGAAGCGGTTCTGCATCCAAATATATGTATGCAAGCATCCGTTCTTATTTTACTAACTTAAATATTGCTCACGGATTAAAAGCAATTAATAATAGTATTTTCATTGTTATGGGAGAAGATGAGCCTAATGCTAAAGAAACTGTTAAGGCATATGAATCACTAAACCCTGCAATCGAATCAACCATCATTTCTCATACGAAACATTTACCACATTTAGAATGTCCGAACGCGGTTCTCAATATTTGCGACATTTTTTTCTAAAATTTTCGTACTATGACATGATTTAGATTATTAATATAACTGCGTTGTTTTATAAAATTTTCTATTAAATTAAAAACAATAAAACATTCTATTTTCCATCAACTATAAAATAAAAAGTGGCAGATAAGAATTACCATCTGGACTCCTATCTACCACTTTTTTATTTCTTTTTATTTATCCTATCTTTTGTTCTAAAACACTCTTTACTAACAAAAGATTGCTCCCTAATGAATTTAAGCTTTTATAACTCCAATTGGCTCTTTTGATGGAAGCCCTGCTTTTCGTGGATATTTCTTTGGTGTTTTTCTCACCTTTTCAATGACTACAAAGGTTCTTTCAATATCCGTTTCTGGCAAAGTAAAGGCGATCACTTCTTTCACCTTTCCTCCTAGCTCAAAAATAGCTTTCTTTGACTGCTCTAATTCTTCCTCAACAGAACCTGACTTATAGGAAATAAAGCAGCCACCTTCTTTTACATAAGGTAAACAATATTCACTAAGAGTTGCAAGATTAGCAACTGCACGAGAAACACAAATATCAAACTGTTCTCGATAGGATGCCTGTTTTGCATAATCCTCTGCTCTTCCATGGATCGTAACAATCCCCTCTAACCCAAGTGCTTCAATGACTTCATCTAAAAATTTAATTCGTTTATTTAAAGAGTCAAGCAATGTAATCTCTAGATTTGGATAAGCAATCTTTAAAGGTATGCCAGGAAATCCAGCTCCTGTTCCAAGATCTAAGATCTTTAATGGTTTTGTCACATCCATGGCTTTATTTAAAGAAATGCTATCAATAAAATGTTTATCGATAACTTCTTCTTTTTCAGTGATGGCAGTTAAATTCATCACCTTATTTTTTTCGATTAACATTTCATAGTAAGACAAAAACTGTTGTAATTGTTCCTCTGATAAAGCAATGTCCAACATTTCACTTTTCTTTTTTAACTGTTCCATAGCTTCCCTCCTATCGTCTCAACTGTTCTAAGTAAATCAAAAGAACAGAAATATCAGATGGAGATACTCCAGAAATACGTTTTGCCTGTCCAATAGAAACAGGACGAATGGCATTTAATTTTTGAATCGCTTCTTTTCTTAGATTATGAATGGATTCATATACAATATCTTCTGGTATCTTTTTTGATTCTAATTTCTTAAATTGTTCTACTTGATGAAGTTGTCTCTTAATATAGCCATCATATTTAATATTAATGTTTACTTGTTCAATGACATCTTCGGATAATGGTTCTCTCTCATAATCAATCGGTGCAATTGCTTCGTAGGAAAGCTCTGGACGGCGAATTAATTCTGCCAAAGAAACGGCAGTTTTTAATGGAGTGCTTCCATAAGATTCTAATAGCTCTTGCACCTCTTTTTTTCCACCAATGTGAGTTGTCTCTAAACGTTCTTGTTCTTTCTGAATGGCTTCTTTTTTCCAGTTTAAATAATCATATCGTTCTTGTTCGATTAATCCGATTTCATATCCAATCTCTGTCAAACGAAGATCGGCATTATCTTGACGAAGTAATAAACGATATTCCGCTCTTGATGTCATCATTCGGTATGGCTCATGAGTTTCTTTTGTTACTAAATCATCAATTAACACACCAATATATCCATCGGAACGCTCTAAAATAACAGGATCTTTTCCCTGTAATTTTCTTACCGCATTAATACCTGCCATAAGACCTTGTGCTGCCGCTTCTTCATATCCAGAACTTCCATTGAACTGTCCGCCACTAAAGAGTCCTTCTATTTGTTTAAATTCCAAAGATGGTTTTAATTGTGTTGCATTGATACAATCGTATTCAATTGCATAAGCGTTTCTTGTGATTTTTACATTTTCCATTCCTTTTACAGAACGATACATTTCATACTGAACATCTTCTGGCATAGAACTGGACATACCGCCTACATACATTTCGTTGGTATATTCCCCTTCTGGTTCGATGAACACTTGATGGCGATTTTTATCTGGGAATTTCATAATCTTATCTTCTACCGATGGGCAATAACGGGGCCCTGTTCCTTCAATCATTCCTGAATAAAGAGGGGAGCGATCGATATTATTTCGAATAATCTCATGGGTTCTCTCATTCGTATAAGTGAGCCAACAAGAAATTTGCTCCCTTTTAATCTCTTCTGGACGATTCGTAAAAGAAAATGGTACGATTTTCTCATCCCCTTTTTGCTCTTCCATCACGCTAAAATCAATACTTCTTTTATCAACACGTGCAGGTGTTCCTGTTTTAAAGCGATACATTTCAATACCAAGTGCCTTTAAAGAATCGGTTAAGTGATTTGCCGCAGATAATCCATTTGGTCCTGTATAATTGCTCACATCACCATAAATACATCTCGCTTTTAAATACGTTCCTGTACAAAGAATCACTGCCTTTGCATGATAGGTCGCTCCGGAAAAAGTTTTTACTCCTGTTACTTTTCCATCTTCTGTTAAGATCTCAACGACTTCCGCTTGTTTTAATGTTAAATGTTCTGTATTCTCCATTGTTTTTCGCATTTCACGGGTATATTCTTGTTTATCCGCTTGTGCACGCAATGAGTGAACCGCTGGTCCTTTTGACTCATTTAACATTTTTGATTGAATATAAGTTTTATCAATATTTTTTCCCATTTCACCGCCGAGAGCATCAAGCTCCCGGACCAGATGACCCTTGGAGCTTCCGCCTATATTGGGATTACAGGGCATCAGCGCAATGCTGTCTACACTTACGGTAAATACAATGGTCTCAAGTCCCAGCCTCGCACAGGCCAAAGCTGCTTCGCAGCCCGCATGACCGGCGCCTACAACCACCACATCATAAGACTCCTCTAAATACTGCATTTTATTCTCCCTTCTTCTTTCGTGCCTGTTGACTCAGGCATAAAGGTGTACCTCTGGGGCACATTTTTATCATAACTCATTATTTGCCCATACAAAATTTACTGAATATCTCATTGACCAGATCATCCTCCACCGATTCCCCCAGGATGGTTCCCAGCTGCTCATAGGCATCCATTAAATCAATGGAATAAAAATCCTCCGGCATGCCGTTTTTAATACTCTGCTCCACCATAAAAAGACTTTCACAGGCCTTTAAAAGTGCATTCTTATGCCTTACATTGGTGATGTAGACCTCATCATTAAAATCCAGCTTTCCTTCATAAAACATGGATTTGATTTCCTGCTCCAGATCCTTGATCCCGGTTCTTTCCTTTGCGGAAACAGAGATCACCGGATGGCCGGTCCGTTCCTTAATATGGGATGCCGTTACCACGGAATCCAGGTCCATTTTATTTAAAAGAATAATTGCTTTTCTATCTTTAATAAACCGGAAAATCTCCTCATCATTTTCATCAAGAGGGCAGGAACCATCCACCACATAGATGATTAAATCCGCCCGTTCCGCCGCGGTTCTGGCCTTTTCTACTCCGATTTTTTCCACCACGTCTTCCGTATCACGGATTCCTGCCGTATCAATGATGTTAAGACTCAGCTCCTCCAGACGGATCTGTTCTCTTAAGGTATCTCTGGTGGTGCCTGCTATATCGGTGACAATGGCACGCTCCTCTCCCACCAGGACATTCAAAAGAGAGGATTTCCCTGCATTCGGCTTTCCTAATATTACGGTTTCGATTCCTTCGGAAAGGACCCTTCCATTATCTGCAGACCGGATAAGTTCTTCCATTTCCTTTTTCAAAGGGACAAGAGTTTCCATAAGAGTCTCCTCGTATCCATCCAGAGAAATGTGTTCCGGATCATCAAGAGCCGATTCAATAAACGCAATATGATAAATAATCTTCTCTCTCATATCCCTGATCCGTTTGGAAACCGATCCTTCCAGCTGGCTGACCGAAGACTTTCGTGCATATTCATTTTTCGCATTGATCAAATCCATGACCGCTTCTGCCTGAGATAAATCCATTCTTCCATTTAAAAAGGCTCTTTTGGTAAATTCGCCTGGCTCAGCCGGCCGCGCTCCATACTTTAAGACTGTTTCCAGAATCCTTTTCGTTACCAGAACTCCCCCATGACAATCGATCTCAACCGTATCTTCCGCCGTATAGCTTCTGGGCCCCCTCATAATCAGTACCAGAACCTCATCCACCACTTCATCCCCATCACAGATATAGCCGTAATGGACGGTATGGGACTGCTCCCCGGAAAGCTTTTTATCCTTTTTCCCTTTCCCTTTAAATATCCTGTCTATAATTTGAAATGACTCCTCGCCGCTGATTCTCACAATTCCGATACCGGAACCTGACATCGCTGTAGCGATAGCCGCTATTGTATTCAACTTCATATTCACTCACCTGTTTATACGGAAAAGGGGTGAGGCGCCTTCCGACAGCCCCAACCCCTCATTGTTGATTGACTATTTATCTTTTTCCTGATTCCGGTCCTTTTTTGGATATTCCCGTTTTAGAGAAATCACAACATGTCTGAACGGCTCGTCTCCTTCACTTCTGGTAATAACAAATTTATCGTTTTGAAGTGCAGAGTGTATGATCCTTCTCTCATAAGGATTCATAGGTTCCAGAGATACGGAACGTTTGGTACGTTTTACCTTGTAAGCAATGTTCTTAGACAATGTTTCCAAAGTCTCTTTTCTACGCTCCCTGTAATTTTCCGTATCCAGCTTCACCCGGATATAATCTTCGCTTTCTTTATTAACAACAAGGCTCACCAGATACTGAAGAGAATCCAGAGTCTGTCCTCTCTTTCCAATCAGAATGCCCATATCATCGCCTGACATAACAATGGAAAGTTCCCTGTCTCTTTCATCAAAAGAGATTTCCAGGTGAACGTTTAAATCCATGGCATCGAATACCTCTGAAAGAAAATCAGACGCTTTATCTTTCAAAGTATCTTTCTTCTTTGCACGGATAACCGCCGGCTTTTGGCCGATAAATCCCAGAATACCATTACTGCCCTTATCAACAATTTCATATTCCAGTTTGTCACTGGTTGTCTCTAATTCGATTAAAGCCTTTGTAATCGCTTCATCAACGT
>OJJJ01000534.1_pt1 | contig 16977 bp, 9 predicted proteins | sample 1596311 | NCBI WGS metagenome assembly OJJJ01 (sample SAMEA4350140, study PRJEB24818) | metagenome | biome: human; feature: gut; material: faeces | place: Denmark | collected 2013-09 | reverse complement strand
CTGCTTCTCTGGCGTATCAAAATACAGTGACTGCGGTCAGTGCGGGTAAGCAGGACAGCATTCCTGCCGCAGAGAAATTTGCTGCAGAGAACAAAAATACCTACGGCGCGTTAGCGTCGATGGAACTGGCGCAGCAGTTTGTTGATCAAAACGAACTTGAGAAAGCCGCTACCCAGTTGCAACAAGGACTGGCGGCGACCAGCGATGAGAATCTCAAAGCGGTGATTAATCTGCGTCTTGCGCGTGTGCAAGTTCAGCTTAAACAAGCGGATACCGCGCTGAAAACGCTCGACACCATTAAAGGTGAAGGGTGGGCGGCCATTGTCGCCGATCTGCGTGGCGAAGCGTTGCTGAGCAAAGGCGATAAACAAGGCGCGCGTAGCGCATGGGAAGCGGGTGTAAAAAGCGAAGCCTCTCCTGCTCTGAGCGAAATGATGCAGATGAAAATCAATAATTTGTCCATCTGAGAGGGACCCGATGCAATTGCGTAAATTACTTCTGCCAGGGCTGCTTTCCGTTACCCTATTAAGCGGCTGTTCACTGTTTGGTGGCGAAGAAGATGTCGTTAAGATGTCCCCATTACCGGTGGTTGAAAACCAGTTTACTCCGTCTACAGCCTGGAGCACGTCTGTAGGTAACGGTATTGGTGATTTCTATTCCAACCTTCATCCTGCGCTGGCAGATAACGTTGTCTATGCGGCGGATCGTACAGGCGTCGTTAAAGCTCTGAACGCGGATGATGGCAAAGAAGTCTGGTCCGTCAATCTGGCGGAAAAAGACGGCTGGTTCTCTAGAGTCTCTGCACAGCTTTCTGGTGGTGTGACGGTTTCCGGTGGTCACGTCTATATCGGCAGCGAAAAAGCCCAGGTTTATGCGCTTAATACCAGCGACGGTACTATTGCCTGGCAGACTCGTGTTGCCGGTGAAGCGCTGTCTCGCCCGGTGGTGAGCGATGGTGTGGTATTGATTCACACCAGCAATGGTCAACTGCAGGCGTTAAACGAAGCTGACGGTGCCGTCAAATGGACCGTCAACCTGGATATGCCATCGCTTTCGTTACGCGGCGAATCAGCCCCGGCTAGCGCTTTTGGTGCGGCGATTGTCGGCGGTGATAACGGTCGCGTGAGCGCCGTGCTGATGCAACAGGGCCAGATGATTTGGCAGCAACGTATTTCTCAGGCGACCGGTCCAACAGAAATCGATCGTCTGAGTGATGTTGACACCACGCCGGTTATCGTTAATGGCGTTGTGTACGCCCTGGCTTATAATGGTAACCTGACGGCGCTGGATCTGCGCAGCGGCCAGGTTATGTGGAAACGTGAGCTCGGCTCGGTGAATGATTTCATCGTCGATGGCAACCGTATCTATCTGGTAGATCAGAATGACCGCGTGCTGGCGTTAACCACTGACGGCGGCGTAACGCTGTGGACGCAGAGCGATCTGCTTCACCGTCTGCTGACGTCTCCGGCGCTGTATAATGGCAATCTGGTTGTCGGCGATAGCGAAGGCTATCTGCACTGGATTAACATTGATGATGGCCGCTTTGTGGCCCAGCAGAAAGTCGACAGCTCCGGTTTCCTGACCGAGCCAGTATCGGCTGATGGTAAACTGCTGATCCAGGCGAAAGACGGTACGCTGTATTCCATTACGCGTTAATCGTCCTGCCGCTCGCTTTGAAAAACGGCTCCTGGTGCAGGGGCCGTTTTCCTGTTTTTAACAATGGCGTAAAAATACGTCCGTTGTCTGATGATTTTTTAAATGAGGCTTTAAACATGGTACCTGTGGTCGCGCTTGTCGGGCGCCCTAACGTTGGCAAATCCACGTTATTTAACCGTCTAACTCGCACCCGAGATGCGCTGGTTGCGGATTTCCCGGGTCTGACTCGTGACCGTAAGTACGGTCGTGCTGAGATTGAAGGACGCGAGTTTATCTGTGTTGATACCGGCGGTATTGATGGCACCGAAGACGGGGTTGAAACCCGCATGGCTGCACAGTCGCTGCTAGCCATCGAAGAAGCGGACGTTGTGCTGTTCATGGTTGATGCGCGTGCTGGCCTGATGCCGGCAGATGAAGCCATCGCCAAACATCTGCGTTCGCGCCAAAAACCGACTTTCCTGGTCGCCAACAAAACTGACGGACTCGATCCGGATCAGGCGGTGGTTGATTTTTATTCGCTGGGGTTAGGTGAAATTCACCCGATCGCAGCTTCTCACGGTCGTGGTGTTCTCAGCCTGCTGGAGCACGTTCTGCTGCCGTGGATGGATGACGTAGCGCCGCAGGAAGAAGTGGATGAAGACGCGGAATACTGGGCGAAGCTGGAAGCCGAAGAAAACGGTGAAGAAGAGCCTGAAGACGACTTCAATCCGCAGGATCTGCCAATCAAACTGGCGATTGTCGGGCGTCCGAACGTCGGTAAGTCCACACTCACTAACCGTATTCTCGGCGAAGACCGCGTGGTGGTTTACGATATGCCGGGAACCACGCGTGACAGTATTTATATCCCGATGGAACGTGACGGGCGCGAATATGTGCTGATCGACACTGCAGGCGTGCGTAAGCGCGGAAAAATTACCGAAGCGGTAGAAAAATTCTCCGTTATCAAGACGCTGCAGGCGATTGAAGACGCCAACGTGGTGATGCTGGTGATTGATGCCCGCGAAGGTATTTCCGATCAGGATCTGTCGCTACTGGGCTTTATTCTCAATAGTGGGCGCTCACTTGTCATCGTCGTCAACAAGTGGGACGGCCTGACCCAGGAAGTGAAAGAGCAGGTTAAAGAGACGCTGGACTTCCGTCTGGGCTTTATCGATTTTGCCCGCGTGCACTTTATCTCTGCGCTGCACGGCAGTGGTGTGGGTAATCTGTTTGAGTCAGTGCGTGAAGCGTATGACAGCTCAACCCGCCGCGTCAGTACCGCGATGCTGACCCGCATCATGAGCATGGCGACAGAAGATCACCAGCCGCCGCTGGTGCGCGGTCGTCGTGTGAAGTTGAAATATGCGCATGCTGGTGGCTATAACCCACCAATTGTGGTGATTCACGGCAACCAGGTTAAAGACCTGCCTGATTCCTACAAACGTTATCTTATGAACTACTTCCGTAAGTCGCTGGAAGTGATGGGGACGCCGATCCGTATTCAGTTCAAAGAAGGGGAAAACCCGTATGCGAACAAGCGTAATACGTTGACGCCAACACAAATGCGCAAGCGTAAGCGTTTGATTCAACATATTAAAAAAAGTAAGTAACCCTTGCTGATTATGAAAGCCCGCGCTTGTCGCGGGTTTTTTTCGTCTGTTTATAGTCCTGTGTGTCTGTACAATGTCAATGATTATTCTTTTTTGACCAAGTTTAAATCTAATAAAGTAGACAATTGTCGAATTTTCATCTTAAAGTGCAGGGGTTGGTACTAGACAAAACTGGCTCCAGACCCTCAAATGGCTAATTAACTTTTCGCTACCTGTAAAAAAATCGACCAGATACATAACTGGCCGGCGTACAGCGTGGTGTTTACCCGCACAACACATACCTTTTCAGGAGAATTATGCAACTGTCTACTCAACCACAAGAAAGCCGAACGTTCTTCGGCCATCCCTATCCGCTAGGCTCGCTATTTTTCACGGAGATGTGGGAGCGTTTTTCGTTTTACGGCATCCGTCCGTTACTGATCTTATTTATGGCGGCCACCGTTTATGACGGTGGAATGGGGCTGGCGCGTGAAAATGCCTCTGCGATTGTCGGTATCTTTGCCGGTACCATGTATCTCGCTGCACTGCCGGGGGGCTGGCTGGCGGATAACTGGCTAGGCCAGCAGAAAGCGGTATGGTATGGCTCTATTCTGATTGCGCTCGGCCACCTGTCGATTGCGCTCTCTGCCATTATGGGTAACAACCTGTTCTTTATCGGCCTGATGTTCATCGTGCTGGGTTCTGGTCTGTTTAAGACCTGTATTTCGGTCATGGTCGGTACGCTGTATAAAAAAGGCGATGCGCGCCGTGATGGCGGTTTCTCGCTGTTCTATATGGGTATCAACATCGGTTCATTCATAGCACCGCTGATCTCCGGCTGGCTGATTAAAACGCATGGCTGGCACTGGGGCTTTGGTATCGGTGGTATCGGGATGCTGGTGGCATTGATTATCTTCCGTATTTTTGCCGTTCCGGCGATGAAACGTTACGATAGCGAAGTGGGCCTGGATTCCACCTGGAATAACCCGGTGGCGAAGAAAAACGGCGTCGGTGCATGGCTGCTGGCACTGGCGGCGGGTGTGGCCGTCGTTGTTACGCTGATTGCTCAAGGCGTGATTGTGATTAACCCGGTTGCGGTCGCCAGCATACTGGTGTACGTGATTGCGGCATCCGTCGCCTGTTACTTCATCTACCTGTTTATCTTTGCGGGCCTGAACCGTAAAGAGCGCGCCAGACTGCTGGTCTGCTTTATCCTGCTGGTGTCCGCGGCGTTCTTCTGGTCTGCGTTTGAGCAGAAACCGACCTCGTTTAACCTGTTTGCCAACGACTACACTAACCGTATGATCGGGGACTTTGAAATCCCGGCCGTGTGGTTCCAGTCGGTTAACGCCCTGTTTATCATCCTGCTGGCGCCGGTATTCAGCTGGGCGTGGCCTAAACTTGCGAGCATGAACATTCGCCCAAGCAGTATCACCAAGTTTGTTATCGGCATTCTCTGTGCGGCGGCAGGCTTTGGCATAATGATGCTTGCAGCGCAGGACGTGTTGACAAATGGCGGCGCGGGTGTTTCTCCATTCTGGCTGGTGGGCAGTATCCTGATGCTGACGCTCGGCGAACTGTGCCTGAGCCCAATTGGTCTGGCGACCATGACTCTGCTGGCGCCAGAAAGAATGCGTGGCCAGATGATGGGACTGTGGTTCTGTGCAAGCGCGCTGGGTAACCTGGCCGCAGGCCTGATTGGTGGTCACGTTAAGGCTGATCAGCTTGATATGCTGCCAGACTTGTTTGCGCGTTGCTCCATTGCGCTGCTTATCTGCGCCGCGGTCCTGATCGTCCTCATTGTTCCGATCCGCCGTATGCTGGAAAATACCCAGACTAAACCGGCCGCTAACGCCTAACAGAACTTCTACTTTACCGGGGTGTAGTTATGCCTCGGTAAACGCAGGTTACACCGCCTACATGAAGTGCATAGTGGTATCATTAACGCCGTCATCAATTTTTTCTATAGGCGTCATTATGTCGATTATTTGCCCGGATTGTCACACGGAACTGGAGCCACAAAATGGTGTGGCGCACTGTGAACGTTGCAATAAAGATATTCAACTGGAAGCGCGTTGCCCTGAGTGCCATCAGCCGCTTCAGGTGCTAAAAGCCTGCGGTGCGGTGGACTACTTTTGCCAGAACGGCCACGGATTGATTTCTAAAAAACGCCTAGAATTTGTGCCGGTTTAACCCGGCTTTTTCTTCCGCGTTTTTTTCGCGACCGTTACGCCTTTCACTTCGCTCTCCACCCAGCCGTCTTCCAGCCGCGTGGTGATGAGATCGCCGGCTTTCACCTGCTTGACCTTTTTCAACACGCCGCCGCCGGTGGCGGTAGAAACGCTATAGCCGCGCGCCAGTGTTGCCAGCGGGCTGACGGCTTCCAGATGGGTAACGGTATTCCCGAAACGTTCTCGTTGCTCGCTAAGCCGTGCACGAATATTTTCCGCCAGCCGATATTCCAGTTGCTGAATGCGCGTTTGTGCACGATGAATACGTGGCTGCGGGTTTTGCTGGTTCAGACGATGCAGTATGCGCTGCTGGTGCTGGTTGGCCTGCTTGATCTGGTTTTCCAGCGCAAAGCTCATCCGCTGACGCAGTCGTTCCAGCGTAGTTTGCTGACGCGCCAGACGTAGCTGAGGGTGTTGCTGTTGCAGACGGTGGAAGGTCTGCGTGAAGCGACGACTGCGGTTGGCGAGGTAGTAGTCCATTGCCATGCCCAGACGTTGCTGAACGGACTGAATCTGGCGTAATAATTCCTGCTGATTGCGGCTAACAATCTCTGCTGCCGCAGACGGCGTAGGGGCCCGCAGGTCACTGACAAAATCAGCGATGGTGACATCGGTTTCATGACCGACGGCACTGACCACCGGGATGCGGCTGGCGAAAATAGCCCGCGCCACGCGTTCGTCGTTAAAGCTCCATAAATCTTCCAGCGAACCGCCGCCACGGCCAACGATTAACACATCGCACTCGTTGCGGACGTTCGCCAGTTCGATAGCGCGAACGATTTGCCCCGGTGCATCGTCACCCTGTACCGCTGTCGGGTAGATAATCACCGGCAGGGAAGGATCACGACGTTTGAGTACGTGGAGAATATCGTGCAGCGCCGCCCCGGTTTTCGAAGTGATCACCCCGACACAATGAGCCGGCATTGGGAGTGATTGTTTACACTGCTGATCGAACAATCCTTCGGCCTGCAGTTTGGCTTTGAGCTGTTCATACTTCTGCTGCAATAAACCTTCACCCGCTGGCTGCATGCTTTCGACGATGATTTGATAATCACCGCGCGGTTCGTACAGCGTAATATTGGCACGCACCAGCACCTGCTGTCCGTGCTGCGGACGGAACGTGACGCGGCGGTTGCTGTTGCGAAACATCGCGCAGCGTACCTGGGCGGTATCGTCTTTTAAGGTGAAGTACCAGTGACCGGAAGAGGGCTGGGTAAAGTTAGAAATCTCGCCGCTGATCCACACTTGCCCCATCTCTTGCTCGAGCAGCAGGCGCACCGTCTGGTTAAGGCGACTTACGGTAAAAATTGAAGAGGTTTGAGAGGATAACATGTGAGCGGGATCAAATTCTAAATCAGCAGGTTATTCAATCGATAGTAACCCGCCTACCGGGGATCGCAAGGTTTTTTTGCAAAAAAGTGTGGATGCAATCGGTTACGCTCTGTATAATGCCACGGCAATATTTATTAACCAATCTGGTCGAGATATTGCCCATGCTACGTATTGCCAAAGAAGCCCTGACGTTTGACGACGTCCTCCTCGTTCCCGCTCATTCTACCGTTCTGCCGAATACTGCTGACCTCAGCACGCAGTTGACGAAAACGATTCGTCTGAACATTCCTATGCTCTCCGCAGCCATGGATACCGTGACTGAAGCGCGCCTTGCCATTGCTCTGGCACAGGAAGGTGGCATCGGTTTTATCCACAAAAACATGTCTATTGAACGTCAGGCGGAAGAAGTTCGCCGCGTGAAGAAACACGAATCTGGCGTGGTTACTGACCCACAGACCGTGCTGCCGACTACCACCCTGCGTGAAGTAAAAGAACTGACCGAGCGTAACGGTTTTGCGGGCTACCCGGTAGTGACAGAAGATAACGAGCTGGTGGGTATCATCACCGGTCGTGACGTGCGTTTTGTGACCGACCTCAGCCAGCCGGTTAGCGTATACATGACGCCGAAAGAGCGTCTGGTGACCGTACGTGAAGGCGAAGCGCGTGAAGTTGTGCTGGCAAAAATGCACGAAAAACGCGTTGAGAAAGCGCTGGTCGTTGATAACGGCTTCCATCTGCGCGGCATGATTACCGTAAAAGACTTCCAGAAAGCCGAACGTAAACCTAACGCTTGTAAAGACGAGCATGGTCGTCTGCGCGTTGGCGCTGCAGTCGGTGCGGGTGCGGGTAATGAAGAGCGCGTTGATGCACTGGTTGCTGCAGGCGTTGACGTGCTGCTGATTGACTCCTCTCACGGCCATTCTGAAGGCGTATTGCAGCGTATCCGTGATACCCGTGCGAAATACCCGGATCTGCAAATCATCGGCGGTAACGTCGCAACGGGCGCTGGTGCTCGTGCGCTGGCTGAAGCCGGTTGCAGTGCGGTGAAAGTGGGTATCGGCCCTGGTTCCATCTGTACGACCCGTATCGTTACCGGTGTGGGTGTTCCACAGATCACTGCCGTTTCTGACGCGGTTGAAGCGCTGGAAGGTACGGGTATTCCGGTTATCGCTGACGGCGGTATTCGTTTCTCTGGCGACATCGCGAAAGCGATCGCGGCAGGTGCGGCGGCGGTAATGGTGGGCTCTATGCTGGCCGGTACCGAAGAATCTCCGGGTGAAATTGAACTGTACCAGGGGCGTTCTTATAAATCCTACCGTGGTATGGGTTCTCTGGGCGCGATGTCCAAAGGCTCTTCTGACCGTTACTTCCAGAGCGATAACGCCGCTGACAAACTGGTACCGGAAGGTATCGAAGGCCGCGTGGCCTATAAGGGTCGCCTGAAAGAGATCATTCACCAGCAGATGGGCGGCCTGCGCTCCTGTATGGGTCTGACCGGCTGTGGTACTATCGACGCGCTGCGAACGAAAGCAGAGTTTGTACGCATCAGCGGTGCGGGTATTCAGGAAAGTCACGTTCACGACGTGACCATTACCAAAGAGTCCCCTAACTACCGTATGGGCTCCTGATCAGTTTCCGCGCCCGGCTTCTATGCCGGGCGAATTTGTTTCACTTGCCTCGGAATTAGCGTCAATGACAGACAATATTCATAAACATCGCATTCTCATCCTCGATTTCGGATCGCAGTACACGCAACTGGTGGCACGTCGCGTACGTGAGCTGGGCGTCTACTGTGAGCTGTGGGCATGGGATGTTACGGAAGCACAAATTCGCGAATTCAACCCAAGCGGTATTATTCTTTCCGGTGGCCCGGAAAGCACCACCGAAGCGAACAGCCCGCGTGCACCAGAGTACGTCTTCAATGCAGGCGTACCAGTATTCGGCGTCTGCTATGGTATGCAGACCATGGCGATGCAGCTGGGTGGCCATGTTGAAGGGTCTCACGAGCGTGAATTCGGCTACGCACAGGTTGAAGTTCAGACCGACAGCGCACTGATCCGTGGCATCGAAGATTCACTGACCGCAGATGGCAAACCGTTGCTGGATGTGTGGATGAGCCATGGCGACAAAGTTACCGCTATCCCGGAAGGCTTTGTCACCGTTGCCAGCACCGAAAGCTGCCCGTTTGCCATTATGGCGCACGAAGAAAAACGTTTCTACGGCGTGCAGTTCCACCCGGAAGTAACTCACACCCGTCAGGGCCTGCGTATGCTGGAGCGCTTTGTGCGTGACATCTGCCAGTGTGAGGCGCTGTGGACACCGGCAAAAATCATCGATGACGCCGTTGCCCGTATTCGCGAGCAGGTTGGTGACGATAAAGTGATCCTCGGCCTGTCCGGCGGCGTTGACTCTTCCGTAACTGCCATGCTGCTGCACCGTGCTATCGGTAAAAATCTGACCTGCGTCTTTGTTGATAACGGGCTACTGCGCCTGAACGAAGCAGAGCAGGTTATGGATATGTTCGGTGACCACTTCGGTCTGAACATCATTCACGTTAAAGGCGAACAGCGTTTCCTCGACGCGCTGAAAGGCGAGAACGACCCAGAAGCGAAACGTAAAATTATCGGTCGCGTGTTCGTTGAAGTGTTCGACGAAGAAGCGTTGAAACTGCAGGACGTGAAGTGGCTGGCGCAGGGCACCATCTACCCAGACGTGATTGAATCTGCCGCTTCTGCAACCGGTAAAGCACACGTCATCAAATCTCACCACAATGTCGGCGGTCTGCCGAAAGAGATGAAGATGGGTCTCGTTGAGCCGCTGCGTGAGCTGTTCAAAGATGAAGTGCGTAAAATTGGTCTGGAGCTGGGCCTGCCGTACGACATGCTGTACCGTCACCCGTTCCCGGGTCCAGGTTTAGGCGTGCGCGTGCTGGGCGAAGTGAAGAAAGAGTACTGCGACCTGCTGCGTCGTGCGGACGCTATCTTCATTGAAGAGCTGCACAAAGCTGACCTGTACAACAAAGTGAGCCAGGCGTTCACCGTGTTCCTGCCGGTTCGTTCCGTTGGTGTGATGGGCGATGGCCGTAAATACGACTGGGTCGTTTCCCTGCGTGCTGTTGAAACTATCGACTTTATGACCGCCCACTGGGCGCATCTGCCGTATGACTTCCTGGGCCGTGTGTCCAACCGCATTATCAACGAAGTGAACGGTATTTCCCGCGTGGTGTATGACATCAGCGGTAAACCACCCGCGACGATTGAATGGGAATAATAACCTTCCCCTTTGCCTGATTTTACTCTGGCTATTCGCACAAAAACCCTCTGTCTTTACAGAGGGTTTTTTATTTTTGCAGTCAATCGACCAGTTGTAGCTGCGGCTGTGATTGTGATGGGACGTTCTGAACACGGATATCCATCTGCGGATAGGGCAAGTCGATATGGTTGGCATCCATCGCTTCTTTGATGTTTTCCAGTAGATCGTAATACGTGTTCCAGTATTCGCCGTTACGCACCCAAACGCGAACGTAGAAGTTAAGCGATGAGGCGGCAAGTTCGCCCAGACGCACGGTTACGCCGCGACTCTGATCAACGCGTTTATCCTGCTCGATGATATGAGTAATGACGCGTTTCACTTCTGCAATCCGACTCTGATAGCCAACGCCAATCACCAGGTCGATACGACGAAACGGGTGGCGAGAGTAGTTAATAATATTGTCAGAGATGATTTTACCGTTAGGGATCACCACCTCTTTGCTATCAGCGGTGAGTAGGGTAGTTGAGAAAAGATGCACTTTTTCGACTGTCCCGGTGACTGCACCAATTTGTACGATCTCGCCAGCGCGAAATGGACGCAGGGAGACCAGCAGCACGCCAGCCGCAAAGTTGGACAGCGATCCCTGTAGCGCTAGACCGACGGCCAGCCCGGCGGCACCAATGATGGCAATAATGGATGACGTTTCAATGCCGATGCGGCCCAGAGCCGCAACGACAAAAAATGCGAGGATGATGTAGCGGACTAACGCAGTGAAGAACTGGATAATGGTGATATCAACTTTACGCTTTAACAGCAGTTTCTCCAGTCCGCGAGAAAGCAACCGTGAGACGAACTTACCGATAAACAGTAAAATCACGGCGGCAACAATGTTCCATCCAAATTGAATTACTGCATCGCTGTGCCCAGTGATCCACTCTAGACCGCTTCGTATTTTCGGAAATAATGTAAAACCCTGCATCGTATTACCCTGTCGAATGTATAAAAATAAAAGGCTCATATAAATATTCAATTACATTTGATATATAAATGTGCGCACCAGTTATATTAATTAACGCTATTGGTTAGTGGCTATTTGAGCTGTATTTGCGTTTATTATGTCCAATAAACAGAAACATAGAAAATCAGCGTGAATAGTGGGGTGATGAGGAGCGAAAAGATAGTGTAATTGTGCGGAAATCAAAATTGATTGGCTGGGGTGACGTGTGGCGTTATAAAAATAGTGACAGGAGGGAACACAAATCCCTTACCGGATGGTTAACTGTCAGACAATTAGCCATCCGGTAAGGAATCTTGAAGCGTAGAGCTTTACAGCGGTCTTCAAGCGATTAATGTTTATCGATTTGAACAGGGGAAGTCTGTTGTGACAGGCTGCTCTGTTGGGATTCTTTCTTGTCCTGATGGTGGTGCCACGCACCGATAGCAGAGTAGACGAAGCGTCCAAAGAAGAAGAGGAAGCTGATAAGCAGTACGATCCGGATCATGCGACTGTTAAATCGGTGTCGTTTTCGTAGGCTGGTAACCTGGCTCACAAAGGGTTCCTTAAAGTGTACCCAACAATGGGCGATGCTTACATTAAGGCACACTGTGAGGGAATGGTCAATTCATCATTATGTAAAAATGCATCAGTTGTTTTATCTTCTTATGTTATGAAAGATAATTTTATTATTTGCATTAATAATGAATTAACGATAACAAAAGAGGAAAAAGGTAATAAATGATTAATGGGTCCTATTTTTCTTGATATATGTCAAACGCCCTATTCAGGTGATAACTAAAATTAATGAATCATTATGATGTGTTGTACATCATTGCTTTAAAGTCAGGTGGGATACCTGTCTGAATACCCCATAAGGAGGTGAGGGACTCTACTGAGCATCTATGAAAATCAATAAAAAGTATATTGTTATTAGAGACCAATGGTGGGCATTACCTCTCATCTTACCCTCCCTGTTGTTGCCTTTACTGAGTTGTGTGAACACCTACGCGCATATTAGTACGGGGAACGTCGTTCTTTTTTATCTACCTTTAGCGCTGATGATTAGCCTGATGCTCTTTTTTGGCTGGGCCGCATTACCGGGAATTATCATTGCGATCGGCTGGTATAAACTCCCCCAGGTTGGCGTGTTTGAAACAGTGTCAATCATTGCACACTTTGTCGTAACGATTGTTCTCAGTTGGGGTGGATATCGGGTGTTTGCCCCCCGACGGAACAACGTGGCTCACGGTGACTCGCATCTGATGTTTCAGCGTATATTTTGGCAGGTTTTCTGTCCGGCAACGCTGTTCCTGGTACTCTTTCAGTTTGCCGCGTTTGTTGGCGTGTATACGAGCAAATCCGGCATGATGGGCGTCATGCCTTTTAATACCACCACATTGATCAATTATCAGGCCTTACTGACGGGAAACCTTGTGGGTATTCCGCTATGTTATTTTATCATTCGGGCAATACGGAACCCTTTTCACCTGCGCGGCTATTTTTCTCAGTTAAAACAGCAGTTTGATAATAAAGTCTCGAAGACGGAGTTTGCAGCGTGGTTGACAGTATTGACGACGTTGATGACGCTGTTGTGTATGCCGTTAAATGAAAATAGCTCGATATTCAGTACGAATTATACCTTATCCCTGTTATTGCCCGTCATGCTGTGGGGGGCAATGCGTTACGGCTATCGACTTATTTCACTGATGTGGGCGGTCATACTCATTACGGGAATACATCATTATCAGAGCTACATGCCCTGGTACTCAGGTTACGATACGCAGCTGGCGATCACCTCGTCGAGCTATCTTGTTTTCTCCTTTATCGTAAATTACATCGCCGTGCTGGCAACGCGTCAGAGAGCCGTTACCCGACGTACATATCGTCTGGCGTATTTTGATCCTATGGTGCATCTTCCAAATCTGCGCGCGTTGAACCGGGAGCTGAATAAGTCGCCCTGGTCCGTGCTCTGTTTCTTGCGGATCCCTGGCATGGAACCACTGGTCAAAAATTATGGGATCATGTTACGTATCCAGTACAAGCAAAGAATCGCTCACTGGATAGCGCCCTTTCTGGAACAGGATGAGTACGTCTTTCAGCTATCGGGTAATGACCTTGTCCTGCGGTTTAACACCGAGTCCCACCAGCAGCGCATTGAGGCATTGGATCAGCACATCAAGCAATTCCGCTTTGTCTGGGATGGTATGCCTTTACAGCCACAGGTGGGGATCAGTTATTGCTATGTTCGCTCTCCGGTTAATCATATCTACCTGTTATTGGGCGAACTTAGCACCATTGCCGAACTTTCCCTTGCCACCAATACGCCTGAAAATTTGCAACGTCGTGGTGCCATGCACCTGCAGCGGGACCTGAAAGATAAAGTGGTGATGATGAATCGGCTACAGCAGGCGCTGGAGCACAATCGCTTTTTCCTGATGGCACAGCCCATTTATGGTGTGCGTGGCGATGTGTACCATGAAATCCTGCTGCGTCTGAAAGGGGATGACGATGAAATCGTTACGCCGGATTGTTTCTTACCCGTCGCGCATGAGTTCGGTTTGTCCTCCAGCATCGATCTGTGGGTCATCGAGAATACGTTGAAATTTATGGCTCAGAATCGGGAGAGAATGCCAGCCCGTCGCTTTGCTATTAATTTATCGCCTACCTCGGTGTGTCGCGCCCGACTGCCGACCGACATCGCGCAATTGCTGGCGAAATATAAGATTGAAGCCTGGCAACTGGTCTTTGAGGTAACGGAAAGCAATGCCTTAACCAATGCCGAGCAAGCGCAGGCAACGCTGCTGCAATTGCAGTTACTTGGCTGTCAGATAGCGATTGATGATTTTGGCACCGGCTATGCCAGCTATGCGCGACTGAAAAATGTGAGCGCCGATATCCTGAAAATTGACGGCAGCTTTATTCGCAATATTGTTTCGAATAGCCTCGACTACCAAATTGTGGCATCGATTTGTCACCTGGCGCGAATGAAAAAAATGATGGTGGTGGCGGAGTATGTCGAAAGCGAAGAAATACGCAGCGCGGTGGTTTCTTTAGGAATTGATTATATGCAGGGCTATCTGATCGGTAAGCCGCAGCCGCTGCATGAGATTTTGCAAGAACAGGTGCCAGAAATTCTGGCACCTGTAGAAGCGTTATGCGGCGATATCGGGTGAGCGTTCTTCTTCAATTTTAAGCCGCCAGCCCGTTACGGCTTCCCAGTATTGCTGCTCTTTTTCCAGATCGAGCAAAACCAGCGCGTTCTGGCTGAACCAGTCATGCGGGAAGCGCAATGTCCAGTGGTTCTCGTCGGTGATAAGCGTCAGCGTCGGCGGCGTGGTCGTCGCCTGGCGCTGGTTGTTCAGCAAGACACCCAGACGTAGCAGCTGGATAAGCGGCAGGAACTGTTTCTTCTTAAATAACGCAAAGCGTGGCAGATCGTCGAGCTTAACGGCTTTGCGATGGTAGCGAACCAATGTCGCCATCATCAACTGCTGTTCCTGGTTAAAACCCGGGAGGTCACTGTTTTGCAGAATGTAAGCCGAGTGGCGGTGCAGGCCACTGTGGTTGATGTTCAATCCCACCTCATGCAGCATGGCGGCCCATCTGAGTAATGCTTCCAGCTGCGGGTTCGCCAGCTTAGGCTGCTGCGCATGCCACTGCTCATACATTTGCATAGTGGTTTCCAGCACGCGGCGCGCCTGTTCGCTGTCGATGTTGTACTGGTTTGCCAGGCTGCTGGCGGTACGGCTGCGTACATCCTGATGGCGGAAGCGACCTTCCATTTCATACAGTACACCTTCCCGAAGTGCACCATCAGAAAGGCGCAGCTCACGTATTGCCAGCGCATCAAAAACACCGCACAGGATAGCCAGTCCGGGGACAAAAACCGCTTTCCGCTCCTCGGACAGCCCCGGCATGCTGAGTGCTGAAAAAGAGGTGTACTTCAGGACTTCGCTGGTCAACATCTCCAGGCGTTCAGGGGTAATAAAACCGTCTTTTTCACCCATCTCCAGCAGCACCTCGTGCGCCGCTTTAATGGTGCCTGAGGCGCCCATCGCCACATTCCAGCCCTGAATTCGAAACTGCCAGGTTAAGGTTTCCAGTTTTTGCGCTGCCGCCATGCGGGCGCGCTGGAAGTTTTCCCGAGTGATAATGCCGCCCGGGAAATACATCTGGGCAAAGCTGACGCAGCCCATCCGACGGCTCTCGACTAGTTTAGGCTCGAAATCTTCACCGATCACCAGTTCGGTAGACCCGCCGCCGATATCTATCACCAGCTTACGGCCTTTCTCCGGCTGCGTATGTTCCACGCCCATAAAAATCAGTCGGGCTTCTTCGTTACCGGAAATAATTTCGATCGGGTAGGGGATGACCTTTTCTGCGCGCTTGAGAAAATCAGGGGCATTTAGCGCCTGACGCAGCGTATGGGTCCCCACAATACAGACGCTTGATGGGGGGAAGCCCTGCAGTCGTTCCGCGAACAATGACAAACAGCTTAATCCACGCTCCATGGCTTCTTCGCTCAGCTTATTGTCTTCGCCGAGTCCATCCGCCAGATGTACGCGTTGTTTTAGTCGCCCTATAATTTGCATCGCTCCGTCAACTACGCGGGCAATAACCATATGGAAACTGTTTGAACCCAGGTCGACCGCAGCAAATTCCTGCGGTCGTGGTGACTTGTCGTGTATTGGCATAGCGTTTATCCGTCATACTTCAAGTTGTGTATGTGTTGGCTGCATTCGTTCACCCCAGTCACTTACTGGCGTAAGTTCCCGGGGATTCTCTCATTTTCCGCCTTCCCACAACTTGAATTATTTAGGCTAGTGTCAGGTTGCTCGAGTGATTTGATGTAGTCATAAATCGCTAACTGCGACTGAACCTTACGGCGGTTTCCACGTGGCACGTAGCGATTACTCAGTTCTTTATCAATGTAACGGGCTTTTACCGTATCGCTGAACAGGATCTCGATAATATCCAGCACGCGCTGCTTGAGGTGTGGATCCAGCAGCGGTGTGGCGACTTCGATACGATAATCGATGTTTCTTGTCATCCAGTCCGCCGAGGACAGGTATACCTGTTTATCGCCGCCATTCTCGAAGATATAGACCCGGTCATGTTCAAGATAGCGGTCAACGATGCTGATCACGCGAATATTATCACTGATGCCTTCCAGATTCGGGATCAGGGAGCACATTCCGCGGATCAGCAAATTAACCGGTACGCCCGAACTGGACGCCGCATAGAGTCGATCAACGAGGCCCTTATCGACCAGGTTGTTCAGTTTTAGCGTAATGCCGGAAGAGCGCCCCTGCTGTGCATTGGCGATCTCTTTGTCGATCATCGCGTACAGCAGACGTCGCGAGTTCTGCGGGGAAACCAACAGATAATCAAAGGTCACCGGACGATACGGGTTTTCGATAAAGTTGAACACCCGACGCACTTCGTTGGTAATGCGCGAATCGGCGGTAAGCAAAGAATAGTCGGTATACAGTCGCGCCGTTTTTTCGTTGAAGTTCCCGGTCCCGATATGGGCGTAGCGCACCACCTCGTCGCCTTCTTTACGTGAGATAAGGAACAGCTTGGCGTGAATTTTCAGACCCGGTGCGGAGAAGATGACGTGCACGCCGGCTTCGGTCAGACGCTTGGCCCAATGAATGTTGGCTTCTTCATCAAAGCGCGCCTGTAACTCGACGACCGCGTTAACTTTTTTACTTTTGCGGGCCGCATGGATCATTGCGTCGATGATGCGGGAGTCTTTTGCCACGCGGTAGATATTGATCTTTATAGCCAGCACGCTCGGGTCAAACGAGGCCTGGCGCAGCAGTTCAAGGACGTGCTCAAAAGTATGATACGGATAATAGAGCAGCACATCGCGTTCGCGGATGGCATCAAATCCGTTACGGAACTTTTCGTTATCAAACCAGATATGGCGCAGGCGAGG
>OJJJ01000533.1_pt1 | contig 16987 bp, 10 predicted proteins | sample 1596311 | NCBI WGS metagenome assembly OJJJ01 (sample SAMEA4350140, study PRJEB24818) | metagenome | biome: human; feature: gut; material: faeces | place: Denmark | collected 2013-09 | reverse complement strand
GAAGTTAAACAGAGCAATCGTCTGGTAATTAAGACGCGCTAACACGGAACAGGTGCAAAATCGACGTAGTTTGATTACACTCCTGTTAATCCATACAGCAACAGTGCCGGGGCAACCCGGTGCTGTTGTCCGTTTTAGCATCGGGCAGGAAAAGCCTGAAACCTGGAGAGCCGTTTTTGAGCCAGGAATACACTGAAGACAAAGACGTCACATTGACGAAGTTAAGCAGCGGGCGCCGACTTCTGGAAGCGCTACTGATCCTTATTGCCCTTTTTGCCGTCTGGTTGATGGCTGCCTTACTCAGCTTTAACCCTTCGGATCCCAGCTGGTCGCAAACCGCGTGGCACGAGCCAATCCACAATCTTGGGGGAATACCCGGAGCATGGTTGGCGGACACGCTGTTCTTTATTTTTGGCATCATGGCCTACACCCTACCTGTGATCATCGTTGGGGGCTGTTGGTTTACCTGGCGACATCAGGCCAGTGACGAGTACGTTGACTATTTCGCCGTATCGCTGCGCATCATTGGCGTTCTGGCGCTCATTCTCACCTCTTGCGGACTGGCGGCAATCAATGCCGATGATATCTGGTATTTCGCGTCTGGCGGCGTGATTGGCAGTCTGCTCAGTACCACGCTACAACCTCTGCTGCATAGCAGCGGGGGAACACTCACACTATTGTGCATCTGGGCGGCAGGTCTGACGTTGTTTACCGGTTGGTCATGGGTGAGCATTGCGGAAAAACTGGGCGGCTGGTTACTCAATATCCTGACCTTTGCCAGTAACCGCACTCGCCGTGACGATACCTGGGTCGATGACGAAGAATATGAAGACGATGAAGAGTCCGTCGACATCGCCGAAGGAAAACCGCATGAATCACGCCGGGCGCGTATTCTTCGTGGGGCATTAGCACGTCGTAAGCGGCTGGCCGAGAAGTTTATCAATCCGCCTGGTGGGCATACCGATGCTGCGCTGTTCTCCGGTAAACGGATGGATGACGAAGATGAAATTGAATACAGCGCCCGTGGTGTTGCCGCCGATCCGAATGATGTTCTGTTCTCGGGTAATCGCGCGACGCTGCCTGAATATGATGAGTTCGACCCGCTGCTAAGTGGTCACTCGGTGACTGAGCCTGTGACAGCCGCCGCAGCAGCCACGGCGACCGCGCAGGCCTGGAGTGCGCCAGCCGATCCTTTAATGCAAGCTCCGCTGGTTTCCGGTGGCGTTCCTGTTCAGCCTGCACAATATACTCAACCGACGGCACAGCCTTATGAGCCGTGGCAGCAGCCCGCACCGGTTGAGCCTCAGCCGCAATATGCTGTGCCGCCCGTTGTCGAACCTCAATACCAACAGCCGGTAGCTCCGCAGCCGCAAATGCAGCCGCAGTGGCAGTCGCCTGTTCCAGAACAAAGCTGGCAGCAACAGCCGGTACAGCAGCCGGTTCCTTCACCGGATCCTGTTTATCACCCGCAGCCGGCTTACCAGCAGGAATCCACATTCCAGCAGCCTGCGTCTCAGCAGCCGCCTGCTTTCGTGCAGGAGCCTGTTGTTGAGCAACCGCCGGTTGTCGAGCCTGAACCGGTTGTGGAAGAGACGAAACCGGCGCGTCCGCCACTCTATTACTTTGAAGAGGTGGAAGAAAAGCGCGCGCGTGAGCGTGAACAGCTCGCGGCCTGGTATCAGCCCATTCCTGAACCACTGCAGGAACCTGAGCGAATTAAACCGTCAATGCCATCAATGCCAACTGCCGCATCTATACCGCCGGTTGAATCCGTCGCGCCGCTGGCTGCCGGAGTGAAAAACGCCGCAATGGGCGCTGGGGCCGCCGCTGTTGCTGCACCTGTGTTTAGCCTGGCGGGTAGCGGTGCGCCGCGTCCACAGGTGAAAGAAGGCATTGGTCCGCAGTTGCCGCGTCCAAATCGCGTCCGTGTGCCAACGCGTCGTGAGCTGGCTTCATATGGTATCAAACTACCGTCGCAACGTATGGCCGAAGAGAAAGCGCGAGAAGAGCAGCTTGATACGGATTATACCGACGATGAAATTGAAGCGATGCAACAGGATGAGCTGGCGCGTCAGTTCGCCCAGTCGCAGCAGCATCGTTATGGTGAAGAGTATCAGGACAATACGCATCAGATTGAGGACGAAGAGTCTGCAGCAGAAGCGGAGTTGGCCCGTCAGTTTGCCTCTTCCCAGCAGCAGCGCTATTCCGGCGAACAGCCTGCGGGCGCTAATCCGTTCTCGTTAGATGACTTTGCCTTCTCGCCGATGAAAGCACTGGTGGATGATGGCCCGCATGAGCCGCTGTTTACCCCAAGCGTTATGCCTGAACCGGAGCCTGTGCCGCAGCAGCATTATCAGCAGTCGCCACAACCTGTTGCGCCGCAGCAGCATTATCAGCAACCGTCACAGCCTGTGCCGCAGCAGCATTATCAGCAGCCGCCACAGCCTGTTGCACCGCAGCAGCATTATCAGCAACCGTCACAGCCTGTTACACCGCAGCCGCAGGATAGCCTGATCCATCCATTATTGATGCGCAATGGCGACAGCCGTCCTGTTCAGCGTCCAACCACGCTGCTGCCATCGCTGGATCTGCTCACCCCGCCACCGAGTGAAGTTGAGCCGGTGGACACCTTCGCGCTGGAGCAAATGGCGCGACTGGTGGAAGCGCGCTTAGCAGACTTCCGTATTAAGGCTGATGTGGTGAACTATTCACCGGGCCCGGTGATAACCCGTTTTGAGCTGAATTTGGCTCCGGGTGTTAAGGCTGCACGGATTTCTAACCTCTCCCGAGACCTGGCGCGTTCACTGTCAACCGCTGCGGTTCGTGTGGTGGAGGTTATCCCAGGTAAACCGTATGTTGGGTTGGAATTACCGAACAAAAAACGGCAGACCGTCTACCTGCGCGAAGTGCTGGATAACGCGAAATTCCGTGATAATCCTTCTCCGCTGACTGTAGTGCTCGGTAAAGATATTGCCGGCGAACCGGTTACGGCTGATTTGGCGAAGATGCCGCATCTGCTGGTGGCGGGTACCACGGGTTCCGGTAAGTCTGTTGGGGTCAATGCTATGATCCTCAGCATGCTGTATAAGGCACAGCCGGAAGATGTGCGATTCATTATGATCGACCCAAAAATGCTCGAGTTGTCGGTTTATGAGGGCATTCCGCATCTGTTGACGGAAGTGGTTACAGATATGAAGGATGCTGCCAACGCGTTGCGCTGGAGCGTCAATGAAATGGAACGCCGCTACAAACTGATGTCAGCGCTGGGCGTGCGTAATCTGGCGGGTTACAACGAGAAGATCGCAGAGGCGGATCGTATGGGACGCCCGATCCCGGACCCGTACTGGAAACCGGGCGATAGCATGGATGTTACCCATCCGGTGCTGAAAAAAGAGCCTTATATCGTTGTCCTGGTCGATGAATTTGCTGACCTGATGATGACCGTCGGTAAAAAGGTGGAAGAACTGATCGCTCGTTTGGCGCAAAAAGCGCGTGCGGCGGGGATCCACCTGGTGCTGGCGACCCAGCGTCCGTCGGTTGATGTGATTACCGGGCTTATCAAAGCCAACATCCCGACCCGTATTGCCTTTACCGTGTCGAGTAAAATTGATTCGCGTACCATCCTTGATCAGTCAGGTGCTGAATCACTGTTAGGGATGGGGGATATGCTTTATTCCGCACCAAACTCGACAATTCCGGTGCGTGTACACGGTGCCTTTGTGCGTGATGAAGAAGTTCATGCCGTTGTTCAAGACTGGAAAGCGCGCGGCCGTCCGCAATACGTTGAGGGCATCACTTCTGATAGCGAAAGCGAAGGCGGCGGCGGTGGTTTTGACAATGGGGAAGAACTGGATCCGCTGTTTGATCAGGCGGTGAATTTTGTTACCCAAAAACGCAAAGCCTCCATCTCCGGCGTCCAGCGTCAGTTCCGCATCGGCTACAACCGCGCGGCACGTATCATCGAGCAGATGGAAGCGCAGGGGATTGTCAGTGAGCAAGGGCATAATGGTAATCGTGAAGTGCTGGCGCCGCCGCCCTTCGATTGATTGCAAAGTTAAGTAATTCAGTATTTTCTACTTTCCTCATGCTGATTTTTGGCCTGGAATGGATAGCAGAGGGATCTCCCCGTCGGGAGTGACGAATTTTGAGGAATAACGATGAAAAAGATCGCAATCACCTGTGCATTACTGTCGAGCTTTGTGGTGAGCAGCGTCTGGGCTGACGCCGCCAGTGACCTGAAAAGCCGTCTGGATAAAGTCAGTAGCTTCCATGCCAGCTTTACTCAGAAGGTGACCGATGGTAGCGGCGCAGCGGTACAGGAAGGTCAGGGTGATCTGTGGGTTAAACGTCCGAATCTGTTTAACTGGCATATGACACAGCCTGATGAAAGCATTCTGGTCTCCGACGGTAAAACGCTGTGGTTCTTTAATCCGTTTGTCGAACAGGCCACGGCAACCTGGCTGAAAGATGCCACGGGTAATACGCCGTTTATGCTGATTGCGCGCAACCAGTCCAGCGACTGGCAGCAGTACAACATCAAGCAAAACGGTGATGACTTCGTGTTGACTCCGAAAACCAGCAGCGGCAATCTGAAGCAGTTCACCATCAATGTGGGACGCGACGGCACTATCCATCAGTTTAGCGCCGTCGAGCAGGACGATCAGCGCAGTAGCTATCAGCTGAAATCTCAGCAGAATGGCGCAATCGAACCATCCAAATTCACCTTTACCCCTCCGCAGGGTGTCACGGTAGACGATCAACGTAAGTAGAGGCGTGTGAGTGGGTAATCTGTCGCTCGATTTTTCTGATAATACCTTTCAGCCGCTGGCCGCGCGTATGCGGCCAGAAAATTTAGCGCAGTATATCGGCCAGCAGCATTTGCTGGCTGCAGGTAAGCCCTTGCCACGCGCCATCGAGGCCGGGCACCTGCACTCCATGATCTTATGGGGCCCTCCTGGCACGGGTAAAACGACTCTTGCTGAGGTGATCGCCCGCTACGCGAACGCAGATGTTGAACGCATTTCGGCCGTCACCTCGGGTGTGAAAGAAATTCGTGAAGCGATTGAACGTGCGCGTCAGAATCGTAACGCCGGTCGGCGCACTATATTGTTTGTGGATGAAGTCCACCGCTTTAATAAAAGTCAGCAGGACGCCTTTCTCCCGCATATTGAAGATGGCACCATTACGTTTATAGGCGCCACGACTGAAAACCCCTCGTTTGAACTGAACTCGGCATTACTGTCGCGTGCGCGCGTCTATCTGCTTAAATCGCTCACTACCGACGATATCGAGCAGGTGCTTGATCAGGCGATGGCGGACAAAGCGCGAGGCTACGGCGGCCAGGATATTGTTCTGCCGAATGAAACCCGTCGGGCCATTGCCGAGCTGGTGAATGGCGATGCGCGTCGGGCACTAAATACGCTGGAAATGATGGCCGATATGGCGGAAGTCGACGCCAGCGGAAAACGCGTTTTACAACCCACATTGCTGACAGAGATTGCCGGAGAGCGTAGCGCACGCTTTGATAATAAAGGCGATCGTTTTTACGATCTTATCTCGGCATTACATAAATCAGTACGCGGAAGCGCGCCGGATGCGGCCCTCTACTGGTACGCACGCATCATTACGGCTGGGGGCGATCCGCTGTATGTTGCACGCCGCTGTCTGGCGATCGCTTCTGAAGACGTGGGTAATGCCGATCCCCGAGCCATGCAGGTGGCGATTTCGGCATGGGATTGTTTCACCCGCGTTGGACCTGCGGAAGGTGAGCGGGCGATTGCCCAGGCGATTGTTTATTTGGCCTGCGCGCCGAAGAGTAACGCGGTGTATACCGCCTATAAAGCGGCGTTGGCAGATGCACGCGATCGTCCGGATTACGACGTACCCGTGCATTTGCGTAATGCACCGACGAAGTTAATGAAAGAAATGGGCTACGGCCAGGAATATCGCTACGCGCACGACGAGCCGAATGCGTATGCTGCCGGTGAAGAGTACTTCCCGCAGGAACTGGCACAAACACGCTATTATCGCCCGACAAACAGAGGTCTTGAGGGTAAGATTGGCGAAAAGCTCGCCTGGCTTGCCGGACAGGATCAAAATAGCCCTATAAAACGCTACCGTTAGCGCGATCGTTGCGGTAATGTTGGCAATGTATCCCTGTGACTGCAGGCTGTGGTCACTTTCTCCCATTTTAATTCGATAAGCACAGGATAAGCATGCTCGATCCCAATCTGCTGCGTAATGAGCCAGACGCAGTCGCTGAAAAACTGGCAAGCCGGGGCTTTAAGCTGGACGTAGATAAGCTGCGCGCTCTTGAAGAGCGTCGTAAAGTTCTGCAGGTACAAACTGAAAATCTGCAGGCAGAGCGTAACTCTCGATCGAAATCCATTGGCCAGGCAAAAGCGCGCGGGGAAGATATCGAGTCTTTACGTCTGGAAGTGAACAAACTGGGCGAAGAGCTGGATGCCGCGAAAGCTGAACTTGATACCTTGCAGGCTGAGATTCGCGATATTGCGCTGACCATTCCTAACCTGCCAGCGGACGAAGTCCCGGTCGGTAAAGATGAAAATGACAACATCGAAGTCAGCCGCTGGGGCACGCCGCGTGAGTTTGATTTTGACGTTCGCGATCACGTTACGTTGGGCGAAATGCACGCGGGGCTCGATTTTGCCGCCGCTGTTAAGCTGACCGGCTCGCGTTTCGTGGTCATGAAAGGGCAGATTGCGCGTATGCACCGTGCGCTGTCCCAGTTCATGCTGGATCTGCATACTGAACAGCATGGCTACAGTGAAAACTACGTTCCGTATCTGGTTAACCATGACACGCTGTACGGTACGGGTCAGTTGCCGAAATTTGCCGGCGATCTGTTCCATACCCGTCCGCTGGACGAAGAAGCCGACAGCAGCAACTATGCGCTGATCCCAACGGCAGAAGTTCCGCTGACCAACCTGGTGCGCGATGAGATCATTGACGAAGATGCGCTGCCAATCAAAATGACTGCGCATACCCCATGCTTCCGTTCAGAAGCGGGCTCTTATGGTCGTGACACCCGTGGTCTGATCCGTATGCACCAGTTCGATAAAGTTGAGATGGTGCAGATCGTTCGTCCTGAAGATTCGATGGATGCGCTGGAAGAAATGACCGGTCATGCCGAGAAAGTCCTTCAGTTACTGGGTCTGCCGTACCGTAAGATCATTCTGTGTACCGGTGACATGGGCTTCGGCGCATGCAAGACCTACGATCTGGAAGTGTGGATCCCGGCGCAAAATACCTACCGTGAAATCTCTTCCTGCTCCAACGTGTGGGATTTCCAGGCGCGTCGCATGCAGGCACGTTGCCGCAGCAAGTCCGACAAGAAGACTCGTTTGGTGCATACGCTGAACGGCTCTGGTCTGGCGGTTGGTCGTACGCTGGTTGCCGTAATGGAAAACTACCAGCAGGCCGATGGCCGCATTCAGGTTCCGGAAGTACTCCGTCCGTATATGAATGGCCTGGAATACATCGGATAAGTTAGCTTTCCCTGCTAAAAAAGCGCCTGCGGGCGCTTTTTTTATGCCTGCTTGACGTCGAACAATAACCCTTACCCCATTAGTGGTAATACTACCTTCGAATGAAAGTCAGTATTTATCTCTGTCTTTACGCAAATTCACTATTTATCAGTCTGTATAACGATAATATCGATATATAAGTATCTATACAGCGTTTGTTTATTTATTGTGAGCAGCAGAGTGAGCCACTATGAAAACTAAGATCCCCGATGCCGTGCTGGCAGCTGAGGTGAGTCGTCGCGGTTTGGTCAAAACGACGGCGATAGGCGGGCTGGCGATGGCCAGCAGCGCGTTTACCCTGCCATTTACCCGTATTGCCAATGCTGCAGAAGCCATTAATCCGGCGCAGATCAATGAGAAAGTGATCTGGAGCGCCTGTACGGTGAACTGCGGTAGCCGCTGTCCGCTGCGTATGCACGTGGTGGACGGTGAAATCAAATATGTTGAAACCGACAACACCGGCGATGACAATTATGACGGCCTGCACCAGGTTAGAGCCTGCCTGCGCGGCCGCTCTATGCGCCGTCGTGTCTATAATCCGGATCGGCTGAAATACCCAATGAAGCGCGTGGGTAAGCGCGGTGAAGGTAAGTTTGAGCGCATCAGTTGGGATGAGGCCTATGACATCATCGCCACCAACATGCAGCGCCTGATCAAAGACTACGGCAACGAGTCTATCTACCTGAACTACGGCACCGGTACGCTGGGTGGAACCATGACACGCTCATGGCCACCGGGTAAAACGCTGGTCGCTCGTCTGATGAACTGCTGTGGTGGTTATCTGAACCACTACGGGGATTACTCTTCTGCACAAATCGCGGCTGGTTTGAACTATACCTACGGCGGCTGGGCGGACGGTAACAGTCCGTCTGATATCGAAAACAGTAAACTGGTTGTTCTGTTTGGTAATAACCCTGGTGAAACCCGCATGAGTGGTGGCGGGGTGACGTATTACCTTGAACAGGCACGGCAGAAATCCAATGCGCGAATGATTATTATCGATCCGCGCTACACGGACACCGGTGCGGGTCGTGAAGATGAATGGATCCCGATTCGTCCGGGCACCGATGCGGCACTGGTCAATGGCCTGGCGTACGTGTTGATTACCGAAAATATGGTTGATCAACCGTTCCTCGATAAATACTGCGTGGGGTATGACGAGAAAACTCTCCCGGCGAGCGCACCAAAGAATGGCCATTATAAGGCTTACATTTTAGGTCAGGGTAAAGACGGTATCGCGAAGACCCCGGAATGGGCCGCGCAGATAACCGGTATTCCTGTGGAACGCATTGTTAAGCTGGCACGTGAAATTGGCAGCGCCAAACCTGCCTACATCAGTCAGGGTTGGGGACCACAGCGTCACGCCAACGGTGAAATTGCCACCCGTGCTATTTCTATGCTGGCTATCCTGACCGGTAACGTCGGTATTAATGGTGGCAACAGCGGTGCGCGTGAAGGCTCTTACGATCTGCCGTTTGAACGTATGCCGACGCTGGAAAACCCGGTTGAAACCAGTATCTCGATGTTTATGTGGACGGACGCCATTGAGCGCGGTCCGGAAATGACGGCACTGCGTGACGGTGTTCGCGGTAAAGATAAGCTTGATGTGCCCATTAAGATGATCTGGAACTATGCTGGTAACTGTCTGATTAACCAGCACTCTGATATCAACCGCACGCATGAAATCCTGCAGGATGATAAGAAGTGCGAGATGATTGTCGTCATTGATTGCCACATGACGTCCTCGGCGAAATACGCGGATATTTTGCTGCCAGACTGCACAGCGTCTGAACAAATGGACTTCGCGCTGGATGCCTCCTGCGGGAATATGTCGTATGTGATTTTCACCGATCAGGCCATCAAACCGCGCTTTGAATGCAAGACCATCTATCAAATGACCAGCGAACTGGCGAAGCGCCTTGGCGTTGAGCAGCAGTTTACGGAAGGCCGTACTCAGGAAGAGTGGATGCGTCATTTGTATGAACAGTCGCGCAAAGCGATACCTGAACTGCCTACGTTTGAAGAGTTCCGCAAGCAGGGGATCTTTAAACAGCGCGATCCAGAAGGACATCATGTGGCGTACAAAGCGTTCCGTGAGGATCCTCAAGCCAACCCGCTCACAACGCCATCGGGCAAAATTGAAATTTATTCTCAGGCGCTGGCAGACATTGCGGCTACATGGGAATTGCCTGAAGACGATGTGATCGACCCATTGCCAGTTTACGCCCCGGGCTTTGAAAGTTTAAGCGATCCGCTGGCGGATAAATTCCCGCTGCAGTTGACGGGCTTCCACTACAAATCTCGCGTTCACTCGACCTATGGCAACGTGGATGTACTGAAAGCGTCCTGCCGCCAGGAAATGTGGATCAACCCACTGGACGCGCAACGACGCGGTATTAGCAACGGCGACAAGGTACGCATCTTTAACGAGCGTGGCGAGGTGCATATCGAGGCAAAAGTGACGCCGCGTATGATGCCGGGCGTGGTAGCGCTAGGTGAGGGAGCCTGGTATGACCCGGATATGAAACGTGTGGATCAGGGCGGCTGCATCAACGTGCTGACGACCCAGCGTCCTTCTCCGCTCGCGAAGGGGAACCCGTCACATACGAACCTTGTTCAGGTTGAAAAGGTGTAAGGAGTAACCGATGACAACCCAGTATGGATTTTTTATTGATTCCAGCCGTTGCACCGGTTGCAAAACCTGCGAACTGGCCTGCAAAGACTACAAAGATTTAACCCCGGATGTCAGCTTCCGTCGTATTTACGAATACGCCGGTGGCGACTGGCAAGAAGACAACGGCGTTTGGCACCAGAACGTCTTTGCCTATTACCTGTCCATTGCGTGTAACCATTGTGAAGACCCAGCGTGTACCAAGGTGTGTCCGAGTGGCGCGATGCACAAGCGTGAAGACGGTTTTGTGGTCGTCGATGAGGATGTGTGCATTGGCTGTCGTTATTGCCATATGGCCTGTCCTTACGGCGCGCCACAGTACAATGCGGCCAAAGGGCATATGACCAAGTGTGATGGCTGCCACGACCGTGTGGCCGAGGGCAAAAAGCCGATTTGCGTCGAATCTTGTCCATTGCGCGCGCTGGATTTTGGTCCGATTGATGAACTGCGCAAAAAACACGGTGAGCTGGCGGCGGTTGCGCCACTACCGGGCGCACATTTCACCAAACCCAGTATTGTAATCAAACCTAATGCCAATAGCCGCCCGACCGGGGATACCACGGGTTATCTGGCTAATCCGAAGGAGGTGTAAGATGGGAAGTGGATGGCATGAGTGGCCGCTGATGATCTTCACGGTCTTCGGGCAGTGCGTGGTTGGCGGCTTTATTGTTCTGGCGCTGGCATTGATGAAAGGGGGCTTACGTCCCGACGCACAGCAGCGCGTCGTTGCCTGTATGTTGGGCCTGTGGGTGTTAATGGGCATCGGCTTTATTGCCTCCATGCTGCACCTGGGATCGCCGATGCGTGCTTTTAACTCCCTTAACCGCATCGGTGCCTCTGCACTGAGTAACGAAATTGCCAGCGGTTCGCTGTTCTTCGCGGTGGGCGGTATCGGCTGGCTGATGGCGACATTGAAAAAAATGCCGTCTGCGTTACGTACTCTGTGGCTAATCGTCACTATGGTACTGGGCGTGGTTTTCGTCTGGATGATGGTGCGGGTGTATAACACCATTGATACGATCCCAACCTGGTACAGCCTCTGGACGCCGCTGGGCTTCTTCCTGACGCTGTTTTTGGGTGGGCCGCTGTTAGGCTATCTGCTGCTGCGCGTGGCTGGAGTAGACGGCTGGGCAATGCGCCTGCTGCCGGCGATTTCCATATTTGCGCTGGTGGTGAGTGCTATCATGGCGGTGATGCAGGGCGCTGAACTGGCGACTATTCACAGTTCTGTTCAGCAGGCATCTGCATTGGTACCGGACTACGGCTCGCTGATGGCGTGGCGTATTGCGGCACTGGCTTTGGCGCTGTGCTGCTGGGTTGTGCCGCAGGTTAAAGGCTACCAACCGGCCGTACCGTTACTGTCAGTGGCGTTTATTTTGCTGCTTGTCGGTGAACTGATCGGGCGCGGTGTGTTCTACGGTCTGCATATGACCGTGGGCATGGCGGTTGCCAGCTGACCTAAAGAATGCCGAATGGCGCAGCTAACGGCGCCATTCGGCAAATAAAAAATGCGATACATCCATGAAATATTTCGACTGAACGAAACGCGATAATTTTGTTTTAGATCAATTAAAACAAACAGATGTGTTTTCCTCTTTTTTATCCATTCATATTAAGAATCAGTAATACGAATCGATCGTCATGAAAGCGCCTCAGGCCCCTGATTGCGCCGATTGACAATGTTTTTGGCAGTGGCATGATGCGCATGAAATTTGAACTTCCTCACGGTTTTTATTCATGTCTACCTATACCCGACCCGTTATGCTATTGCTGTGCGGGCTACTGCTGCTGACCCTGGCGATCGCCGTGTTAAACACGCTCGTCCCGCTTTGGCTCGCCCATGAAAATCTCCCGACCTGGCAGGTGGGTGTGGTCAGTTCGTCTTATTTCACCGGTAATCTGGTGGGGACGTTGCTGACCGGGTATTTAATCAGACATCTTGGCTTCAACCGCAGCTATTACATTGCCTCGTTTATCTTCGCCGTGGGGTGTATTGGGCTGGGTGTGATGGTGGGATTCTGGAGCTGGATGACCTGGCGTTTTATCGCCGGTGTCGGCTGTGCCATGATTTGGGTGGTGGTGGAAAGCGCGCTGATGTGCAGCGGGACCTCTCGCAACCGCGGACGCTTACTGGCTGCCTATATGATGGTCTATTACGTGGGAACGTTTTTAGGGCAGCTGTTAGTCAGTAAAGTCTCGACAGATCTCATGAGCGTTTTGCCGTGGGTTACTGGCACGATTCTGGCAGGCGTATTACCACTGCTCTTTACCCGCATTATGAATCAGCAAAGCGAGGAACAACATTCGACGCCGATAGCATCGATGTTGAGACTTCGTCAGGCGCGACTGGGCGTGAATGGCTGCATTATCTCCGGTATTGTGCTGGGCTCGTTGTATGGCTTGATGCCGCTGTACCTTAATCATCAGGGGGCCAGTAACGCCAGCATTGGTTTCTGGATGGCGGTGATGGTCAGCGCTGGTATTCTGGGACAATGGCCGATTGGTCGTCTGGCGGATAAATTAGGTCGCCTGCTGGTTTTACGCGTTCAGGTCTTTGTGGTGATCCTCGGTAGCATTGCGATGCTGAATCAGGCGGCAATGGCCCCGGCGTTGTTCATGTTAGGTGCGGCCGGTTTTACGCTCTATCCAGTGGCAATGGCCTGGGCCTGCGAAAAAGTGGAACATCATCAACTGGTTGCCATGAACCAGGCATTGTTATTAAGCTATACCGTGGGGAGCCTGCTGGGGCCGTCATTTACCGCGATGCTGATGCAGAACTTCTCAGATAGCCTGTTGTTTATCATGATCGCCAGCGTGTCGTTTATTTATTTACTGATGCTGCTGCGTAAAACAGGACACAAGCCCAATTCCGTGGCACATATCTGAGGCTATTTAACGATTACGGTGGGTTTCCATTCATATAAATTATGTATGTTTGGTGAGAATCCACCGTATTTAATTCCCCCTCATCTTTACTGAAAAATAAACTGTGCAGAAGGTTATAGTTTTACATTCTGCCATTTCCGGCCGTTCATTTTACCGCGCATAATCCCTCGCCTCATTTATTGATATTTAAAATAACCCCACGAAGGATCGCGTATGGCCGGTGCACAGGAAAAACAGTTGCGATGGTACAACATCGCCTTGATGTCGTTTATTACCGTTTGGGGGTTTGGCAACGTTGTAAACAACTATGCTAATCAGGGATTAGTCGTTGTCTCCTCCTGGATTTTTATTTTTGCGCTCTATTTTATCCCTTACGCACTGATCGTCGGGCAGCTTGGCTCCACGTTTAAAGAGGGGAAAGGTGGCGTCAGTACCTGGATTAAACACACCATGGGTCCGGGGCTGGCTTACCTTGCCGCATGGACTTACTGGGTCGTGCATATTCCTTACCTGGCGCAGAAACCGCAAGCTATCCTGATTGCCCTGGGCTGGGCGCTGAAGGGGGATGGGTCACTCATTAAAGAATACACCGTCGTGGCGTTACAGGGGCTGACGCTGGCGCTGTTTGTCTTCTTCATGTGGGTTGCATCCCGTGGGATGAAGTCACTGAAAATTGTGGGTTCCGTGGCGGGAATTGCGATGTTTGTGATGTCGATTCTGTATGTCGTGATGGCGGTAACCGCGCCGGCAATTACGGATGTTGAGATCGCTACCACCAACATCACCTGGGAATCGTTCATTCCGCATATTGATTTTACCTATATCACGACGATTTCGATGCTGGTCTTCGCGGTGGGTGGCGCGGAAAAAATTTCACCTTACGTTAACCAGACCCGCAATCCAGGCAAAGAATTCCCGAAAGGGATGTTGATTCTGGCGATTATGGTGGCGGTATGTGCAATTCTCGGCTCGCTGGCAATGGGGATGATGTTTGACTCCCGGCATATTCCCGATGATTTAATGACCAATGGTCAATATTATGCTTTCCAGAAACTGGGCGAGTATTACGGGATGGGTAACACGCTGATGGTCATTTATGCGGTTGCCAACACGCTGGGGCAGATTGCTGCGTTGGTCTTTTCTATCGATGCGCCGCTTAAAGTCCTGCTGGGTGATGCGGACAGTCGATATATCCCTGCGCGTTTGTGCCGTACGAATGCGTCCGGTACACCGGTGAACGGTTATATATTGACGTTAGTATTAGTCGCGATTCTGATTATGTTGCCGACGCTGGGTATTGGTGACATGAATAATTTGTATAAATGGTTGCTGAATCTCAACTCAGTTGTTATGCCATTGCGTTATTTATGGGTGTTCGTGGCATTTATTGCCGTTATTCGGCTGGCGCAGAAATATAAGTCAGAATATGTCTTTATTCGCAACAAAACGCTGGCATTAACCGTCGGAGGATGGTGTTTTGCCTTCACTGCATTTGCTTGCGTCACCGGGATTTTTCCAAAAATGGAAGCCTTTACCCCGGAGTGGACTTTCCAGCTGACGCTGAACATTGTGACGCCGTTTGTACTGGTCGGATTGGGCTTAATTTTCCCGCTGCTGGCGAGAAGAAAGAGTTAAACGAGCGATAATAAGAAGGAGATAGCCAGGCTATCTCCTTCTGGCGGCTCAGGACAGCGGGGCAAGTTCGTCGGGAATGGTATACTGGTGACCGTCATAGCGCAGTAACCAGTTGGCTTTACCCGGTTTATCTTTCGCTGCGCATTGCTCATTGGCATCAACATAGCTCGTGGATGTCACGCTTTTCTCGGTTACCCGAATATCAACATACCCATTCTGCGTACCGGCATCGAGCGCCAGGCTGCGTTTACTGTCGCTGAAGGTTCCCTCGCAGTTGCCATCCCATTCTCCGCTGCTATTTTCCAGCACGATACCGTTTAGTATTGGCCGGAGCTGATTATTGTCGATGACATACAGCGAAAGTGCCGTTTCACTAAATGGATTTACCCGAGAACTGCCGGTGCGGGAGATACGCAAGCCGAATGCGGTCTGTTCAGGCGTAACCTTCCAGCGAGCGGTATCAAGTGCCAGGCCGGTGATACGAATGGCATCGTCGCTCATTCTCTCTGGCAGGCGTAATCGTTGTTTTACGTCGAGCGTGGTGGAATCGAGCACCAGAAGCTCCATATCGCCGACGTTATCGTAATCGCTATACTGCTGTGTCATTAATGGTACAGCGGCCAGCGTCAGCTCAGGGTGCGCTGGCCAGATGCGGCAAATCGCGATTTTGGGTGAATCACTGTGGGTGGTAATGACCCGGTTATCTTGAGTGATGGTGCCTTGCGACGTTGTCCTGGCATCCGGCCAGGCGCGCTGGATGATGGCATTAATATCGCAGTTGCTGGCGGCATTCGCGGCCTGAGCAGACAACAGTAACACTCCTGAGATGAATAACCGCATGACGTCCTTTCCTGTGTTGTGACCCGTTTGCCGAAGAGGTAAGTGCAGATAACAAAACGGCCACCATGTCAGGCAGCCGTTTTACAAGGATGTAAACTCAATACATCACTTTATGACCATACTGTTCCAGGATACCTTTCACGCGATCCATGGTTTCTTTCTTCGGGGGCTTAACGCCATCCAGCTTATATTCTTCGCCCATCGCCACCCATTTGTGTTTACCCAACTCATGGTAAGGCAGTAATTCGATTTTTTCGACGTTGCCCATATCACGGGTAAACTCGCCCAGACGGTGTGCTGAGTCGTCATCGTCAGACCAGCCTGGTACGACGACGTAGCGGATCCACACCTTGATGTCTTTGTTAGACAGATAGCGTGCGAACTCCAGCGTACGATGGTTAGACACACCGACCAGGTTCTGGTGAATTTCGTCGTTCATCTGTTTGAGGTCGAGCATCACCAGATCGGTGACTTCCAGCAGTTCATCAATCACCGGATCGTAGCGGCGGACAAAACCGTTGGTGTCGAGACAGGTATGAATACCTTCTTTTCTACAGGCGCGGAACCAGTCACGAACGAATTCGGCCTGCAGGATAGCCTCACCACCGGATGCCGTTACGCCGCCACCGGAGGCGTTCATAAAGTGGCGATAGGTTACCACTTCTTTCATCAATTCTTCGACTGTGACTTCTTTACCACCGTGCGTATCCCACGTATCACGGTTATGGCAATACAGGCAGCGCATCAGGCAGCCCTGGAAGAAGGTAATAAAGCGGATGCCCGGGCCGTCTACGGTGCCACAGGATTCAAAGGAGTGAATGCGACCAATAACTGACATTGCGGTGTATCTCCAGATGTGCCCCATTCGGGGCCAGAGTGAGTGCACAGTTATTAACTGTGTCGAGTCTGTTTTGGCAGTCATCCATAAGTATAGATAGCTGACGAAAGAGACTTAGTTGCTAAAAAGGCCCCACTTACGTGGAGCCTTTATTGTACGACATTTAACGCGTGATTTCAGTCAAAACCAATTACATGGTCTGAGTGAAAGTACGAGTAATAACATCCTGCTGCTGTTCTTTAGTCAGGGAGTTAAAACGTACTGCATAACCCGATACACGGATGGTCAGCTGAGGATATTTCTCAGGATGTTCCATCGCGTCCAGCAGCATTTCACGGTTCATGACGTTCACGTTCAGGTGCTGACCACCTTCGATGGACGCTTCGTGATGGAAGTAACCGTCCATCAGGCCTGCCAGGTTAGTCTTACGAACTTCGTCGTCTTTACCCAGTGCGTTCGGAACGATAGAGAAGGTGTAAGAGATACCATCTTTAGCGTAAGCAAACGGCAGTTTAGCAACGGAGGTCAGAGAGGCAACAGCACCTTTCTGGTCACGGCCGTGCATTGGGT
>OJJJ01000532.1_pt1 | contig 16996 bp, 17 predicted proteins | sample 1596311 | NCBI WGS metagenome assembly OJJJ01 (sample SAMEA4350140, study PRJEB24818) | metagenome | biome: human; feature: gut; material: faeces | place: Denmark | collected 2013-09 | reverse complement strand
AAAATCTATCTCTCATAAGTTCTCACTCTCCTGTTTCTATCTCTAGTCTTTTTTGTGTTGTAGACACCGCGCCCCACCAGAATCCTCGCCTGGTCCGTCCGCCGGAGGCGTCAAAGGTGTATAAGACACACCCCACGCCAGCGCCCCGCCGGCGTTGTACACCAAAAAATGACGAAAGAACATGGCCCCCATGCCCGCCACAAACGGTGCAAATGTACGCACAATAGGCACAAAACGGGCAAGGATAATGGTTTTCCCGCCATGACGTTCATAGAACGCATGAGTCTTGTCTAAATAGCTGCGGCGGAAAATTTTCGAGTCCGGGTTGCTGAATAACCGCTCGCCGAACACCCGCCCGATGGTGTAATTGACCGCATCACCGACAATCGCGGCGATGACCATCAGCACCACCATCAGATGCACATTCAGGTCATTGGTTGGCAATGCAGACAGCGCACCGGCCACAAACAGCAGCGAATCGCCCGGCAGGAACGGGGTAACAACCAGACCGGTTTCACAAAACAGAATGAGGAACAGAATGGCATATACCCAGACGCCATACTGCGCGACCAGCTCTGCCAGATGAACATCAATATGCAGGATGAAATCAATCAGAAAACGTATTACGTCCATATTGTCTAAGCCTTAATTGCACCTTTGTTTAGTCCGCTAAAAACAGCGGGCCCATTGGCGGTTTTGGCAGGTCAAACCGGTCCGGATAATCTACCGATACCAGATACAGCCCTTCCGCTTTCGCCGTGGCTGCCGCAAGCGTTCTGTCCTTCGCTGCCAGCAGTTCTGCAATCCAGCTCTCCGGCTGGTGTCCGGCACCTACTTCCATCAGGCTGCCAACAATATTCCGCACCATATGATGTACAAAGGCATTGGCTTTGATATCCACCACCACATACGCGCCAAAACGACTGACGTTTATGTGCATGACGTTACGCCACGGCGTGCGGGACTGACACTGCACCGCACGGAACGACGTAAAATCATTTTCTCCAGTCAAACACTGCGCCGCTCGCTGCATACGTTCTGCATCAAGCGGTTCATAAAAATGCGTCACGCCCTGGCTTAACACCGCCGGACGCAAACGCTGATTGTAGATAACATAGCGGTAACGGCGCGCGGTCGCGCTGAAACGGGCGTGAAAATCATCCGGCACAGCTTTCACCCAACGCACCGCGATGTCACCAGGCAAATTCGCATTTACGCCGAGCGTCCAGGCAGCATCCTTTCGCACGGCGGTAGTTTCAAAGTGAACCACCTGCCCCGTGCCGTGAACGCCGGCGTCGGTGCGGCCCGCGCAGAAGACGTTAATCGGCTCATTCGCCACCTGAGAGAGCGCTTTCTCCAGCTTTTCCTGGACGCTGCGCACCTCATTCTGACGCTGCCAGCCATAATATTTACTGCCATCGTACTCAATGCCGAGGGCAATTTTATGGACCGGCTTTTGTTCTACTTCCGACATCAGTACAGGTACTCCTGCACCAGTTTCTCGGCAATTTTGACTGCCATCAGCGCGCCGCCGAAGCGAACGTTATCGGCAACCGACCAGAACTGAACCTGCTCCGGCATACCGTAATCGTTACGCACGCAGCCAACCGAGAGATGCGCGCTGCCGGTGGCATCGCCCACCTGCGTCGGGAATTCGCTCTCTTCAGAGAGCACAATATCTTCGCCACGGCCAAACGCATCGCGCGCTTCTTCTGCCGCCAGCGGACGCAAGGCTTCAAAGTTCACCATCTGTGCGTGACCGTAAAACACCGGCGACTGCACGCAACTGGCGGAGATCATCAGGCCGTCATCCTGCAGAATTTTACGCGCTTCATCGACGATGCGGCGCTCTTCACGCACCGATCCTTCACGATCCGGCAGCAATGGCAACATATTGAACGCAAGCTGGCGGCCAAAGAAATCGTCTTCGTCAATCGGGACGCCGTTCAGCAGTTTCGCACTCTGCCCTGCCAGCGCGTCGACCGCTTTTTTGCCACTGGCAGAGGCAGACAGCAGGCTGGTCACGGTAATGCGCGACAGGCCACCGTCGTCGATCAACGGTTTCAGCGCGGTAAGCAACTGGCTGGTCAGGCTGTTCGGCACCGCGATGATGTTACGATTACGATAGTCAGCCAGCACAAACGGGTTCACGTCCGGCACCACCAGCGGGACATCCGGCTCCATTGAGAACAGGCCGCTCAGATCAATCACCAGACTGCCCGCGTTGGTGGCCTCTTCAATGTAAGAGGCGGTAGCTTCAGCGCCCGCTGCGAAAAATGCCAGCTGCGCCTGGGTCCAGTCGAATTCGGCCGCATCCTGAACCATGACGGATTTACCGCCAAAACGCAGATGCTCGCCCGCGCTGTCGGTACGCGCCAGTGCGTAAATCTCACCCACCGGGAACTGACGCTCAGCAAGGGTTTCGAGCAGGGCTTCACCCACGGCACCCGTGGCACCTAAAATGGCAATGTTCCAGCCTTCAGACATGGTGGTTTACTCCAGAAATAAAAAAGCGTCCCTGTCGGTATAGCCAACAGGGAGCATTAAGAAGATATTAACGTGCCGGATGGTGAACGGCGTTAAAACCCAGTTTATGCAGCAGCGCCGCCGCCGTTGCGTCGTCGCACATCACATACAGGGAAGACCACTCGCGGCGCTCAACGTAGTTCTTGCGCAGCTTATCAAACTCACCCGGAATAGCCGCTGATTTACGCAGCAGCGCGTCATCGCGGCGCACATCATACACCAAATGTACCAGCCTTTTCAGCGTTGCCTGATCCAGCGGACCATGCAGGGTAATGCGCCCGAACTCAGGAGCAGGGAGTAAGGTATCCAGCGCCACCTGCTGCGGATGGCCGATAAAGGCGCTGTAGGCCTCAAAGACCTGCGTCGTACCGCGCGCTTTACCTTCAAGCGTGTAACCAGCGATATGCGCGGTGGCGACGTCCACTTTCTCAAGCAGAGAGACGTTGAGATCCGGCTCCGGCTCCCAGACATCCAGCACCACGCTTACATCCTGCCCCTCTTCCAGACATTTCAGCAGCGCAGCGTTATCCACCACCGGGCCGCGGCAGGCATTTATCAGAATAGTGCCAGCCTTCAGACGACGGATTAGGGCTTCATCGGCCAGGTGCAGCGACTTATACGGCCCCTCTTTAAACAGCGGCGTGTGGAAGGTGAGCACATCGCACTGTGCAACCAGCTCATCCAGCGTGCGGAAATCCCCTTCATCACCGTTATCTTTACGCGGCGGATCGCACAGCAGAGTGCGAATGCCCAGAGCTTCGAGACGTTTTTGCAGGCGTCCGCCTACGTTGCCCACACCAACTATGCCCACCGTGCGGTCTTGCAGCGCAAAGCCGTCACGCTCGGCCAGCATCAGTAACGAGGAGAAAACATATTCCACCACGGCAATGGCATTACAGCCTGGCGCAGCAGAAAAGCCAATCCCCGCCTGTTTAAGCCATTTGTCATCCACATGATCGGTCCCGGCCGTTGCAGTCCCGACAAACTTAATCGCTTTGCCAGCGAGCAACGCCTCATTTACTTTGGTCACCGAACGCACCATCAGCGCGTCGGCATCATCCAGTTCGTTGACCGGAATTGGGCGACCAGGGACAGCCTTAACATCGCCCAGGCGGCTGAATAGCTCGCGGGCGTAAGGCATATTTTCATCAACGAGGATTTTCACGTCTGAGTACCTGTTTGAGAGGAAGAAAACCTGCCAAGTGTGCCATAATCTCGCCGCCAGGCATATACGTATGCCGGGTTAACGCTGAGTTTTGACTTTAAGGATTTTTGACGATGCAGCCTATTTCAGGTACGCCGCCACGCCCTCCGGGTGAAGGCCCTGTCACGCCAAACGTTGCAGGTGAACAACCGCTATCCACGCAACAGCGCACCGTGCTGGAGCGACTGATCACGCGCCTGATTGCGCTGACCTCTCAGCAAAATGCCGAGGTATGGTCGGGCGTAAAGCATGATTTGGGCGTCAGAAACGATGCGCCTTTGCAGTCGCGCCACTTCCCCGCCGCTGAACAAAACCTGAATCAACGTATTAACGCTGCACAACAAAACCACACCACCCGCCAGATAGTCTCGCAGCTGACTGAGCTGTTAGGTCAGGGGAACAACCGTCAGGCGGTGAGTGATTTTATTCGTCAACAGTTTGGTCATACCGCGCTGAGCCAGCTTACGGCGGATCAGCTGAAAACCGTGCTGACGCTGCTGCAAAGCAATCAACTCTCTATTCCTCAACCGCAACAGCGCCCGGCGACCGAGCGGCCGCTGCTGCCAGCGGAGCACAACACGCTCAATCAGATGGTGACCAGACTGGCCGCCGCTACCGGCGAGTCAACAAAACTGATCTGGCAATCGATGCTGGAATTGTCTGGCGTAAAAAGCGGAGAGTTGATTCCGGCGAAACAGTTCACCCATCTGGTGACCTGGCTGCAGGCACGTCAGACGCTCAGCACCCAGACCTCCCCCACGCTACATACGGTGCAGGCGGCGCTTAAACAGCCACTCGAACGGCACGAATTTGAGGCAATTCGGGACTATGCCCAGCAAACGTGGCAGGCCACACCGCAGACGGTGCTGACTACCGCGCAGGTGCAGGATTTGCTGAATCAGATCTTTATTCGCCGTAGCGAACGGGAAGGCGGAGTGCCGGACGTGCGCAACATTCAGCCCATTTACAGCCCGCTGTTTGCGCCAGTGGTGGAAACGTTCAGAACGCTGTCTGCCCGTCCAGGGTTGATGTTTATTGCGCTGATGATTGCGCTGGCGATTTTCTGGCTGGTTACTTAAAACAGCCGGGTGACGGCTACGCCTTACCCGGCCTACGCTTCGCGCGTTTGTAGGCCTGGTAAGCGAAGCGCCACCAGGCAAAAACTACGACCTGCGAAACGCCACCAGCGTCACCACGATCCCCACCACCGCAGAAACCGCACCGGCCAGGAAGACAGACGGGTAGCCAAACGACGTGGCCAGCAGCCCTGCCAGCGGCCCGGTCACGCCGTATGAGATATCCTGAAACGCCGCATAACCGCCGAGCGCCGTGCCGCGGACCTGCGGTGCGACGCGTTTGACCACCTCAACGCCGAGCGCCGGGAAGATCAGCGAGCAACCGCAGCCGGTCAGTGCGGCCCCCAACAGCGCAACAGGTGCCACCGGAGCATGCCAGAGCAGCAGCAGACCCACCGTCTCAATCATCAGGGATACGACAGCAACCTTCACGCCGCCAAAGCGATCCGGCATCCAGCCAAACAGCACGCGCATCATGACGAACGCGCCGCCAAATGCGGTGAGCGTAAAGCCCGCCATCGCCCAGCCGCGGCTCATAAAGTACAGCGAAACGAAGGTGCCAATCACCGCAAAACCCACACCCTGCAGCGCCAGCCCAAGACCCGGCTGCCAGATTTGGCCGACCACGCTCCAGAGCGAAGGACGTTCGCCTTTATGGGCCGGCACTTTGCGTACCGAGCCGTTGAACGCCCACGCCAGGAGCGGCAGCACCATTGTGGTTCCGGCCAGTGCGGCAAACCCAAACTGACTGTGGATGAGCAACCCAAGCGGCGCGCCTGCTGCCAGTGCGCCATAGATGGCCATGCCGTTCCAGGACATCACTTTGCCCGAACGCGCAGGGCCTACCAGCCCCATTCCCCAGGTCAGAGTGCCGGTCAGCAACTGGCTCTCACCAAAGCCGAGGATTAAGCGCCCCACAACCAGCAGTGCAAATTTGTACATCGGCTCCACCGGCAGCAACGCGGCTAACAGCCACGCCCCGCCTGCCAGCCCGCAGGCGAACATGCCCTGCAGCGCCGAGCGTTTTGCCCCGTGCTGATCGGCCAGGCGTCCGGCATAACCGCGGGTTAACACCGTGGCTAAAAACTGAATACCAACGGCGATGCCAACCATGGTGTTGCCATAGCCCAGCTCCTGGTGAACGAACAACGGGATCACCGGCAAAGGCAGGCCAACGGTCATATAGGTCAGGAATACCGCAAACGCGATACGAAACAGCGAGACGTTCGCTGAAGAGGTTGTTTCTGTTTGAATTACTGCAGTCATGCTTTACTCCGAAATGAAGAGTAAGGCGGGGAAAAGCCACGCCCCCTCTACCTGACTATCAGGATTAAGGTGCGTTGGATGACGTTAAACGCTTACGCATTATCGTGAGGATAATGTTGAGGTGTGAAGTTTGCCTGTGAGATCAGCTGGTTGTCAATGCATAAAAAAAGGAGCCATCAGGCTCCTTTCTCACAAAGCGTGAAACTTACGCTTTCAGCTTACGCATCACCAGCGTGGCGTTAGTTCCGCCGAAACCGAAGCTGTTGGACATGACGGTAGTCAGCGTCGCATCAGTTGGTTTAGTGACGATGTTCAGGCCAGCCGCCTGCTCGTCCATCTCTTCGATGTTGATGCTTGGCGCGATAAAGCCATTTTCCAGCATCAGCAGAGAGTAAATCGCTTCCTGCACGCCAGCCGCCCCCAGAGAGTGGCCGGTCATGGCTTTGGTTGCAGAGATAGCCGGGCTGTTGTCGCCGAACACTTCGCGGATCGCGCCCAGCTCTTTTACGTCGCCTACCGGAGTAGAAGTACCGTGAGAGTTCAGGTAGTCGATTGGCGTATCAACACCGTGCATCGCCATCTTCATGCAACGCACTGCGCCTTCACCGGATGGTGCAACCATATCAGCGCCATCGGACGTTGCGCCGTAGCCCACGATCTCAGCGTAGATGTGTGCACCGCGTGCCAGCGCGTGTTCCAGCTCTTCAACCACAACCATACCGCCGCCGCCAGCGATAATGAAACCGTCACGGTGTGCATCATAGGTACGGGATGCTTTTTCCGGCGTTTCGTTGTATTTGGTGGACAGTGCGCCCATCGCATCGAACTCACAGGCCATTTCCCAGCCCAGCTCTTCGCCGCCGCCAGCAAACACGATGTCCTGTTTACCCAGCTGGATCTGCTCGACCGCGTTACCGATACAGTGAGCAGACGTTGCACACGCAGAGCTGATGGAGTAGTTAACGCCGTGGATTTTGAACGGCGTGGCGAGGCAGGCAGAAACCGCTGAACCCATCGCTTTGGTCACAACGTATGGACCCACCGCTTTCAGGCCGCGCGGGCTACGCATCGCGTCCGCACCGAATACCTGCGCTTTAGACGAACCGCCGGAACCGGCAATCAGACCCACGCGTGGGTTGTTCTGATAAACGTCTTCGCTCAGGCCAGCATCTTTGATCGCTTCCTGCATGGAAAGATAGGCGTAGATAGAGGCATCGTTCATGAAACGAACCACTTTACGGTCAATCAAACCGGTGGTGTCCAGTTTGACGTTACCCCATACGTGGCTACGCATTCCCGAATCTTTAAACTCTTCAGAGAAAGTGATCCCGGAGCGTCCTTCACGCAGAGATGCCAGGACTTCCTGCTGGTTATTACCGATGCTGGAAACAATGCCCAGGCCAGTAATCACTGCACGTTTCATTCAATACCTCTGTAAGTCGCACTATAATAAGTTTCGAGTCGCACAATAGCGTACACTTGTACGCCGAACAAGTCCGATCAGCCATTTTCTGTGGAAATTTGCACCCTCAGGCTCACATCGTTAAGATCGTGCCACTGCCTGTCAGACGAGTAACTTACGTGAAACAAAACGCTATACAACCCGCCAACCTCGAATTCAACGCTGAGGGTACACCTGTTTCCCGAGATTTTGATGACGTCTACTTTTCTAATGATAACGGACTGGAAGAAACCCGTTATGTTTTCCTTGAAGGAAACCGTCTCAGCGTCCGTTTTCCGACCCATCCACGCAGTCTTTTTGTCGTGGCGGAAAGCGGTTTCGGAACCGGGCTGAATTTTCTGACCCTCTGGCAGGCGTTTGATCGGTTTCGCTCCGCCCATCCTGAGGCTACGCTACAAAGATTACATTTCATCAGTTTCGAAAAATTTCCGCTCACCGCACACGATCTGCGGCTTGCTCATCAGCACTGGCCGGAACTTGCACCGTGGGCGGAACAACTCCAGGCGCAGTGGCCTCCGGCCATTGGCGGCTGCCATCGCCTGCTGCTGGACGGCGGGCGCGTCACCCTCGATTTATGGCTGGGGGACATCAACGATCTGACCGATAAACTCGACGACTCAATGAATCAGAAAGTGGACGCGTGGTTCCTGGACGGTTTTGCACCTGCGAAAAACCCGGACATGTGGAGTCAGCATCTGTTTACTGCGATGGCGCGTCTGGCGCGTCCTGGCGCAACACTTGCGACGTTTACCTCGGCAGGCTTTGTCCGCCGCGGGTTGCAGGAGGCCGGTTTTACCCTGCAAAAGACCAAAGGCTTTGGCCGCAAGCGCGAGATGCTGGTCGGAAGAATGGATCAGACGCTGGCGCTCCCCGCTCAGGCTCCCTGGTTTGCACGCAGCGCCAGCACATCACGTGGGGTGGCGATAATCGGCGGAGGGATCGCCAGCGCCCTGCTTTCGCTTGCGCTGTTGCAGCGTGGCTGGCAGGTTACGCTCTACTGCGCCGACGCCGCTCCTGCGAATGGCGCGTCGGGAAATCGCCAGGGGGCACTCTATCCCCTGCTGAGCGCTCACGATCCTGCACTGTTCCAGTTCTTCCCGGCGGCGTTTACTTTCGCCCGTCGTCTGTATGACATGCTGCCAGTGACCTTCGACCATGACTGGTGCGGCGTGACGCAACTCGGCTGGGACGAGAAAAGCCAGCAGAAAATCGCGCAAATGCTGTCCCTGGGTCTGCCGCAAGCGATCGCCCGCGCGGTGAATGCGCAGCAGGTCGCTGAAACCACTGGCGTCGATACCGGCTGCGGCGGTATTCAGTACCCGCTCGGTGGCTGGCTGTCCCCGGCCAAACTGACGGCTGCGGCGATAGCCCTGGCACAATCACGTGGGCTGACGGTGCACTACGCGCACAAAGTTGAATCGCTTAGCCGGACAGAAGGCTGGAATCTGCGTTTTGCTGATGGCAAAGAAGCGCAGCATCCCTGCGTGGTGCTGGCGAACGGGCACAATATCAGCCAGTTTACCCAGACAGACAATCTGCCACTTTATCCGGTTGGTGGACAGGTGAGCCATATTCCGTCAGCGCCGACGCTGGAGAAACTTCGCCAGGTGCTGTGTTATGACGGCTATCTGACGCCACAAAACCCGTCTGACGGTCATCACTGCATAGGTGCCAGTTACCATCGCGGTAAAACGGACACGCATTACAGCGAAGCGGATCAGCAGCAAAACCGTCAACGCTTGCTTGACTGTTTCCCGCAGGCTGTTTGGGCGAAAGAGGTTGATATCAGCGCAGGTGAAGCGCGCTGTGGCGTGCGCTGTGCCACCCGCGATCATCTGCCGATGGCAGGAAATGTGCCGGACTACGAGGCAACGCTTGAGGCCTATCAGGCCCTTGCAGAAAACCGGGATACGGCAGTGAGCGCACCGGTCTATCCGGAACTGTTTATGCTGGGTGGATTAGGGTCACGAGGGTTGTGCTCAGCGCCGTTGCTGGCTGAAGTGTTGGCCGCGCAAATGAGCGGCGAGCCGATCCCGCTGGACAGGGTTACGCTTGCGGGACTGAATCCGAATCGCTTGTGGGTGCGGAAGCTGCTGAAGGGGAAAATGGTTAAGTAAAGTGCGGCCTGGTGCCCTCACCCTAACCCTCTCCCACAGGGAGAGGGGATATTCGTAGGCCCGGTAAGCGCAGCGCCACCGGGCGAAAAACGATGGCTCAGCGTTTAGCCTGCTGGAACAAATTGTCCCACATGCCCAGCACCAGTGACTGGTCGCGTGGAGAAAGTTCACCGGCCTGGATAGCTTTCTCCAGGCTACGGGTGACTTCTTCGTGCACCGCTTCGGCAGAGTGATCGTCCCCTGCTTCCAGCTCGGCGATTGCCAGCGTCAGGTGACCACGCAGATAACCGCTGGCGAACAGCTCATCATCACTGGCGTGTTCCACCATGTCATCAATTAACGCCAGAATGCGTGATTCAAATTCTGCGATCATCTTCTTTCCTCTGTTAAAGATCTTCCGGCCACGGGAAGCATTCCGCCGTAATTTCCGGCGTGTGGTAATAATCCTGTAATGCCTTGATAAAGCGCGCCGGACGTTCCGGGATGCCCTTTTCAAGGTACTCCATCACCTGCGCATGAACGCGGCGCTGGAAAACAATACGGTCTGGCTCGAAGTCACCTTCGAGGTTGTCACAGCTGACGTTGAACGGATAACCTGCCGCCACACAGAACAGCCAGTCGAACGCCTGGGGTTTCACTTCAACATCTTCAAACTGCCCTTGCGTTGCGGCGTCACGCCCGTCCGGGCAATACCAGTAACCGAAGTCCACCAGCTCGCGACGCGCTTTCCCCGCAATACACCAGTGCGAAATCTCATGTAAGCCACTGGCATAGAAGCCGTGTGCGAACACGATGCGATGGTAGGGAACCTCATCATCTGCAGGAAGATAGATCGGTTCGTCGTCGCCTTTAATCAGACGGGTATTAAAATCGTCGGCAAAGCAGCCGTTAAAAATCTCAATTAACTGTTCGTAGTTATGCGTACTGTTCATTAGTTCATCCCCAACCAGTGGAGGATCTCCTGTCCGTGGCTGTCATAGAGCAGTTTGGCACTCATCACCGCCGAGACCACAACGATCATCGGGCGAATGAGCTTTTGCCCCTTACTTAATACCAGACGCGAGCCCGCGCGCGCGCCCAAAAACTGTCCTGCCATCATCACAAACCCGGTTGCCCAGATGACTTTGCCGCCAATGATAAACAGTAGCAGGCCGCCAACGTTGGAGGTGGCGTTAAGCACTTTGGCATGGGCGGTGGATTTGGCGAGGTTAAAACCAGCAAGCGTCACAAACGCCAGCGCGTAGAACGAACCAGCACCTGGACCAAAGAAGCCATCGTAAAAGCCGACACAGCCACCAGCGATCAGCGCAAACGGCAGACCGTGCAGACGACGCTGCCTGTCTTCTTCACCGAGCCGCGGCATCAGCAAAAAGTAGAGGCCAATACAGATAACCAGCACCGGCAAAATCTGGCGCAAAATGTCAGACTGCACGTGCTGAACCAGCAGCGCGCCTGAGGTCGAGCCGATAAAGGTCATCAGGATATTGAGTTTCTGATCGGCGAGGCTCACCACTTTGCGACGAATAAAATAGAGTGACGCAGAGAGTGAGCCACCGCAAGCCTGCAACTTGTTGGTGGCAAGCGCCTGAGCGGGACTCATGCCCGCCGCCAGCAGTGCCGGAACGGTCAGTAAACCGCCGCCGCCCGCCAGCGCATCGATAAACCCGGCTAACATCGCAACAAAAAAGAGCACCGCCAACAGCAGCGGTGACACCATAAACAGATCGACGAGATTATCCATTAAAGTACATGCTCATCCAGTAGCGCCTGGCAGGAAGGCGGCAACGGAGGCGGTGTCTTCTTCTCAGGCTTAGAGGTTCCAGGTTTGGCGGGTTCAAACCAGCTTTGCAGCTCATAACCACAGCCATCGCCTGGCGGTGGAAGTGGCTGATCTTCACATTCAAGGCTGTTCGCCGGGCAGCGCAGACGGACATGCATATGCGCACGATGCTGGAACCACGGACGCACTTTGCGCAGCCAGTCGCGATCGGTTCCGGCATCCAGACAGAGCTGCTGCTTAATCGCCGGGTTAACAAAAATTCGCGTAACGTCGTTATCTTTCGCCGCCAGCTTGATCATGCTGGACACATCCTGTGACCAGAGCGATGGCACCACGCGTTTACCGTCGCGCGAAACCAGATCCAGCGCCTGCGGTTTCAACAGCTGTGCAGAACTCCAGCGCGCTTTCGGCAACTGCAGGAAGATATCTACGTCCAGTCCGGTCTGGTGGCTGGCGTGCCCGCCGTTAAAACGCCCTCCGGCAGGCATGCCCATATCGCCAATCAGCATCGTGCCCAGCCCCAGGTTATGTACCTGGTTGCCCAGACGCTGGATAAACAGCACCAGGTCCGGGTGGCCGAAATAACGGCGCTGGTCGGTTCGCATCACCTGATAAGTGTCAGACTGCAAAGGAAGTTCCTGTGCGCCGACAATACAGCCGTTGGAAAAAGCGCCTATAGACTGCGCGCTTCCCGCCACCGGGTGGGTGATTTTTTGCCAGGGGGTGGTGGCCAGACTGGCTCCACTGGCAAGCAGTGCCAGCAGAGCGATTACGGTTTTTTTCATGTTTACCAGCGTGGAATGGTGGTCGTCACATCCGCATTCTGCGCGCGCTGGCGCAGGAAGTGATCCATCAGCACGATCGCCAGCATCGCTTCTGCGATCGGCACCGCACGGATACCCACGCAAGGATCGTGACGCCCTTTAGTGATCATCTCAACTTCTTCGCCAGAGCGGTTAATGGTATGACCCGGTACGGTTATACTGGAGGTCGGCTTCAGCGCAATGTTGGCAATAATCTGCTGTCCGCTGCTGATACCACCCAAAATGCCGCCCGCATGGTTGCTCTGGAAACCGTCTTTCGTGATTTCGTCACGGTTCTGGCTGCCGCGAAGCTGAACCACGTCAAAACCGTCGCCAATTTCCACGCCCTTCACCGCGTTAATGCTCATCAGCGCGTGGGCGATGTCAGCGTCGAGGCGGTCAAATACCGGCTCACCCCAGCCTGGCGGTACGCCGTCAGCCACCACGGTGACTTTGGCTCCGATGGAGTCGCCCTCTTTTTTCAGGCCGCGCATCAGTTCGTCCAGCGCATCCAGCTTGTCTGCATCAGCGCAGAAGAACGGATTTTGTTCAACCAGGTCCCAGTCTTTGATCGCCAGCGGAATGTCGCCCATCTGGGTCAGACAGCCGCGGATCACGATGCCAAATTTCTGCTGCAGGTATTTCTTGGCAATCGCCCCTGCCGCCACGCGCATCGCGGTTTCACGCGCGGATGAACGTCCGCCGCCACGATAGTCGCGGAAGCCGTATTTTTGCTCGTAGGTATAGTCGGCATGGCCCGGACGGAATACGTCTTTAATGGCACCGTAATCCTGGGAACGCTGATCGGTGTTTTCAATCAGCAGACCAATGCTGGTGCCGGTGGTGCGGCCTTCGAAAACGCCGGAAAGGATCTTAACCTGGTCCGGCTCGCGACGCTGCGTGGTGTAGCGAGAGGTGCCCGGACGACGACGGTCGAGGTCGTGCTGTAAATCTGCTTCGGTCAGTTCGATGCCAGGCGGTACGCCATCAACGATACAACCCAGTGCCAGCCCGTGCGACTCACCAAAGGTGGTCACGCGGAATACTTGTCCAATACTGTTTCCTGCCATCACGGCTCCGATGTCGTTATTTGTGTTTGAGCGTTGTGAAACGGGCCGAAGCCCGCTGGATTAATCTTTATAGATACTGAAGTGTTCGCGCACGTCGAGAAGCTGCGCTTTAGTCAGCATAAAGACGCCGTCACCGCCGTTATCGAACTCAAGCCAGGTGAACGGCACATCCGGGTACTGCTCTATCAGATGTACCATGCTGTTACCCACTTCACAAATCAGAACGCCGTCATCGGTCAGATAATCCGGCGCGCAGGCCAGAATACGGCGCGTCAGTTTCAGGCCGTCAGACCCTGACGCCAGCCCCAGCTCCGGCTCGTGGCGATATTCGTTTGGCAGATCGGACATGTCTTCCGCATCGACGTAAGGCGGATTAGTCACAATCAGATCGTATTGCAGGGTTGGCAAGTCACGGAACAGGTCAGAACGGATTGGCGTGACGTGGTGGATCAGCCCGTGCTCTTCGATGTTGTGCTCGGTCACGGCCAGCGCATCGGTAGAGATATCCACCGCGTCCACCTCCGCTTCCGGGAAGGCGTAAGCGCAGGCAATTGCGATACAGCCGCTGCCGGTACACATATCGAGAATGTGCTGCGGCTGATGGTTAATCAGGCCTTCAAAGTGGTTGTTAATCAGCTCGCCAATCGGGGAGCGCGGCACCAGCACGCGTTCATCGACGTAGAACTCGTGGCCGCAGAACCAGGCTTTGTTGGTCAGATAGGCAACCGGAATGCGTTCGTTCACGCGGCGGATCACGCGCTCAACAATGCGGTGTTTTTCGCTGGAGGTCAGGCGCGCGGTGCGCATGTCTTCCGGGATATCCAGCGGCAGATAGAGAGACGGCAGCACCAGCTGGACCGCCTCATCCCACGGGTTATCAGTACCGTGCCCGTACCAGATATTCGCGGCGCTGAAGCGGCTTACCGACCAGCGCAACATGTCCTGTATGGTATGCAGCTCGTTTACTGCTTCATCGACAAAAATTTTATCCACTCTTTCCTCCAGGGCATGCTCGCATAATTTTCGGCGGCTAGTTTGCCATGAAGACGGGGATAAATCAGCAATGACGCGTACCGCTTGAGGTTAAAAAATGCGTTTAGTCAGGTACACTGAGGGAAATAAGAGATGAGACGGACTAATGAAAAAGAAAACCACGCTTAATGAGGAGGATCAGGCGCTCTTCCGACAGCTCATGACCGGGACGCGTCAAATCAAACAGGACACCATTGTCCACCGCCCGCTGCGCAAAAAAATCACCGAAGTACCGGTCAAACGTCTGCTTCAGGAGCAGGCGGATAACAGCCACTATTTTTCAGACGAATTTCAGCCGCTGCTTAATACACAGGGGGCCGTGAAGTACGTACGGGAAGACGTCAGCCATTTCGAACTGAAAAAGTTACGCCGTGGCGATTATTCGCCAGAGCTGTTTCTCGACCTGCATGGCTTAACGCAGATGCAGGCGAAACAGGAGCTGGGCGCGTTGATTGCCGCCTGTCGCCGCGAACATGTGTTTTGCGCCTGCGTGATGCATGGCCACGGTAAACATATTCTTAAGCAACAGACGCCGCTGTGGCTGGCTCAGCATCCACACGTGATGGCTTTTCATCAGGCACCGAAAGAGTACGGCGGAGATGCCGCATTGCTGGTGTTGATTGAAGTTGAGGAGTGGCAGCCGCCTGAGTTGCTCTGACAGAACAGCGGGAGGCAAATCGCTGCATCCCGCTGGATCACACGTCACGTCAGATCGCTTTTGCCATCTTCAGGTTGCATGGGCTCATTTGCCAGTTGAAGACCCCTTTGCCGGTTTCGTCGAGGGTGACGTTGGCAATGGCGGACGTGGTGAACATCGGTGGCGTTTCGCCAGGGCACAGTTCAGACACCAGGTAGCCAACCAGTGGCAGGTGAGAGATAACCAGCACGGAAGCGACACCTTCGTTGCACAGCGCCTGGAGATAGGCACTCACAAGACCGACATCACCACACGGTGTGAGTTCAGGGAGTACATCTGCGTTGTCTGGCAGGTTCATACACTCCCCGACCACATCCAGCGTCTGTTCTGCACGCAGGAACGGACTCACCAGAACGCGTTCAATGTCCACTTTTTGACCTTTAAGCCAGGTAGCCATCTGACGGGATTCGTCGCAGCCACAGACTGTCAAAGGACGTACTGAGTCACTGGCGGCATCGAGTGCCGCGTCGCCGTGACGCATGATAAAAACTTGCATATTGCACCGCTTTTGTTAACCAGAATCACCGGCGTTGACGACCTGCGTTTACCGCTGCGAGGTAGAAAACCCGATGGCCGGGCATTGTGCCTGATCCATTCGGTGAATGAAACGCTGTTTTTTACCTCAATGGCGTAAGTATAGTCAATCTCTGTTTACAAATTCGCCAGAACAGGTTCATTCACCTCAGAATTTACCCTTCTTTGACCTCAGCTTACGAGGACAGTTTCCCTTGCAGGCCAAAATGTCTGGCCCCGTTCCGCCATCTGCAATAATTCATCACACGGTGTAAACCGTGGACCGTACTGCGTGGCAAGACGTTGCAGGATCGCAACCACTTCACCCGCCCCGAGGGAATCCATGTAACGGAACGGGCCGCCAAGAAACGGCGGGAAACCAATACCAAACACAGCGCCGATGTCGCCATCGCGCGCGCTTTTGACAACCTGCTCACCAAAGCAGCGAGCCGCCTCGTTAAGCATCATCATGACACAGCGCTCAGCACACTGAACCGCCGACAGTTTTCCCTGACCAGTGGCCGAAATAAGCCCATAAACCGAAGGGTCGACCTGTTTCTTGCTTTTACGCCCTTTTGCAGCGTAAAGATAGAAACCGCGTTCATTTTTTCTGCCTTTGCGATCGTCCTTCAAAATTGCGGAAACAATGTTTGCAGGCGGGCTAAAACGATCGCCGTAAGCGGCTTCCAGCACAGGTATAATTTTAGTGCCGGTGTCTATTCCTACCTCATCCAAAAGTTGGATTGGGCCAACAGGGAAACCAAACTTTACCAGCGCCTCATCGACGTGTTCGATCTTCTCCCCTTCCGTCAACAGCCGCATCGCCTCGTTGATATACGGTGCCAGAATCCGGTTGACGTAAAAGCCCGCTTTGTCCGCTACCACGACTGGCGTTTTGCCCTGCTTTTTCGCGAGCTTTACCACGGTGGCAACGGTTCGCGGGCTGGTCGTGGCGTGCGGTATCACTTCCACCAGCGGCATCTTTTCGACCGGGCTAAAGAAGTGCAGGCCAATCACCTGCTCCGGTCGTGCGGCTTTCGCCGCGATGTCGCCAATCGGTAATGAAGACGTATTTGAGGCAAAAATAGTGTGCGGCGCACAGTGCTGTTCAACGTCCGCCACCATCTGCTGCTTGAGCGCCAGATCTTCAAATACCGCTTCGATAACCAGATCGCGATGTGCAAAACCACTGTAATCCGTGGTGCCGGTAATCATCGCCAGGGTCTTATCTCGTTCGCTTGCCTTGATATGGCGGCGCTTGACCTTTTGATCAAGGTTTTGCCAGCTGTACTGCAGCGCATGGGTGATCCCCTTTGGGCTAATGTCTTTGATTCGCACGGGCAACTTGCCTTTGCTGGCGGGTTCAAAATAGGTATCGCCCCCCGCCAAGACCCCACCCCCCAACCGTTCCTTTTATTCAACCGAACCCGCCCTGCCCCGCAACGACATA
>OJJJ01000530.1_pt1 | contig 17120 bp, 3 predicted proteins | sample 1596311 | NCBI WGS metagenome assembly OJJJ01 (sample SAMEA4350140, study PRJEB24818) | metagenome | biome: human; feature: gut; material: faeces | place: Denmark | collected 2013-09 | reverse complement strand
CCATCTTGGTCGGCTACTGTTTTAATATTTTCGCCGGAATATTTGTCATTGGCTTCTGTACCTTCACCTTTGATAGTAACTTTTTGGCCTAAATCACGGTGGAATTCACCTGTATTACCAGCAAAATTCATCCCTTTCTTCGTGATTTCATCACCTAAGTTATTAATCTTATTATCCAAGGATTTGTGAGATTTTTGCAATTGATCTTCTGTAGCCGCACGACCGCTTGTGATGTTGTCAGGATCCCAATCTTTGTTTTCTAGGCCTGTCACATAACCGTCTTTACCATCAACGGAGACTTTACCTGCTGCAATCTTACCATCTTTACCATCGATAGTTACCTTATCACCAGCTTTAATTGTACCGTTTTCACCGTCAATTGTTACGTTGCCAGCTTTAATAGTACCTTTGTTTCCGTCGATTGTAACTTTATCACCAGCTTTGATAGTACCTGTAGTACCATCCATTGCGATTTGTTTCGTAGCATCAGAGCCCAATGTCACTTGATCTTTAAGACTTACTTCATAGTTCTTGGAACCATTCGCATTGGTGCTAGGTGTCACAGTAATATTATTACCTGCAGATACCGTTGTGGATGCAGCTGCTGTAGCTTTATCCAATTGAGATTTATTAACTGCATCGTTAGGGTCCGTGCCATCAGCAACATTCGTAATCTTGTTACCGCCGTTATTTAAGCCGTCTTTTGTAAGACTTACTGCATTGCCACCAGCAGGTGTGATTGTCATGCCATCACCATTAATAACAGTATTATTGCCACCGTTTGTGAAAGTTGCAGACGTTAAGCCTTTCAATTCTTTCGCCAAGCGCAATTTCAATGTATCGGAACCGTCGGAAACAACACCGATGTTGTCTTCAGTCGCTAATTTGCTTTCATCGGAGATACCGCCCTTAACATTCACTTGGTTGTTAAGTTTCTTTTTAATCACATTGCCTGTATCGCCACCATACATCATACCGTCATTTAGGTTCGCCACTTCTTCGTTCGTACCGTCCGGTTTTTGATACACAATGCGCGTAGTGGTCGTGCCGGCGGCACCGTCGACACCCGGCTTGCCGTCACGGGTTACGGAAATATTCGTCGTAACACCGTCTTTACCGTTGATGCCGATCTTGCCGTCCTTGCCGTCTTTACCGGTAGCAGTAATCGTTTCGGTCTTAAGGTCTTTGCCGAGTTTCACATCAATGGTGCTGTCACCGTTCGCATCTTGGGAGATACTTGTAATGATGTTGGAATTATCCCCTTTCACGGATACCTTGGACCCCAATTTATTCGTTTTTTCGCCGCCTGTATTGGCATCGAATTTCAAGCCGTCATTGATAACTTTATCTAATTTAGATTTAGAGGCAACATCCTTAATCTTAACTGTTTCTTTACTACCTGCATGGTTTTTATCTTCTACAGTTAAGTCAACATCACCGTTAGAATCAACTGTATAAGCCTCATCTGCAGCAGCTGCATTTTTCACCAAACGGTAATCTGTAGCATTAGCACCTTGGCTCTTAATTACATCGCTGATTTTTTTCAATTGATCTTCTGTAGCAGCACGACCGTTTACAGGATTAGATGTGTTCACATCCCAATCCTTATTATCAAGGCCTGTCACATAATTTTTAGCATCAGCGTGTTTACCCATTGTTACACCGCCAGCTTTCACGGTATCTGTAGCCGTCAATGTTTGAACATTAAGATTTTTGTTCAATTTAACGCCGATTGTAGTGTCATCACCGGTTTGCGTAATTTCAGTAGTGATATTGTTATCACCATTGACTGTTACTTTAGAACCAAGTTTATTCGTTTTTTCAGCGTTATTATCAGCGTTAAAACGAAGGCCCTTGTTGATAAGATCAGTTTTAGCATTACTGATATTAGTATTTAATTCGTTTTTAGCATCGTGTAATTGACCGCCGTTTACAGCGTCTTTACTACCTGCACCTACAGTACCATCAGAAACATTGGTAATTTTTTGATCATTTGCATTGAGACCTGTTGAAGATACATAGGTCTTACCACCTACAGTCAAACCGCCGTTATTAATGCTCGTATTGCCGGCTGTCACGCTGTCCAAGCCGGTCAATGTTTTCGCCAATTTTACGTTCAATGTGCCATTGCCGTCGGATTCAACACCGATATTTCCATCGGACAATGCGCCTGTGGCACCGCCTTTAACGGTGACGGTATCGCCTAATTTTCTGTTGCTCACAGCACCGGTATCACCGGCAAAGTTCAAGCCTTTATCAAGAGTTGTATTGATTGTAGTAATACTTGATGTATTATTATCTTGTTGCGCCTTCGATGCAATATCTGTCAATGTAACTTGTTTTTTGTCGCCTTTATCATTTGCTACAGTCAATACCATATTTCCATTGCTATCAACCTTATATTTACCCTGGCTACCCGCTTCAGGATTTTCTACCAAACGGTAATCTCCCTTTGCTACCTCAGTAAATATATTACTCAAATCAACATTAACTTTGCCCGTATCGTTACGTTCCAGTGTCAACACTTTGCCGTCATTAGAAATACTGCCACTCGTAACATAGTTATTTTTCAATCCACTCACGTTCGCAGTCAATCCGTTTGTGCCGATTAAATTTGCGGCACCCTCACCATTTGCTTGATAAGTCGCTGCACCGCCAGTCACATACTTATCCTTCGCCGTAATGATACGGTTAATATCGCCAATATTGGCACCATTCGTCGTTACGTCTCCGCCACTAGCCACATTAACGATTTGTTTGTTTCCTGCATCAATGCCGGTTTTTACAATTTTAGGGCCTCCAGTGATCGTCACACCATCCGTGTTCATCACTGTATCACCAGCAGTCACACTAGTTAGGTCTTTCAGTTCTTTAGCCAATTTCACGTTCAATGTATCTGTGCCATTAGATACCACTCCAATATTGTTATCACTCAATTTGGATGTATCGGCTACGCCACCAACGATATTAGTTTGTGCCCCCAGTCTTTGGATAAACTTATTATCTGTAGCCCCCGTACCTTTTACATCTCCTGCATAAACTGTGCCCTTATTCACTTCCGTAGTCACTGCATACAGTTGACTGCCGTTAATAGCATCTGTAGATGTAGCGGAAATACGGCCGGCTGCTACATTGGTAACCGTCCGTTCCATACCTGTCTTACCTACGCTAACTGTGGAACCAGGATTTATACCTGCAAAGTTATGTACTACTCCATTAACTGACTCAGAGGCTGTTGCTACCGCTGCAGCAGTTTCAGAACCGGTGCCGAGAGCCACTGCATTTTCATTGGTTGCTTTCGCCCCAGTACCGATAGCGACGCTGTCTTTCGCACTGACCGAAGCACTTTTACCTATAGCTGTACCGTTTTCAGCAGTAGAAGAAGATCCAGATCCTATAGCAGTTGCATCTACTGCACTAGCATTCGTCTGTCTGCCAAGTGCCGTTGCCCCTAATTGTTTCGCGTTAGCTAGATAACCGACAGCCACGGACTGTCCAGTAGTAGCTTTTGACCAGGTACCGATAGACACGCTGGCATCATCTTCGGCCACTGCATTTGTCCCCATGGCGATACTCCATCTGCCCTTAGCCTCCGCACTCCCACCGATTGCATAAGCATAAGTATTAGTAGCTTTTGAATTATTTCCCATCGCTAACGAGGATACCTCAGTAGCATGAGAAAGGCTGCCGATGGCTATAGCATAGGTATTATCCGCTTTTGCACCTGCACCGATAGTGGTAGCATACTCTCCATTAGCTTCGGCTTTTGCCCCAATAGCGGTAGCATTTTTCCCTTGTGCCTTGGCTACACCACCAATGGCTGTCGCGTTTTCCGCAGTAGATTGTGTTCCTCCACCGATAGCGGTTGAATATGAAGCAGAAGAATTACTATGCGCACCTAATGCCAAGGAAACCGGTCCAAGGGCCTGCGCATAACCGCCAATAGCTACATTATTTTGATCTGTGCCGCTATTCGTGCCATTTCCCCATGATACCCCTGCACCAGTCCCCGCAGGATTTACTGCATTAGCAGTATTCAGTGGCAATAATGTACCGCCTACTAGTGCCAAAATACATAAAAGTGTACCAACGCATGTTGTGCTTCTTCCATTAATTTTCCCGCGATTATTAGCAATTTCGGACACAACTACATAACAGTTTTTCACCCGATTCCAAATGACTTTATAAATTCGATTCATAACGTTCCTTTCGTACTACATTTTCGTTGCGTAATACCTATCTAACCTTATATAAAACTATAATAAAAATAAGAAGTAATAGATATAAAAATTATCTATACTTCTAATACAAACCAACAATATTCAACATAACAAGTCAAATATTACACTTATTACAGATTGTTATCATATACTCATCTACTCGTATACCATATCAAAAAAAATCTATATTGTAAACAAATTTTTCATGTTTCATTCATTTTTATAGTTTATTTAACAAAATTAATAATTAGGAAATAAAATCTTCATCTTTTCGATACATTTACGCCATTAAATTTACATATTTGCATGTAACAATTTCAATTTATACATAACAAAAGCCGAGGCAATCTATGCCCCGGCTTTTATAAACACCATACATTCTAAATATTATTTAGTTATCAGTGTATTATCACAAAATCTAATGAAATTGTCCCTGATTCAATTACAATATTTAATTAAATTAGCGGTTTATTACTTACACCAGATCTTACTGAATTGTTGGTGCATTAATCGCTTTACGAAGATCCACTGTATGAAGTTCGTCCATTGCAGGAGCTGCTTTTTTATCCACAGTTTTCACGCGATTATTGCCGTCTTTCATAGCTTCGTTCAAGCTGAAGATAACCATTTCGTTCATGTAGAAACGCAATTCATCATCATGTACATTGGCTGTATTGCGATCCAAGATATCGATGATTTGTTGCGCATAGTCCAATTTAGCATCTTCAGATACAGTCACATGTTCTGTAAAGAACTGTTTGTAATCGTTGTATAAACGATCTAACGCCATGCGCGCATAGCTGTCATTTTTATAACGATGGCTCACGATGTACCAGCTACGACGAACGTTCATATAATACAATACATTATTGCGGTACCGTTCTTGCCCCTTCATAACGCGAGAGTCGTCCATGATATATTTGCCTTTTTGATCCAATTGGAATTGTGTAAAAGCATTCACTACGTCACGAACTTCTTCGCTAGGTACAGGAATGGCCACTTCTGCTTCAATTACGTTTAATGGTTCAGCTGGTTGTTCCGGCATCATCAATCGATCTTGAGCCGCATCCGCTTGACCTACCGCGCATACACAAGCCAGTGCCAATACAGGCATAAATGTTTTGAATTTCATACTTCCTCCTTATGATGAGCCGCCCCGGAAAGGGCGGCTTTCACAATCCTTACATGAGTGGTTAAGAACTCGAATATTCAGATTCGATTATTTTGTAAGACCTGCTTGTTGCATCAACAATGCGATTTGAGCTTTCATTTCTTCATTATCGCGTTGTACTTGATCGTATTTAGCAGTTAACTCTAGATCATGTTGTTTCATACGTTCATTTTCAGCTTTCAATGCAGTCACTTCATCCTGCAATACATACGCGGAGCTGATAGGGCCGGCCTTATAACGTGCAGGAACCGCTTTCTTCGCATCGGAAGTACCGAATTTGTAGGATACGCCCGCATTAATCATGTTGTCATGACCGCCAAGAGATACGCCCATATGGAACATTGTAGATTCATTAGTATAGTGCGCCACGCCTACAGCTGCAGCGGTGCTGCCTTTATAATGACCTACAGCAGCCAATACTTGAGTTGGTTCCAATGGATCATATTGTAATGGTTTGAGGCCAGAAATAGCTGCACTAGTAGCACCTACATCAGCGATTTTACCATCCACGCTACGCATAGCACTGCTCAATTGATTTACGTTAACCGCATCAGTACCATCTACACCAGGGCCTACATTAGTAATTCTATTACCACCGTTATTGAGGCCGTCTTTAGTAAGACTTACAGCATTACCTTGAGCAGGTGTAATTGTCATACCGCCACCGTTCATAACAGTTGTATTACCAGCAGCATCCGTAGTCGTTACGGACTCAAGACCTTTCAAGTCTTTAGCCAACTTGATGTTATAGCCATCACCAGCAGCGTTTTTCACAACACCGATATTATTATCTGCCAAACGGTTCACATCAGCACCACCAGCAAGGTTCATAGTATCTCCCAATCCACGAACCACTTTACCGCTATCGCCAAGTTGGTCACCTTGGAATACACGGCCTGTTCTAGCCTTGTTGTTGAAGTCATCATTAACAGCTTTCAATTGATCTTCTGTCGCCGCACGACCAGGAACAGCTACAGGGTTTTCAGGATCCCAAGTTTTGTTATCCAAACCTGTTACGAAGTTGCCTTCTTTACCGTCGGAAGTTTGCTTACCTACAACTACGTCACCGGCTTTCACAGTATTTGCCGTTACAGAACCGTTGTTGCCGTCGATTTTAACTTGATTATCACCTTTACCGGCTGTAATCGTTCCTGCAGAGCCATCCAACTTAACTTCTTTATCGCCATTGCCGGCTGTAACAGTACCTTCGGAACCGTCAATCTTAACTTGTTTTGCTGGGTCTTGACCAAGAGTGATCTTATCGTTCAAGGCCATCTTGATAGCACCGTTATCAACAGAAGTTTTGATATTACCGTCACCTTTTAGGTCAATTGTTTCGCCAAGAGGTTTCTTCACGGAGTTACCGTCTTCTGCTTTAAGACCGAAGCCTGTGGATTTGATGTCTTCAATAGCTGTATGCAATTGACCGCCGTTTACAGCGTCCTTGCTACCAGCGCCAATAGTACCGTCAGCTACATTAGTGATCTTCTTATCAGCCGCATCGATACCGTCTTTTGTTACCTTAGGACCGTTTTCGATAGTCAAACCGTCTTTATTGACAGTAACAGCTTTGTTGCCACCATCATTGATTTGCAAGCCGTCTTTAGTCAACTTAGTCGCTTCATTAGCGCCGTCCTTGATAGTAACGCCGTTTGTATCCATCTTAGTATCGCCTGTTGTTACAGTGTCTACAGTGATGTCTTTTTTCAATTCCACCTTAACAGCACCGTCGTCTACGGATGTTTTGATATTCGTGTCATCACCTTTAACCTTAACAGTTTCACCAAGAGGTTTCTTCACAGATTGACCGTCTTCCGCTTCAAGACCGAAGCCTTTAGTTTTAAGGCTTTCAACAGCGTCATGCAATTGACCGCCGTTTACAGCGTCTTTGCTATCTTTGGCAACCGTACCGTCTTGAACGTTTGTAACCTTCTTGCCTGCTGCATCGATGCCGTCCTTCGTCATGGATGGACCGTCAGTAATCTTCACGCCGTCTTTTGTAACAGCTGTCAACGGATTACCAGCTGCATCATTAATAGTCATGCCTGCGCCGTTTACAACGGTTTTACCGTTTGCACCGTTAGCTCCGTTGTTGAAAGTAATGGAGTTCAAGTCTTTAAGGTCTTTTGCCAAACGAACATTGAGGATATTATTTTTACTGATAACGCCAATATTGTTTTCAGTCAAATCATCTTCGTTTGTTACCCCGCCCTTAATGTCCAATTGTTCATTAAGTTTTTTCTTAATCACATTACCGGAGTCACCACCGTATGCCATACCGTCATCTTTGGTTGCCACTTGGTGTGTCTTACCATTTTCATCAGTGTATTTGATACGGGTGATTTCGTTACCGTTGAGGTCTGGATCACCTTTTTCAACAGAAATGTCAGCGCTACGGCCGTCTTTACCGTTAAGACCGATGTGACCTACGCCGTCTTTACCAGAAATAGATACAGCTTCTTTGCCATCCTTACCAGTCACAGCTACCTTGCCGTCTGTACCGTTCGCAGTGTCAGGACCTGTAATGGACACGCCGTCCTTACCGTCTTTGCCAACTTTCACGGATTCAGCTTTAAGGTTTTTATTCATCTTCACGTTGATAGTTGTATCACCAGATGTTTGGTCTTGTGTGATGAAAGTTTTAAGATTTTCGCCGCTGTAATCTTCGTCAGCTGCAGTGCCTTCACCTTTAATAGTCACTTTGGAGCCAAGCTTGTTAGTTTGTTCGCCGCCTACGTTAGCATCGAATTTCAAACCTTTATTAGTTAATGCGTCCGCACTATCTTTGATTTTGTCATTCAAGTAGTCTACATTAACCGCTTCGCTACCATCGTTGCCTGTAGCATATGCCACATTCGTTACGTGAGTACCGCCTTGTTTATTGTTATATGCAGGACCTTCGTAAGTTACCTTGGATTTATCAGGATTACCAGTAGGGTCCAAATCATACTTAACAGCACGGTCATTCAATTTATCAAGTTTGGATTTAGAAGCAACGTCTTTGATAGTAACGGTTTCTGTTTGATTTGGATGATTCTTATCTTGTACAGTCAACGCTACATCGCCGTTCGCATCCACAGTGTAGTCTCCATTGGAGCCTGCCGCTTGATTTCTAATCAAACGATAATCAGTGGAGTTAGCACTTTGAGCATCCAACGCTTTTTTCAATTGATCTTCTGTTGCAGCACGACCGGATACGATCTTGTCTGCATCCCAATCTTTATTATCAAGGCCTGTTACATAATTGCCTGTTTCGCTGTCGCCAGCTGCGTTGTTAACAGTTTGACCCCCCATAATAGCATCGCCTGCTTTCACAGTCTTAGCCGCCGTTACGGAATCAAGGTTTTTAAGGTCTTTCGCCAATTGAAGTTCTAATTTGTCAGTGCCATCAGCTTTTACGTTGATGTTGCCGGATGCGCTCTTGAATGTAGTAGACTCAGCTTCAGTTACGCCTTCACCTTGTACTTTCACCAAGGAGTTCAATTTTTGTTTATTCACGGTACCAGTGTTGTTACCAGTGAATTGTAAACCGTCTTCCATAGTCGCAACTTGGTGCTCACCGTTGCCGTCAGTGTATACGATACGAGTAAGACCGTTTGTACCATCTACACCTTTTTCGCCTTTAACACCGGTAGCAGGATCATTGTAACCAGGTTTTACGGATAAGTCGATACCATTAGTACCGTTCACGCCGTTCGTTCCAGCAGGGCCTGTCAAGCCAATGTGGCCTACGCCGTCCTTACCGGAAATAGAAACTGCTTCTTTACCGTTTTTATCAGTAACAGCTACCTTGCCGTCTGTGCCATTCGCTGTGTCAGGACCAGTAATGGATACGCCGTCCTTACCATTTTTGCCAACCTTCACAGATTCAGCTTTAAGATTTTTATTCATCTTCACGTCGATAGTCGTATTGCCTGTCGCCGCATCTTGTTTGATGAAAGTTTTGAGGTTTTCACCACTGTAATCAGCATCAGCTGCAGTGCCTTCACCTTGAATAGTCACTATAGATCCTAATTTATTAGTTTTTACGCCGCCTACATTGGCATCGAATTTGAGACCTGTGTTAATCAAGTCATTCTTGGTATTCGTAATTTGATCGCCAAGGTCTTGTTTAACTTGATGTAATTGACCGCCGTTTACAGCATCTTTAGAACCAGCCGCTACGTTACCGTCTTTCAAGTTAGTAATTTTTGTACCGTTAGGACCTTCCAAAGTTACTGTATCTTTATCAGTATCACCGTCGTATTTTACGGAGCGGTCTTTTACTTTATCAAGTTCAGTTTTGGACGCAACATCCTTAATCGTTACAGTTTTAACGTCTTTGGATTTTTCATCTTTTACCTTCAAATCAATTTGATTATTAGTAACCTTATAGGAACCGTCTTGTGCATTATCTGGATTAGCGATTAAGCGATAATCCGTAGAACTTGCATTAGCCGCTTTCAAAGCATCACTAACTGTTTTTAATTGTTCTTCAGTAGCCGCACGATTAGGTACATATACAGGATCTGCAATATTCCAAGATGTATTATCTAAACCTGTTACAAAGTTACCAGTTTGGTTAGCACCTTTGTTATCTGCTACCGTATGATTACCTACAGTCGCAGTGCCTGCTTTCACAGTGTCGGATGCCGTTACAGATTGCAAACCAGTCAAGTTTTTCGCCAATTGCAATTGTAATTTTGCATTGCCATCAGCGCCGACAGCCGCAGAAGTAACACCGATATTATTACCTGTAGCAAGATCGGAAGCGCTTGTTACGCCACCTGTGATGTCCACTTGTTTATTAAGTTTAACATTGGATGTAGCACCCATGTCGCCTTTGAATTTAAGGCCGTCGTTCAAGGTTGCCACTTCTTCGTTAGAGCCATCAGGTTTTTGATATGTAATACGAGTTGTAGTCGCGCCAGGAGCACCATCTACACCAGGTTGACCGTCACGAGTAACAGAAATATTAGTTGTTACACCATCTTTACCGTTGATACCGATTTTACCGTCTTTACCATTTGCACCAGTAGCAGTAATTGTTTCTACATTGAGATTTTTACCAAGTTTTACATCAATTGTGCTATCGCCGTTAGCATCTTGAGAGATTTCCGTAATGATGTTGGAATTATCACCTTTAACTGCTACTTTGGAGCCCAATTTATTTGTTTTTTCGCCGCCTGTATTAGCGTCGAATTTAAGACCCTTATCAATAAGATCTTGTTTAGTTGTATCAATCTTATTGTTTAAATCATTTTTAGTATTTGTGATTTGGTCACCAAGATCCTGCTTAACTTGATGTAATTGACCGCCGTTTACAGCATCTTTAGAACCAGCCGCTACGTTACCATCTTTCAAGTTGGTAATCTTTGTACCGTTAGCACCTTCTAATGTTACTGTGTCATGACCTGTATTACCATCATATTTCACAGAACGATCTTTTACTTTATCAAGTTCAGTTTTAGACGCAACATCCTTGATTGTTACAGTGTTAACCGTACCGGATTTTTCGTCTTTCACTTGCAAATCAACTTTATTGTTATCAACTTTATAAGAGCCGTCTGCCGCATTGTTCGGATTAGCGATCAAACGGTAGTCCGTAGCACTTGCATTAGCCGCATTAGCCGCTTTTACAGCATCGCTGACAATTTTAAGTTGATCTTCTGTTGCCGCACGACCGGATACAAAAGTAGGATCAGTTAAAGTCCAAGATTTATTATCCAAACCAGATACAAAATTACCATTTTGAGTCGCTGACTTGTTGTCTGTTACAGCTTGGTTGCCCATAGTAGCAGTGCCAGCTTTTACAGTCTTAGTAGCTGTCACAGTATTAACATTGATGTCTTTACCTAATGCAACCTTAATTGTTGTATCGTCACCGGTCTGTGTAATCGTAGTGCTGATATTAGTACCATCTCCAGCTACTGTTACTTTGGAGCCCAATTTATTTGTTTTTTCGCCGCCATTATCAGCATCGAATTTCAAACCTTTATTGATAAGCTCCGTTTTTGTATCATCAAGTTCTGTTTTGGATGCAATATCCTTGATAGTTACAGTTTTCTTATTCGCAGGATTTTTAGCATCTTGTACAGTCAAGTCAACTTTATTGCCAGATACAGTGTAAGCTTTATCAGCAGCACTGCTGTTTTCAACTAATTGATAGTCAGGAGCATCTACGTCAACTTTATATGTTTTATATGTACCGTCAGTACCTTCTGTAATCGTTGTGTTTTTACCAGCAACAACTTTAACTGCTTTTTGCGCTTCATTACGAATAACAGATTTACCGCCGTCCGTAATGTTGGACAAGTCTTTATTTGCCGCATTGTCAATCTTGTTCTTAGTTGCATCAGTCAACGTCACATCAATTGTTTGGTTGTTAACAGATGTCGTAACATAAGAACCATCGCCTTTTACAGTCAATGTTTGATTGTCCAATAAAACGTCATTGTTACCGCTGTTACCGGCTACTTTCAAGTTAACATTGCGCAATTGTGCCACGTTAACAGCATCAGTATCCGCAGTACCTGCAGCCACGTTTGTGATTTGACGAGTTTTTGTACCACCGTCACCTAGGGACACCGCACCCATAGTGGATGTCAACGCAGCACCTGTCAATCCGCTATATCCGTTTGTACGGCTGTCTACAGTTTTAACATTATAACCTGCTTTACCGGCTGCAACGGAAGCAACGGAATTCGCACCCAATGCAACGCCGTCATCTACGCTGGATTTAGCTTTATAACCGATCGCTGTGCTGTTCGCATTAGCTGCAGTCGCATCAGCCCCGACAGCTGTAGCAAAGTTACCTGCTGCAGAAGTACGTACACCGGCTGCTGTCGCGTTATTGCCTGTAGCACCTGTGTTATCGTAGTTCGCATCGGCAGATGTGCCTTTAGCACTAAAGAAATTCGTTTGCGCCGCTTCAACAGCTTCTTTTACCGTATGGTATGTGCTGTTCTTGATATTGAAATCAGGCGCTTTATATGTAGAACCATTCGCTTCATAGCCCGTATAAGTAGGACCTGCGATGGATTTTGCCAAGTTACTGTTTACAAATTTTAATTGTTTTACATTTGTTGCGTCAGTATCGTTTTCACCGCCTGCTACGTTGATGATACGGCGTTCAGAACCTACGTTACCTACCGCAACTACACCGTTTGCAACATTGTTATTTTGTTGGTTAGTGAAAGCAGAGAAACCATTAACCAAGGCACCTCTTACTTCCGTACCAGTACCCAATGCCAAGGAGTTATTGGATTCTGCAACGGCATTTGTACCGATAGCCATGGAGTTAGTACCTGTAACAGTTGCACCAAGACCGATAGCTGTCGTATTAGTATTGTTTGCTTTTGCTTCTTTACCGATTGCAATGGCACCATCTTTAGAGGCATTCGCCGCACCGCCAAGTGCAAGCGCATCAGCACCCAAGGATTTTGCATTACCGCCTAATGCGATGGAGTTGGATAATTTTGCTTGAGAAGAACTACCCATAGCAATAGCATCAGCACCAGCAGCATTAGAACTACTACCCATAGCAAAGCTGCTTACACCACTTGCATTTGCACTTTTACCCATTGCCACGGCATTTTGTGCGGATGATTGTGCCGTATTACCGATGGCAAAGGCATTCTCTGCACTAGCATTAGCACTATAACCCATAGCTACCGCATTGGCGCCACCAGTACTGGATGAAGAACCGAATGCCATAGAATCATCTGCACCAACTGCAGTACGAGCTTTCGTACCGAAAGCAAGAGAACGAGCCCCTTCTGTTACGGTATTACCATCGCCATTATATTTAGCACTTGGAGTACCATGTTGTTGACCAGGTAATTTTATAGTTTCTGCCGCACCGATTGCGATGGATTGATCCGCTTTTGCTGTAGCGGAGTAACCCATGGCAAAACTACCATTACCCTTTGCCCAAGATGCAGTACCCAATGCTGTAGAGAACTCACCTTCTGCAGCGGATTGACGCATCATAGCCAAGGAGTTAAAGCCGCTCGCCTTTGTAGCTGTACCAAGAGCCATAGCAGATGGTGATAAAGCCTGAGCATAATGACCTAAAGCAAAGGAAATACCACCTGTGGCCTGAGCATAGTTACCGATAGCTAAACCGGAATGATAATTCGAATTACCTGATTCTACAATATTTGTATGCGTACCGATAGCAATACCGGCAAAGCTATTTTCTGTATAGTTACCTCTATCTGTACCATTGTACAAATGACTATTATCAAATGGTGTCAAGTTCCCAGGATTTTGATAGTTATATAAATAACTACCTTCACTATAAGATTTCTTACCGGTAGCATAGCCAGCATCATTTACAGCATCAATAGTCATCGCAGCATAAGTAGCTGCATTAACCGTAGTAATATTACCACCCATCAATAATGCGGCTACCGCCATGATTGCACTCATGCGTGCCCAAGTTGTACCAGTTTGTACGGATTTTACCTTTCCGCCACCTGTTTTTACGATTTCAGATACTACTACATAGCATTTTTTAGTCTTACTCCAAATCACATTATAAATTCGATTCATGATTATCCTTTCTTACCGAAACCTCAGTAAAACACATCACTTGTGTTGCATAATATTGCAAAGATAATAAAAAGAAGAAGTATAAAGATTGATTATCATCTACACTTCTTACACCAAATACTAGTATTCTCAATTACGATACGAATACTATAATTATTCATGATTCTTCATCATATACTCACCCACGGCAATACAATATCAAAAAATTTCTATCTTGTAAACGACTTTTTCATCTTTTCTTCATTTTTGTCGTTTATTTATTTCATATTTAATATTTTTTAATTTTAAGAAATAGAATCTTCATCTTTCCTATCAAATATTACGATAAATCCACATATCGGAATATAACGATTATTGTACTTACGTAATCAATTTCATATTTTTAGACTTTTCAGTTTAATGCTTTCATAGATAAGATAATTTTATATACAGAAAATTTATCACCTACAGATACACGAAAAAGCCGAGGCCCTAGAGCCTCGGCTTTCACAATATAAATCATATATATATTCTATTTTTTATTGACTCTTACACGTTCAATAGTTGGTTGTCCTTCATGATTCTTGGCAATAGTATCCACACGGAATAACGCCATTTCAGGACCAAATTCAGATACGAGTCGATTATCGACGACAACACCATTTTGAATGGCGCGGTACACAACTTGAGCGAATTCATAACGGGTCAACATACGATCTCCTCCGAATGTACCATCAGGATATCCTTCTACAAGACCACGTCGAGATAGATCACTAACTGCCGCATATGCCCAGTGATTATTCGGCACATCAGGGAATAATGTGCTGCGGTCTGCTTTCATATTAGTCCCGGCCAATCCATTCAAAAGAGCCGTCAACTTTTGAATCTGTGCATTTTGTACCGCTACAGTTTTCTTAAGTTCCAAAACTTCCTTACTGATGGCTACACGAGAACGAGATACATTACTGTGAGCACCTACTTTCACAGACATACCAGCATTCACAACAGTTTCGCCATTACCAACAGTAGATCCTACACTAAATTGCAAGTCCTCATTCGGTCTGTAGAAAGCCCCCAATGCAGCGGCGTTGCCATCATGGTAGTGTCCATAACCAGCAGCAAAGTCCCATTTTGCATCAGGATCGAAATCCAATGGATGCAAAGCGGCAAGTGCGGCCGCTCCGGCCACAGATTTGTTAACCTTTTTATCGAGACGAGCTACATTCCGCCCCATATTGGTTACATCCTGCTTGATATTAGTAATATCTCCCTGAATATTGGTTACATTCTGTTTAATGTTGGTCACATCACCTTGTATATTGTTAATATTTGTTGTGTTATTTGTAATCTGGTTTGTTATATCGTCAGATAGGCTTACCTTATAATCTTTGGTCGTTCCGTTCGTCGTAGTTGTCACATTAATATGCTTACCTGCACTGACGGTAGTAGAACCGGTTGCATTCACTTGATTTTGCAACTTTTTGAGCTGTGCCACATTCACCGCATCCGTATCCTTTGTGCCGGCTGCTACGGATGTAATCTGACGCGTAATATTGTTATTTACATCACCGACAGATACGGCCGATTTAGTCGCCTTCCACGTAGAATCTGTATTCGTAGACTGTGCTTTTGTGCTCGGATCATACCCAACGGACCCAGCCGCTACAGTAGACTTCGATTCACTACCCAATGCAACGCCACCCTCTACGGTTACATTCGTATTATGTCCGACAGCAACCGCATTATTAACAGATGTCATAGTCTTGCTATCCGTGGAACCGATGAGAACCGCATGATTCGCATCTTTCACCTCACGATTATCCCCCATTACAAGACTGTTCTTAGAATTAGTCACCGTATTTTCAGACCCTATTACGGTCGTATTGGACACCTTATCCGCTGTATTGTGAAAGCCCGTCAACATGGTATTCGTACTTTCTTTGCCTTGAGAGCCGGTCAATGTATTATTGACACCCATAAGTGCGGAGCGAAGTGTATAATCCGCCTTATTACCGCTACCAAATGCCATAGTAGAACCGCCACCGTTAGAATTTTTGACAGCGGAACGTAATTTCTCAGCTAATTCCTTAGCGGAATTACCTCCCGAACTTGGCGCTGAAATATCGGCTACAGAATTCGTTATTTCATTCCCAGCACCAAATACGAGAGACCCATTGGAGTTAAAGGTTCGATTGGCAGTACCTACGATACTATTAGCAACACCCGAATAATAGCTACCCGTTTTCGATTCAATACTATTCAATGTACCATTAATGGTGGCACCAAAATTCTTTGTATAATTTGCAAATCGTCCACCATTATAATCACTGGAGATAATATTATATACGCCTGTACTTGTAGTGAAAGCCCCATTGCTAAAGCTATTAGCACCAATTGTTGTAGCATATACATTTAATGCATCTTTTCTTGTGGACGCACTATCTACCGTAGTATCACCAAGTTCCCCTTTATAATTATGAGATCCAATCATAGTACTGCCAGTACGAGCAAATGTATTATCACCGATAGCGACACTACCTACCACTTTTGTAGGATCCTTAGGGATTCTGGCAGGAGAAAGCAACCCCCCGCTATAGGTCGTTTGCCCCAACGCAAAGCTAGCCTCTCCGCCACCGGCCATATTTTCGACCTTTGCATTTTTACCGATAGCTATACTACCGCCCTGGCTAGCATAGTTATTAATACCTGCACCATTGCCGATAGCTACATCACCCGTAGCCGCACTGGCACCGTTCGAATAAGAAATACTGGCACCTTTGCCAACGGCTACGTTTTCCGCCTTTGGTGCATTGCTACCCGTACCGATAGCTACACCGTTACCGCTACCCGGTGCTACATCCACCGCTCCGGCCACATATAGGCTCGATAACAACACACCATTAATCAACACTGATAATATAAGTTTACGCTTGCTCATTTTATCCTCTCCATTCCCTAATGAATTCCACGTGTAACTTATTCTTCATTATAGCTTCATGAATATTGTGCCACTCTTTTTCTATTTTGTAAACAAAATAAATTTTTATGAATTAATGTATAAAAAAGGAACTGTCTTTTCATATCAAATGACAATCATCTGATACTATAAAACAGCTCCTTATGTTGCTTTTATCTAAAAAATAAATATAGATTCTTATGCTACTTTTATCAAAATAATAAATATAAATATATATATATATATCAGTCTATCAATC
>OJJJ01000527.1_pt1 | contig 17177 bp, 17 predicted proteins | sample 1596311 | NCBI WGS metagenome assembly OJJJ01 (sample SAMEA4350140, study PRJEB24818) | metagenome | biome: human; feature: gut; material: faeces | place: Denmark | collected 2013-09 | reverse complement strand
CTTTGACATGATGAACCGGTCGGTCAAGGATCGCTGCCGCGATTTCTGGGCTTTGAAAAAATTCACCCCATCGAGATAAGACGATATTTGTCGTAATAATCGTAGAGCGGTGTTCATAACGCATGGCCAGAAGCTGGAAGAACAAATCGGCTTCGGCATACCTAATAAAATTCAACATATCCAAAGCATTTTCAAACTAAATAAAACTATCAATTATTTAACTCTTAATCAGCGGGTCGCGGGTTCGAGCCCCTCACGGCCCATTGGGTGCCAAACCCACGGAACAGGTAAATGTTGGTGCGAAAGCATTTCGAAAACATTTATGCTGTTCCATTTTTTTGTTTATAATTAATTTATTGCCAATTGAATAAGAAGAAATGCCTTGCTGTCAAAAAGTTTCTTATTAAATGATGTATGTAAGAGCTATGCTTTTCGAAAAGTTTTTTTCTACGAGATGACTGAACTCTTTGCACGTGAAATGCTTCGTTTCTCCATAAATTAACTGAGTCAGATAATTTGTGGAAGTAATAGCTTCTGTATAAATTCAGTGAGTGCTTCGCTAGTTCAAAAACCTTTACAGTAATTTTTTTCTCACTATTACCACTACAAATTAGATATGAAATCAAAAAAATCACTACCTAGTCCTAATGAAAAGGTAGTGTATTTTTAATGCTGTTCATTCTTCTAAGAGCGCTCCTTAAGAAACTCTTCTAAACGATTCAAATCTTTCTGAGATAGTTACCCTATATCTTTATATTTAAAATCTATTTTTTCTTTGGAAAGAACGAATAACGTTCCTGTGTCAATCCAAGACTCTTTTTTTAAATTTGAATCTTGCCAATCATTGATATGGAAATAAAGCTTTTTTATGCGCTCTGATTTGTGTTCAAACTTGCTTGTAATCGCATAAAAAAGAACTTCATTTTCACTATTCTCAATAATCAAAACTGGTCGTCTTTTTCCTTCTGGTTTACCCACATAAGCCACATACATTGAAACTATTTTATTCATCTTCATCCAACCAAGCCTCGAAAGCCTTATTATCATCTATCCTCGTCACATTAGTAGATTTTTTCGCTAACTTAGCAATTCGCCTAGCTTGCTTTGTTTGTTCAGAAAGTTTTACCTCAAAGGGTAATCCCCCTTTTTCTATGACTTGTTTATAAAAAATAGTAATTGCCGTAGTGGGATTCATTCCTAAATCATGTAAAATATCTTCTGCTTCCATTTTTAGATCTTTTTCAACCGCAATCTGAATTCTTTCTTTTTCCTTCTTCATAACGCACCCCCAAAAAAGAGTTTTTTATACTCATATTATACTCTATTTGAGCGCTATTTTCACTTACTATACTCATAAATAAATTTATTTTTCGCATAAGAAATCTAACTTCTTCAAATTACCTAACTTTTAGTAAGTGGGTTTAACACCCAATGAACAGGTAAATCGTGGCGCGAACCCCTATTTATATTATCTCCATATATTCTTCAAAAAATCCATGGATATTACACTAACACTAATTATCGTAACACCATAAAACAAGGAGCATAACTTGTTAACCTATGTCATGTCCCTTGTTTTTTTAATTCAGGTATTGATAAACTAAATACATAAACCATACTAATCCTATTATAAAAAATAGATTTAAAATGTTTTTATTTATTTTTCTTCTTTGCTCTCCAAAGTATGGCGACCTTTTTTGCCAAAACAATTTCCTGTTTTTCACATCAGAAAAAAACAATTTAAAAATTATAAATAACACAGGAAGAGAAAAATTTAACACTATATAAAAAATATCTGTAGGATCTCCAATTAAAACTAACCCTATCAAAATAAATAATATAATAAGAAAAATTAGTTTATACTGAACTTTCATAACTCACCTATACAATCAATTGATTTTATTCTATTTGTATTCTGAAGGTTCTGAGGGGACGATCGTCATTTTAAAATAGTTCTCCTATTTCTTACCCTCTTTTACAATTTTGGCTGATCTAATTCCTCTCATCAGCAATTGGATACAAATTTCGTACTAGCTGCTCTTATTCTTCATTTGGGGTGGTCACCGCTAAATTATTTCTTCTATCGAAGAATGCAACAAGAAAAGAAATTGCCAATCACTATTTTGCTTCTAGCATGACTGTCCTTCGTGTCCTGCACAGGAATAAGACTAACTGTATTGAAAAAGAGTAAAAAAAGTTTTGAGGCTACTTCATATATTCTTTTGCTCGATCACTACCTCATCTTCATTTACCGGTTCTTCGAATCCTGAAAAAAACCGTTGAAGGATTTCTTCTGTAATAGGAAAAGCGGAATTTGCAGTCTGGACTTTATTTCTGATCGCTAATCGTTTTCGTAAAGTATCATAATCAGCTTTTAGATAGATTACTTTAATCGTCACATCATATGCTGCCAGTAGTTCTCTATAAGCGTCTCGGTGACTTTTAGCCCAAAAACTAGAATCGACAACTACGTTTTTTCCTTCTTGAACAGCCTTTACTGTAAGCTCTTTCAATTTAACTGAAGATAATGAAGAAACTTTTGCATATTTCTCCGAAGGGTAATCAACACCATAAACGCCATAATCTTCCCAAATCAATTCATCTATTGCTAGTCTTACATAGCCTTCTTGCTCTTTTTGTTTTGAGTAAGTGGTTTTGCCTGCACCACTAACGCCACACATCAAAAGTACCTCAACCATTATTCTCCTCCTACCTTTTCTGATCAATAAACAAAGAGAACGAAAAAACCTTATTTGTAATCACCGCTCGTGTTTTAGACCACTGTTCGCCACCACATCTGATGGTACAATGATAACATTGTTTTTATGAACAACAAGCAGATTGGGAAACAATCGCAAGAAAAATAGTAAGTAAAACCATATATTAGAGAATAGAAGCGTTAGCCACTTAAGCTAACGGATAAATCAAATTTTTGTCCATTTCCACTCTACTATAAAAAAATTATTTTCTACAAAAAATAGGAACGAAAGCCAAAATACGAAAGAAACATCATGGCTAAAACTTATGTATGTAATGGTATCTTTACTTCTATTATTCCAATTTTAAAATAAACTAAGCCACCACCCAACCCCTGATAGAAAAACAAGAATAGACTCTTGAATAGAACTTGAATGCAAAACTGCCTCCAAAATCAACGCAAGAGTCTATCTGTATAGATAAAGATCTTTATATGCAAGTTCTTTTGCACCAATAAAGATCCTTAGAATCAAGCAAATCAGAATGCTTTCAAATCAAATGTGATAGTGTCATTGTTCTTTAAAATCAACGCTTGTGCCCCTTTATCGGTCATTTCGTCATTGACGGTATAGACCCAAAATAGATTGGCTTTTTGATCTTGACTGATGCCGTCGATCGAGGTGATAAAGCCATCTTTTTCTTTGATCGCAAAGTTTTCTTTCATTACTTCCAGCAGCGACTCATTTTCTCGGAACGTTACTTCTTTTGAGGTCACAGCTTCTTGATTTTGGATGACGATCGTAGCTGTTCCTTGTTCTTGCTTCAAGGAACTTTGCTGCGTGCTTTCTGGCGTTACACTTGCCTGTTGGCATCCTGTAGCGACGAGTAGTGTGCTCACTAGCAGGAATACGACAAATACTTTTTTCATCTATTTCTTCCTCTCCAATAGTCAAAATACTAATCGTTTTTCTATCCAGTATACGGATAAGAATTATTTTATCACTCTCGTTTTTTCTTAGAGCCCGCATTTTAATTGGATTTTACAGTTTGTGCAGGTACTACAGCCACCGATTTCCTCAATGGTTCCTTCATGGCAGATGGGACAGATTTCACCAGAGGCGACGGGTTCATTTACTTGAACGACAGGCAGCGGTTCAACTTGTGCGGTCAGCTCATTTTCAACCGCTTCTAAGGTAAGTACTTGTGAATCTCGGCTGCCGTCTACATAGACAGTCCCTCCTTTGGCTCCTCCTTCATAAAGATCTCGATAAACCTTGGCTACTTGGCTTACTGTATATCCTTTTGGTGCATTGACCGTTTTTGAAATGGAGCTATCCACCCAGCGTTGTATGGTGCATTGCACACCGACATGCTCTTCGGGCGTCAACTCCATAGCGGAAATGAACCATGCCGGCAACTCCGCTTTGGTTCGTTCAGGATGATCCATCAGGTATTCGTCAACGATTTCCGCATTGATTTCAATAAACTTACCTAGTCGACCGCTTCTAAAATAAGAAAAGGAGTAATAAGGTTCTAAACCAGTTGAAACTCCCGTCATCGTGCCTGTCGATCCTGTTGGCGCAACAGTCAAAAGATGAGAGTTGCGAATACCGAATCGCAGCACGCCTTCGCGGATGTGCGCTGGCATTTTTTTCATGTATCCTGTATCGATAAATTTCTTTCGCAACGCTTGCGTCTCTTGGTCATTTTTTCCAATCAGGAAGGGAAAGCTGCCTTTTTCTTTCGCCAATTCAATGGATGCCTCATAGGCAGTGACTGCCATTGCCTCGAAAATTTGATCAACGAATTGATTTCCTTCTGCCGATCCGTATTTTTTCCCGCAGTAGATCAATAAATCTGCCAAGCCCATGATCCCTAATCCAACACGTCTTTCCCCTTTCGCCTGCTGCTCATTTTTGTCAAAAAAGTAAGGCGTTACGTCAATAACATTGTCTTGGAAACGAACCGCTGTTTTCACGGTTTCTTTTAGTTTGGCAAAATCAACGGTGCCCTTTTGGCGATCCGCCATGTTTGCGAGATTGATGGCTGCCAAGTTACAGACCGCATAAGGGGTTAGGGGCTGTTCACCGCACGGATTAGTTGCTACGACTTTTTGTCCATATGCTGTAGCATTCGTCATCTTGTTGGCATTATCGATAAAGAAAATACCAGGCTCAGCAGAATACGTTGCACAAAAAGTAATCAACTCCCATAACTCACGAGCTTTGATCCTTTGATAGGTTTTGACTTTATGGCCAGCAGCTGCCCATTCTCGCACATCCCCGACTTCAGCCCACTTTGCATCATATTGCGCCATCTCTGCTTCTGAATAATTGTCGATATCTGGAAAGCGTAGCTCATACCACCCATCTGTCTTCACTGCTTCCATGAATTCTTCTGTCAAGCAGACTGAGATATTCGCGCCAGTTAAGAAATCACTTTCTTTCACCGTATAGCTGCCACCTATGCGCAATTTTTCTTTTGCCTTTTGGATCATGTCATTATGTTCCTTATCTGACGATTCAGGCAGTTGTGCTAGATAAGTGAACATTCTTTCTTCCATTTTTTTCAGAGGGTCAAATTGCAGTTTTTCATTGATCAGTTGTTTGATCGTCGCATTTGTGATTGTTTTTTTTAGGTGAAGCAATACAGCAGGATTTTGAATTTTAGAAAGAATAAACGCAAAAATATCTGGATGCCAATCTGCCATCATAATCATCTGCGCTCCACGGCGGCTACCTCCTTGTTCGACAAGGTTCGTCAAGTTTGCCAAATCATTCAACCAAGAAACTGCCCCAGAAGACCGACCACTGACACCGTGGACCACACTTGATTTTGGTCGCAAGGTCGACCCATTGGTTCCGACCCCGCCACCTCGACTCATGATTTCCATAACTTCTTGTCGATGAACAGCAATCCCTTTTCGGGAATCATGGATGAAAGGCATCACAAAGCAATTGAAGTAGGTAACTTGAGAATTTGTTCCTGCTCCATAAAGTACTCTGCCTGCAGGAATTAGGTTTTGCGCCACGATTTGTTGGTAAAACACCTCGAAGAAGCGCTCCTGGTCATGGGACTCGTTGGCAGAAATCCCTTTGGCTACACGATGCGCCACTTGCTCAAAAAAGAGTTCTAACGGTTTTTCAATGTCACTTTTTCTTCTTTTAACAAGTCCATTGGCTTGTTCATCAATATCTTCTAACGCTGAGCGATAGGCCTCTTCCACTTCGATAGAGACTAGTTCCCCATCGATTGCTTTCACAACACCGATTCCTCGCGCAGGATATTTAGGATCAGCTTTCGTTGTCAAAATCACCAAATCATCCTTACGCAATGTTTGATGGGTTTGATCCTTGTATGAATAACGATCCAGCATAATCAAACGAGCGATTCCCTCAAATGTTTGGGTCATTTCTGGTGTGATCGCCGAAACTTCTTGGAAAAACTTGATATCCTCGTTCAATTTCTCAATCGTTTGTTTTTTGTATTCCATTTCTTTCCCTCACCTTCTAAAACACAACATATTGTGCTCGTTTTTTATTATCGTACTATATAATGTGTATTTCAATCTTGAATTTTATTATTTTCCATGTATAATGAGAATGATTATCAATTAGAAAGACGGCGATTTTCATGCTTCCTCCCCAAACCAAGATATTTTCCATCCAAAGAATTTCTCATTTAGCACTGATTACTGCGGCTTGTATCGTTGGACGGTTAGTTTTTGTCTTTATCCCTAACGTTCAGCCTATGAGTGCCCTTTTATTTTTAGTGGCTTTTTCTTACCGTTTATCCGATGCGTTGATGATTGCCTTATTAAGTTTGCTCGGAACAAATATCTATCTAGGCATGGTTCCCTGGACGATCAGTCAATTGGCTGCACTTACTATCACCATCATTCTTTTTCATCAGTTTGGAAAAATACCGATCATCAAGAAAAACCGCTTCTTGCAAGCTTTCTTTGCCTTTCTTTGCGGACTTCTTTATGGCTTGATCATTTCGTTGATGGAAGTTTGGCTTTATCAGTTTCCTTCGTTTCTTGCCTATTACCTTCAAGGACTACTGTTCGATTTCTTCCATGCCAGTGGAAACTTCGTCTTTTATCTGCTTTTATGGCCAGTATTTGAGCGAATAACACCCACTTCCTATAAATTGGCGAAAAAAAACGAGTGATTTCGATGGAACGAAGCATTTGGCTAACTTTGTTTACGTGTTTCTTTGAAAGAATGTTCGCGTAAAATTTTTCTTAAAAAAACAAAAAAATTACGTCTACTCTCCTGTTTCCTTTGCTTAAAAATCTATCCTAAAAGCACCAGTGAAAAGCCTTTCGAAAGGGTTTCTTCCATCTTTATACGTCCATTCATTTGAATGAAGCACTCCCTATTTCATCCATGCCCTTGACCGAATGTAGTTGGATTTCTTTCAGATTATTAATGAATGATGATGTTTGCTTTTGCTATCATCAGAAATTTATTATTTTTTTTAAATAACAATTTAATTTTTCTTGACCAAAAGAATTCAGAGGTTTATCCTAACTATGGAAAATCGACGACTGGATAAAAAAGAAGCAAGTGAAATTTTTTATTCAATTTGACCTTTGACATTTGTGAAAAAGTGCATAAGAAACTTGATCGTGATCAAGCGCTTATGGAAAGAAATTTTTTTCTCACTAAATTTCAAAAAACGCTCTATTTTAACCAGTCAGAAAATTATTTTTTAAGAAGGAGAAAGCGATGAATGAGAAACAATTACGCTGGTATAATATTGCGCTGATGGCGTTCGTCTCTGTTTGGGGACTGGGAAATGTTGTAAACAACTACGCTCAACAAGGGTTGACTGTTGTTGTTTCGTGGCTATTAATTATGGCTCTTTATTTTGTACCCTATGCATTAAGTGTTGGTCAGTTAGGATCGACCTTCAAAGAGTCAAGTGGTGGGGTTTCCTCATGGATCAAAGAAACCTCAACAAAGCGGTTGGCTTTTTTTGCTGCTTGGACTTATTGGGTCGTTCACGTGCCTTATTTGGCACAAAAACCCCAAGGAATCTTAGTATCATTGAGTTGGTTATTTAAAGGAAACGGTACATTTGTATCAACGATGGGCTCCATGGAAGTCTCATTGATTTGTTTAGCTATTTTTCTATTCTTTTTATGGATTGCCTCTAAAGGATTGACGACCTTAAAAATGATTGGGAACATCGCCGGAACAGCCATGTTCGTGATGTCGATTCTTTTTATTCTTTTAGCAGTGACTGCTCCAGCAATGACTGGTGCTGAGATTGCTACACCAAATATGTCATCTGTTTCAACCTATATCCCTAAATTTGACTTTACCTATTTAACCACGATCTCGATGCTGGTATTTGCGGTAGGTGGCTGTGAAAAAATCTCGCCTTACGTAAATAACACAAAAAATCCTGCCAAAGAATTTCCAAAAGGCATGATCTTTTTAGCCGGTATGGTGGCGTTATGTGCCTTGCTCGGCTCGATTGCAATGGGGATGCTTTTTGATGCCAACCATATTCCAGAAGATTTGATGGTCAACGGCGCTTATGAAGCCTTTCAACGACTAGGAAACTTCTACGGAATCGGCAATTTCTTTGTCATTCTTTATTCCATCGCCAATGCGTTAGCGCAAATCTCTGCTTTGGCTTTTTCAATTGATGCCCCATTGAAAATATTATTGTCTGATGCTGATTCAGAATTTGTTCCAAATGGTTTAGCAAAACTAAACAAAAAAGGAACACCAGTGAATGGGTATATTATGACTGGTATCCTAGTCAGCATTTTGATCATTATTCCAGCACTAGGAATCGGCAATATGACCGAACTGTATCGTTGGTTGTTGAACTTGAATTCAGTTGTCATGCCATTGCGTTACTTATGGGTCTTCTTAGCTTTTATGCTAGTCAACAAACACGCCAATCGCTTTACTTCCGATTATAAATTCGTGAAAAACACCAAGGTTGGCTTTGGGATCGGCTTATGGTGCTTCTTGTTCACGGCCTTTGCCTGCATTTTAGGGATGGTTCCTAAGCTTGATTATGCGGCAGATCCGCAAGCTTGGTTCTTCCAATTGGCCTTAAATATCATTACGCCAATCGCCTTTCTTTTGATTGGCTTGATCTTGCCGATCATTGCGAAACGTGTAAATAAAAAATAATCATTCCCTCAAAAAAGAGGTGTCCGACAACTATTTCGGTTGTCGGGCACCTCTTTCCTTATATATGAACTTTTCCGCCGTGCGAGGCATTTGGTCCATCCTCTTGCCGAAGCGTTCATTCTTCTTCATTGTCCTCTTTGTTGTCCTCTTTGATTCCATACTTGATCCATTGCACCTTATAGCGAAAATCTTTGATCAGCTCTTTTGCGGTCCATTCATTCGAAATAAAATCTGTCAGACTATCCATCACGACCGCCATAATAAAATAAAGGAAACTGACAGCTTCTTGCGTATCATGGATCGTAAAGCGATTTTCTTCCAACAGCTCCAACCACTGACGAATCATGGGCGAATCGTCAGAGATCGCATCGCGCTTCGTCCAGGCATTGCTTTGGGTACATAAGTGGATCATTTTCCAATGATCATCTTCAGGTGACCATTGACTGCACCAAGCCAAGTATTCTTCGATCCCTTTGAAAAAATCATTTTTGTTGCGATTGATAAACGTAAAAATCGCAGAATGGATTTGGTTTGAATAGTCGGCGATCGCATAGTCATAGGCATCTTCTAAGTTTTGAAAGTACTTGTAAAACGCCCCTCTAGAAATGTGCGACTTTTCGACGATGGCAGAGACCTTGACTTGACTGATGTGCTTGCTGAAGAATTCTTCTAAAAGCACGGCATCGATTTTTTCTTTTTTCTCTTGTTTTAAATGAAAAAATGTTGTACTTGGCAAGGGATTCTCCTCCATCATTCGCAATCTACTCCCTCTATTATAAACAAATCCCTCTACTTTTCCACTCAGACTTGTGCAGTTTCTCTTGATGGGGCGTTTTGTTCGATGAGATTGCCATCTTCCATTCGGAAAATGCGATCACTCCATTGGATCATTCGCTCGTCGTGGGTGACCATGACTGTCGCTTTCTTTTTCTCATGTGCTTCTTTCACCAATAACTTCACGACTTCATACGCATGATCGGTGTCTAAGCTGGCAGTTGGTTCATCCGCTAAAATCAAGCTTGGGTCATTAAACAACGCCCTGCCGATCGCTACTCGTTGACGTTCCCCACCAGATAAATCGCGGGGAAACTTGTCTTGAAGGTCGAGAATATCTAATGAAGCAAGCAATTCATCAATCCGTTCCTTTTCCTTGGCTTTTCCTGTAACTTTGTCGACCAAATAAAATTGTTCCTTTACCGTTAGAAAAGGGATCAAATTCGAGCTTTGCAAGATAAACCCAATCTCTTTAAAACGCAACTTCCCTCGTTGCTTTTCATTTAATTGGGAAAAGTTCACCTGGTTGATGATGATCTCTCCCGATGTTGGCCTTTGTAAGCCGCCAGCGATGGTCAAAAAGGTACTTTTTCCTGAACCAGAAGGACCGATGATACTGACAAATTCCCCTTCTTGAACATGAAAATTCAGTCCTTTTAATGCCGTTACTTCGGTATGCTGCTTGCCAAATTTTTTTATAATATCCTTCATTACTAAAATGTCTTTCATCTTTGTTACCCTCCTATTGCCGTGATTGGATCGACTTTTGTGACCGTCCGAATGGAGAATAAGCCGCCTAGAACTGCCACGAGAATCAAGATGCCGCTATAAAGCAGCCATTGCTTGAATTCAAAGAAAAATGGCATGGCATCTGGTAAAAACAAACTGGTGCCGTATGCCGCCGCAAAGGCTAGGGCTACCCCGATCACACCGACCATAAATGCTTGCGCAATAATTGATTTGGCAATAAAGCTGGTCCGAATGCCTTGGGCTTTCATCACACCAAAAATCGCCGTTTTTTGCAGGGTGATCACATACATGAAAATCCCCACGATTGCCGTTGCAACGACAAATAAGAAGTAGATCATGGCATTTAAGGTCAAGTTTTGGGCAGAAAATCCAGGAAGCTTTTCAATAAAGTCTTCCGTTGCCAACACTTTAAGCTGATTTCCTTCTTGGTTATCGACTTTCGGATCACTTGATTTGGTCACAATGATATTGATGGGCTGCTCCTTGTCAGATGCAAATGGTTGATTAGCAAACTTCATTTTCGTCCAAGTATCGAGGGAAGTATAAATCACTGGTGACACCGTATAAGACGTTTCTGGGGTGATCCCAACGACTTTGAAGGTTTCATCTGAGCGTCCGATTTTCACTTGGTCTCCGACCTTGATACCTTCTTCTGCTAAATTTTCTGAAATCGTGATCTCATTTTCTTTTGAAAACAGCTTGCCCTCTAAGACTTCTGGTAACAAGAACGCATCGTCTTGTGTACCAAAAACAGTCACATTGAGTTGTTCATCGTTGACCGTGATGACACTGCTATATAAACCAATCGGGGCTTTTTGGGTTCCTGCTACACGGTCTAGATCCCCTCTCGTCAATTGCGAAGCCGCAAATGTGTCATTCGCATCTTCTGATAAAACGATCGCGGATGAATCCCAGTCGACGATGGCCTTTTTAAAATCCCAGTTAAGTCCGGTAGCTAAGCCAGACAATATAAAAACAACATAGGCAATCAAAAACATGATTCCTACGATCAGCCCATATCTTAATTTTGAATAATGCATTTCTTTTATAGCCAGAAACATTGCTCTTTCCTCCTGTTTTCCAAATGTTGACAAAGTGTCACTTTTTGAAGAATACCACACAAGATGACACTTTGTCACTTTTTACAACTCGAAATGTTTGCAAGGTTGATCGATCATTCTTTTTCTGTCATTCACTGAGGATGTTTTTTCTAAAGGAGTGAGAAAAAAGAGAGTTGAATAGTGGGCGTTTCGCGTAAAATACGCCATTTCCTTTTAACATTCTTGGCTAGATGTAAAAAAAGCATGGCCGACCGTAAATAGTCGAACCATGCTTTGGCAAAAACGAACACGAGGATTTCATTACTAGTATTCTTGAGATCAGCTGACTTTGCTTTGTCCAATTGTGGAAATTACTGCTCGTAACTGATGACACGAAGTATCAAACTGCCGTTTTTCCTCAGGGGTAAGCGTCAATTCAATAATTTCGCGGACGCCGTTTTGGTCCACGACTGCAGGAACACCTGTGAATAAATCGTTGATGCCATATTCCCCATCAAGGTAGGAAGACACCGGCAGAATCGCTTGCTCATCATTTAAGATCGCTCGAACGATTCTTGCGACACTCATCCCTATCCCGTAAAATGTTGCTTGTTTTCGATCGATGATTTCATAGGCGGCATTTTTTACTCGTTCAGAAAGAACCGCTAGATCGGCAACGGTCAAACGATCCTTTTGCTTGATCAATTCTACGATCGGTTGACCACCGATCGTTGTATGGGACCAGACAGCGACTTCCGAATCACCGTGTTCCCCAATGATATACCCATGAATATTCCGTGGATCGATGGCTAATTTTGCCGCCACTTCTTTTCGAAGTCTTGTGGTATCGAGGGTCGTTCCCGTACCAACGACACGATTGGCTGGCAACCCGGACACACGCCATGCTTGATAAGTTAAGACATCGACTGGGTTTGAAGCGATGACAAGCACGCCATCAAAGCCTGAAGCCATCACTTGTTTTGTGACGCTTGCCATAATTTCGGCGTTCACATCGATCAATTCAAGCCGTGTTTGTCCTGGCTTTTGGTTGATCCCTGCAGTAATAACGACGATATCAGCATCTTTACATTCCGAGTACTCTCCCGCCCAAACTTTGATGTTTTCTTGCCCCCATGACATACCGTCTAACAAATCGAGGGCTTCTCCTTCTGCTTTGTCTCGATTGACATCGATCAAGACCAATTCATTGATTAGTCCTTGATTGATCATGGAATACGCAATGCTCGTTCCAACGAAACCTGTTCCGACAACGACAACTTTTCTGCTTGTACTTTTCATGTGCGATCCCTTCCCTTTCTTTTCAAATACTTGTGCTATTGTTTTGCGTAGAGTACGCATTTTCTCAAAAAATGGATGATTTTTTGTTTTCCTTAATAACTATGACCGGCAATCAGCGCTTTGGTTTGCTGATACAAATGAACAGCATATTTTCCTAACACATAGCAGACGACAATCACGGCAAAGCTGGTTTCAATAATCGTTAAGGCTTGTAGAAACCCAAATATCAGTGGGTGATTCGCAAAAAACAGTGCTGATTTGAACATTGCAGTCGCCGAGATCACAAGAGGAAACGTAAATGCCGCATAGCTTGGGTAAAACCCGACTGCCAGCATGTTTTTCATATAAGCGACAACACAGAAATAAATCGTTTGTGACAATAACAGCATAAAGGCGACAAACCAAGCAGAGCCTTGTTCAAATACGGAAAGGTAACCTGCTAAGCAAAGAGAACCTGGTGCTGTTAAAATCGTGATCAAAGGAACTGCCGCACGTTCCGTCAGCTTTTGATGGACGACTCGCTTTAAAATAATCGGCAAAAGCGCAAAATACAATACCAATGCGATCCAGACGATCACTTCCCCTAGCTCTTTAAAAAAGACAGCAGAAGTATTGGGAATTACGCCAATCCCGACGAAGGTAATAAACCAGCTTGGATAAATGTATTCCAGCGAAAGGTCGACAGGCAAAATATGCACGACAACAAAATAGATCATTAGAGCAAAATGTAAGCCGATAGCCCCCCACCAGAGCAGATCATTCACCACTGCATTGGGAATGACCCGTTCAAAAACAGTGGAGATCACCATCAGCGCCATCGTAAAGGTCGGCGCCACCGAAGCAACGATTGGGTTTTGCAACTCTGACATCGTGTGCTTAAATGTAAAGCATACTTTCAGAAGGAAGAGCCCCATGATGAAAATACCAAGGGTGCAAAACGCATTTCCAACCGTCTCCATTCCTTCTGAATACAATAAATTCCCCAAAGACACAGTGCCTAAAATCAAGCCGCAAATCGGGATTGGCAATGAATGTAAAAAATGCTGGATCGATGTTTTCATCAACTCATCCTTTCTTAACGTATGAAAATTTCAATTAAATTTGCTTTCTTTTTTCTCTACACTTATACTATAATCACCTGATAACTATTTGTAAAATTGTACTTTTAAATACTAATTATAAATATTATTAATAATAAAGGAGTCCGCAAAATGATTGAATTGCTCAAAACCTTCATTGTTGTTTATGAAACGAGAAACTTTAGTCTTGCCGCAAAACAGCTCTATAAAACTCAGCCAACGATCTCCTTGCAAATCCAACGATTAGAGGCGGAACTTGGCTTCAAACTTTTTGAACGTAAAGGAAAACAATTGATTTTACCCACTAGCCAAGCGGAGTTTTTGTATCCTCGTGTGGTCGAGTCCCTCCGCTCATTGTCCACTATTTTTTCGCAAGCCAAAGACACCAAAAATTTTAAAACAGCGTGTGTGCTCGCTTGTTCGAATACCACCGCCGTTTACTTACTGCCTAGCATCATGGCACAGCTGATTGCAGAATTTCCAACATTTGCCTTTGAAATCAAAATCATGAATTCGCAAGAAGTGATCGATGCCGTCGAATCAAACAAAGCCCATATCGGCCTGATCGAAAAATCAATCGTTTCGCCATTGATCCAAAAAGAATTCGTTTATCGCGATGAATTGGTGTTAGCAGGCAACCTCGCTTCTGATTTTTGGGTCTTGCGAGAAAACGACTCGGGGATGTATTACATTAACGAAACCTATCTTTACGCACAGCACCTAAATCCGCAAATCATCAAAGCCAATAATAGCGAAGTGATTTTGTCCCTACTAAAACAAAACATCGGCAAATCGATCATTTCGAAACTTTCATTACCAGAAGAGTTGCCTTGGCAGGAACTTGATCCAGAGTACCGCTATCGTGATCTTTTTATCATTCAGAATCGTCAACGTGTGACGCCGGAAACCGGAGAGGTTTATGAGGAGATTAAACGGCTGTTGTTAGCATTGATTCCATAAATATTAGTCTTTTGAACCAATTAAAGTGAATACAAAAAAAGACGCTGGAGTGTCGTTTGTCACTCCTCCAGCGTCTTTGTATTTTTATAATTCCTTGATATACCGTTTCTGTTCATGACTGCTATGATAGCCATGGTTTTCATAAAACCTGTGAGCAGCATGGCGTTTAACATTCGAATTTAATCGAATGCCTTGCATTCCTCGCTGTCGGGCTTCTTCTTCAATTGCCGACAGTAGTTTCCCGCCAACGCCTTGCTTTTGCACTTGATCATCCACTACCAAACCTAGGACATTAAAAAATTGCCCAGCAGAATAAACTGTTGAATACGGCTGTGCTTCAATCATCCCAACTGCTTTACCCTTTATTTCGGCAACAAGCAAGAGATGGTCCTCCTCAGCTATGATCCTCTTTAAACCCTCGATCAATACTTCTTCTTCGATTGGATAGCCTAGTACTTTCGACAAATGAGTTAGTTCTTTACGATCAGACAATGTTGCGGCTCTAATTTTCATGATATTCTCCCGTCTTGCAGCTTTTGACTCAACTATATTTTTTGAATGCTTATTTGTCAAGAAACGCTCGTTCTGCATTGCTAGTGTGAAACACGATAAAAGTACACGAACTGAGATTCAAACAAGAAATGAATGAAAAACGGCAAACAGTCTTCTTAGTTTCACCCTTTTTTACTGAAACAACGGAGAGACTATTACACATCTTGTAAGGGAGGGATCAGGTGTAAATTAGCTAATAGTATTCAATATGTTATTGCTTAGTGAGCATAGGGACGGATGATGCTATAGTAGAAACAATCGAAAAAAATTTTTTCTAAGCATTCATTACTGCCAGCCAATCACCGTAAGTCCTGGCCATTTCGCCCCCCACTTCTCAGCTTTTTTTCATAAACTTCCCGAGAAATCATCGCTTTGTTTGGTCTTACTACCCCAGAAAAGAGGTCATACATGCCATAAGGAGCAAAAATCTGGAGCTTGCTTTCCTGATCGAAAAAAACACCGATCGAAGTTGCAGTACTGGGCCAAGTACTGATCGCTTCTTCAGTAGAGGTATATGTGGGAATAGAAAAGCCAAATTTTTCTTCATACCATAGGTGTACCCTTGCCTCATTCTTTACATCCAGCGTATATTGATTTTGTTTAGTAATTTCCACTATTTGTGCTAGGACCTTTCGTTCTTTCTCTAGACTCAAATCTGTGTCAAAATAAACAATATCCACATCACTTATTCCGTAACCGATGGGTTTAGAAAAAAGATGATTCCATACAGACTGCGTGACACTTCCTCCGCCAACATAAAGGTTTGGAATACCTAAAGCCGAAACATCTCTAATGATCTTGTAAAGTGCATTATCTTTTTCCAAAATTTTGTTTAATTCCGTTTCTTGGATGCTCAGAGCCTTATACTGATACATTGTTCTTCTCCTATCTGAAGTTTTCTAAACTGTTTATCCTAATCTTTTCGTTTCGGTTTTTCACATTAAATTTCACTTAATACATATTGGTTGCACAAAGCACTATTGAATTATAAATATAACTCATAAAAAGATTTGCCTCCGCTAAATTTGGAATTAGCATACCATCTACTTAACTTCTATAGACCTTTTGCTCTTTTTTCAACTGCTTGTAAAAATTTCATCCTTGTTTTTATCGTATTACTTTCTCTTCTCATATTTCCCAGCACAAGAATTTTTTTTGTTTTTATTCCACAATGACTCAGAACTGCATTTTTTAATACAGATATACCGTAACTATCAGGAACGCTAATTGGACCGCTAAATATTTTATAGAAAAAGGTAGGAGCCATACTCGTTACAATAATGTCGGCAGTTCGGCCACTTAAAAGCTTCTTGAATTGTCTTCCGCGTATGTAGTTCATTAAGAAAAATCCAGAGTAATTCGAGGAATAAGCGATACCTGGTGTGAAGACTCGGTCAAACCATCCTTTTAGGAGGCTCGGCATGGAGCTCCACCAAATAGGATATATAAAAAAAAGATGATCAGCCCATTGAATCAGTTTTTGCGATTCTTCTATGATTGGGTCAACAGTCATACGTGTGCGGTAACCATAGCGTAATACTGGATCAAAAAATAGTTCTCCTAAATTTAAATGAGCAATATCGTGACTACTCGCATCAATATTTTCTTTATACACTTTGTATATCTCTGAACAAAAACTTGCTTTATCAGGATAGCCATTAACAATCAATACCTTCATTTTATGCTCCTTAGTGTAAACTTTTTGGTTCACTAATCATCTCATATCTTAAAGAAAGATCATATAGTAAAAAAAGAAGAAGTGAATTTATCAACTTCTTCCTCAAAAATAGTACCTATCTATCAAAGAACTGTATTCCAAAGTTATTGGTATTAACTCTATACGAATTCAATTCTTCGTATGTGTT
>OJJJ01000525.1_pt1 | contig 17248 bp, 23 predicted proteins | sample 1596311 | NCBI WGS metagenome assembly OJJJ01 (sample SAMEA4350140, study PRJEB24818) | metagenome | biome: human; feature: gut; material: faeces | place: Denmark | collected 2013-09 | reverse complement strand
GTCCAGGGGACGGCAGGGCCTTTCGCAATAAATTTTTCCCGGCCATTCCGCTGCAGCTTCATTAGGCCGAAAAAAATTTCCCGCTCACCCCCGGACATCTGCACCGGGCCGTGCTCGTTTACGCCCTCGCGGCGAACGGCTCTCAAACGGGTGAAGGTTATATCCAGGGGGCAGGTTCAGCAGGTCCCCGCACAAAGTCAAAACCGCGGCCCCGGCAACTCAACGGGTGATGGTTAAAAAATTAAACAGGTGAAGGAGAATAATATGCGTTTAGCATCCCGATTTGGACTTACTCATTCCATTCGTCAGGAACGCCCACTGACTAACGATGAATTAGTCAAGGTTGTACCTTCTGTGTTTTCAGAAGAAAAGCATAATTCACGTAGTGATCGCTATACCTATATTCCAACCATTACACTGCTGGATAAATTACGTGAAGAAGGTTTCCAGCCATTTTTTGCCTGTCAGTCACGAGTAAGGGATGAGGATAAACGGGGGCATACTAAGCATATGGTAAGACTTCGCCGTGAAGGGGCCAATAAAGGAACAGAAGTACCCGAAATCATTCTTCTTAACTCGCATGATGGATCGTCCAGTTATCAAATGATCCCGGGTATGTTCCGTTTTGTATGCACAAATGGCCTTGTGTGCGGTACGTCGTTTGGTGAGATTCGTGTACCTCATAAAGGTGATATTGTGGGAAGGGTTATCGAAGGTGCTTACGAAGTTCTGGGAATTTTCGATAAAATAACTGAAGGCGTTGATGTCATGAAGTCTATTGCCTTAACCAAGGAAGAACAGCGTCTGTTTGGACAAGCTGCATTAACCTACCGATATGAAGATGAAAATAAATCTCCGGTCAGTATTGAACAGATAATTCATCCGCGCCGTTATGAAGATAAAAAAGATGACATCTGGACTACATATCAAAGGGTCCAGGAAAATCTGATTAAAGGCGGTTTGCCTGGCCGAACTGAAAAAGGGAAAAGAACAACAACCCGGCCAGTAAAAGCAATCGATGGTGATGTTAAACTCAATAAGGCATTGTGGTTAATTGCGGAGAAATTCCGCACTCTTAAAGGCTAATTATAAGCGCCGGGCAGCTGTCCGGCGTTTTGATGGTGGGAATACTTATGTTTGAATTTAAAGCTGTCTGTATCAGTATTTCACATATGGAAGAAGGTGATATCAGAGTTCTTCAGGTGCTTTCATCAAGAACCAATTATCTAACTTGCGATAGTTACTTAGAGTGGATACATGATACACCTTATGGTTGTGTTATAAGGATGTATGATTTCAAACGCCATCTTCTGGCGCTAAAAAGAGGTGGGGTGTCAAAATTTTTACGCAAAAATCTCATACTAATGCACCGGGAGGGCGGGTATCTGCTTTTTCATTTTGATAGTGATGCCGATTATTATCCAGGTATAGATGCCGTAGATTTTTAAGAAATTCAAGCCTTCTTATATCAGAAGGTTTTTTAGTTCATGGCGATTTTCTGATCTTTAGAAGAAGTTCGTTTGCTTGCTTTGATAGCCGTGTAGTAGTAATGGATCTTCTTCGCATACTCGTAACGTCTTGCTGCCTGGCGCGGGGTCTTTTTGAAGCCTGCATTGTATGCCCCGACTGCATCCCACGAAACGCCCCACTTTTTAAACGCCTGAGCCAAATAATAGGCTCCGGTGTAGATGTTAAGACAAGCATCGCTAAGAAGATGATCCGGTTTTATTCCATATCGCGACAGTTCGTTGAAATGCTGCGAGTCAATTTGCATCAAGCCTGATCCATAACCCGTAACAGGATTACGCCCAATCGCATCAATTTTAAATCGTGATTCTTGCCATGATATAGCACGCAGGAGATCCGGATCAATTTTGTAATCCCTGCCAGCCATATCAAAGCAGTCTGCTGCCATTGATGACAATGGTATTAAAGACAGGATGATACCAAACGCTACTCCCTTCATGAATTCCCCTCCGTGCCAAATCCCGGAATAACCTTAACCCATCCAAGACCGAGACTCAACATATATGCACTCCTCACCACAAAATCACCACACACTACGCAAAATTAAAATTTTGCAGATTAATATTTAACTTCAGTGGGTTAGCTGTAGTTACATTATTTTATGTTATATAGGTTTATATGAATGCGAGTTGCTGGCAATTCACCAATGAGTTGTTGGTAAGTCTTTAGGGACTTATCGACAACTCAGTTATTTATTTTCAAATGGTTATGATGACTTAACTCTAGGCTTAAGTCGCTGTGTGACTTGTGTTATAAGTTGTTTAGAGTTTTGACTTAAGTTTAGAGTTGTAATTACGTAAAACACGGGTTATCTTCATCTGATAATATTAAGCTTATAGCATGGTTCAATAAAGGAAAAGTCATGGCCAGGGTGCAAGCATATCCAAGTGATGAGGTTGTGCAGAAAATTAATGCGATAGTTGAAAAGCGCAGAACTGAGGGGGCTAAGGAGAAGGATGTCAGCTTCTCAAGTGTTACTACGATGCTACTTGAGTTAGGTCTCAGGGTTTATGAAGCACAAATGGAGCGAAAAGAGTCAGGTTTCAATCAAATGGAATTTAATAAAATATTACTTGAGAATGTTATGAAGACGCAGTTCTCCATGTCAAAGGTTCTGGCTATGGAGTCACTTAGTCCGCACATTGTTGGTGACGAAAGATTCCAGTTCAAAAATATGGTTCGGGATATCATCGATGATGCAGGGGAAGTAGTAACAATGTTCTTTCCGCGGCAGGATGATGCTGAGGAAAATGAATAAGTTTGAACTCTACGATATAGAGTTTACATCTTTAGTTTGGTATTAAAAAAGAATAAAGATCTGGTCACTGGAAGTGACAGGGAAGGTAATGGACTATAAACTAGGTATTGCGAATTAAACAAAATTTATTGAAGCGTTGACGCCTGGGGCTGGTACCCCCGGACGCCAACTATCCATAGTGTCCTTAAGTGGAGGCGCCTATGTGTGCGACGGATCGTAGTCAAATCGCTGTATGCAGTCAAATAGATTCCATTCAATACTTGACCGAGATGCTTAACATTTCATCGAGTCCTGCCTTCATTCGGAATTCTCGGAGTGAGCTAATCCATGTTAGTCCGCTTTTTGATAAAATTTTTTTAACAAACAATGATCGCCAATCATGGTTCTCATCCATTCCTATGGATGTTGGGTTGGCATTGATAAAATCTGAAATCATTTCTTTGTCAGAAGGAAGAACTTGTCATTCCAAAAATGTTCTTCTTCACAATCAAGTATGGACCGTAATTATTGAATGTATTTCCTTCAAAGGAGAACTCTTTAGTAAGTGGGTGTTCATAAGAGAAGCTCAAAGTTTTTTTAAGCTATCTGAAGAATGTAGTCAGACTTCAAAGGAGATTGGCAGATACTTATATTGCAATGACGATAAAAACTCTCAAACTTGGATGGCGTTTAATTTGTATGCGATTGGATTTACGCATGCACGAATTTCTGATGTAACAGGTTTGAGTGAAGATCAAACTAAGAGGATGATTAAAAAATTTAAAAGCGAACTATTATTTAATGATAGAGATAGTTTGATTTTATCGGTTTTATATACACTTAATTATAGCAAGCTAGCGCTCAATGTTATTGATATATTAAGTTCGGATTGTTAAATGCATGTTAATCAAGCGCACTTTTAGTGCGCTTGAATGTGAAAATACTTTACTCAAAATTGCTCCTTAATTGGTTTACATTTGATCTTGTCAATGTAAACTTTCTTAAACTTTATTAACGTAGGTTTTGGAGGGGCGATTGGAAATAAAGGTCAGGAGTAATGCGCGGCCTGCGCCAGGAAAAAATGTGCTTCTGAGACTGGATGATGAGACAAACCGACGGCTAATCAAAGCAAAAGACAGAAGCCGTAGAAGTAAAACGTCTGAAGCTTATTTTCGGTTGAAAGATCATCTGGAAAGATTTCCCGATTTTTATAATTCAGAAATCAATAAACCAGGAGGTAAATAGAGAGAAAACTAAAATTATGCGAGTGAACATATCTGCTTTTTGAACTAATCATTCTTTATTAAAGGAAATAATCATGAATGCTGTATTAAGTTTACAGGGCACTGCTGTATTTGAAGAAGCTAAGCCGTCTCTTATGTCACGTGTTTTCAATAAAAAGACAGCTCTGAAAGTGACCAAGGCTGCGCTGCCGTTGGCTGTTCTGGCGTCGTTCTTCCCGGACGTTGCTATGGCCACCACCACCGCAACCGACCTGATGAAATCCGGTGATACCACCGTTAAAGGTACCTTCGGTAAATCATCCAGCGTGGTCAAATGGGTTGTTCTGGCAGAAGTTATCGCGGGCGGCATCATGTATATGATGACCAAAAACGTGAAGTTCCTGTTCGGTTTCGCCATCATTTCGACCTTTATTACCATCGGTATGTCGGTCGCAGGTTACTAACAGGGTAAAGGTGATGACGGGAGACGAATTAAAAAAATACCGTTTCCCGGAAACACTGACAAACCAGTCCCGCTGGTTTGGTTTATACCTCGATGAACTTATCCCGGCCGTCATTTGCCTCGGCTGGGGTTTTTGGTCCAGTAAGTTCATATTTGGTATGGCTGCAGCGGCACTGGTTTTCTGGGGTATTAAGAAACTGAAAAAAGGACGGGGCAGTACCTGGTTACGTGACCTTATTTACTGGTATCTGCCGACCTCCCTTCTTAAAGGATTTTTTCACGATATTCCGGACTCCTGTTTCCGGCAGTGGATCAAGTAAACGGTGGGGAAATAATTATGGAACACGGCGCACGACTCAGTACTACCCGTGTTATCGCAATAGGATATGTGTGCCTGGGAGCGGTCGCCGCTCTTAGCCTGACGACGAATATCATTCAGGGGATTAATAACTACCGCCTGCAGAACGAACAGAAGGTGGCTATTACTCCCATGCTGTTCAATGCGCCTTTCGCTGTTTCTCAGAACCAGGCGGATGCATCCTATCTTGAACAACTGTCCCTCAGCTTTATTGCTTTACGCCTGAACGTTACACCTGAAACTGTGGATGCGCAGCATGCACAGCTGATGAAATACGTTTATCCCGCCTCACAGAACAGCCTGAAGGTTCAGCTGGCTGAAGATGCGAAACGGATAAAAGATAACAATGTGAACGCCACCTTTTATATGACGTCAATTCGATCGTACCCGGCCGAAAATCGTGTCGATATCCGGGGGGAACTGAAAACATGGATCGGCGATTCATCTCCATATACTGAAATCCGTCACTATGTTCTGCAGTTTTACCGTATGGATGGCATCAGCTGGTTATCCCGCTTCGGGGAGATAAATAATGAAAAAAATTAAGCCGTTATTATTTATTTCCGGATGCGTTTTTTTTATGGCGCCGGCGATATCTGCAACACCGAGCGGTACGCTGGCACCGACTGTTGTGCCCCTGGCCAACGGCGGACAGGCGAACATCGCTGTTAGCAATACTGACCCAAACCTCTTCACGGTACCTGGCGATCGGATCACTGCCATTAACAGTCTGGATGGCGGGCTGACGAACCAGGAGCAAACCGACAGTGGCGGAGCGATCCTTGCTACGGTCAGCAAAAAACCGTTCACGTTTATTGTGGAAACTGAGCGCGGCCTGAACTTTTCTATCCGTGCTGTGCCGCGCGCCGGAGTGGGCAGGACTATCCAGCTGGTATCCGAGCTCATTGGTACACCCGGGCCGGCAAAATCGTGGGAGGAATCCAACCCGTATGAAAGCGTCCTGGTTTCGCTGAACCGCGCTGTTCGCCAGGGGCAGATCCCTGATGAATACCAGTCTATCCCTGTCACATCAGAAGTGTTATCCGTGCCTGCCGGCCTTCGCGCCACGGCCGCCCGGGTCTGGACCGGTCACCACCTGAAAGTTGTCCGGTATGACGTTGAAAACGTGACGCTCTCGGCACGCGCCATCCGGGAAAGCGATTTCTGGCAGGCGGGAACGCGGGCCATCATGCTCAGTGGCTCCGTGGGCCAGCTGGTTGGCGGTGGCCGCCTGCAGGTCTGGGTCACAACGGCAGAGGAGTCACGTTGATGGCCAACTTTAATACGCTAATCAAACGTAAACAGTACCTCTGGCTGGCCCTCATTCTTGTCGGTGGTGCATGTGCGATTGCTGGCGGGATGTATCTGTCCGACCTGAATATGAGTTCAGAAGAAGAAGCCCCCGCGCAGGGAGAGCCGGCACCGGATATGACCGGGGTGGTTAACAGCGAATTCAACACTAAAGTGGAGCAACATGCGACCACAGAAATGCAGGCCACTGCAGCGGATCTGAATAAGCGATTTGGAGACCTGCAGGGGGAAGTGGATTTGCTGAGTAAGGGCCGTGCCAGCGATCAGGTCCGTCTCGAAAAACTCACCAATGAAAATGCGGCCATGCTGGAACAGCTGAAGGTATTGGGCGTCAAACCCGCGACCTCCGGCGGAGAACCTGCCCCGGTTCCCCCGTCACCGGCCCCTGGCCCCGAAGGTGAGCCGCAGCCGGCAAATTTCCCCGCGCAGTCTGGTGGTGCAGTACCTCCGCCAACGGCGTTTTATCCTGGCAATGGCACCGTGCAGGCTCCACAGGTCAGCTATCAGTCCGTGCCGGTACCGAATCAGATACAGCGCAAAACGTTCAGCTATGACCGCGGTAAGAAAACGAAGTCACTGCCGTACATTCCGTCAGGCAGCTTTGCCAAAAGCAAGCTGATCGAAGGTGCTGATGCCAACGCTTCCGTTACCGGGAATGAATCAACCGTACCGATGTCGCTGAGAATTATTGGGCATGTGGAAATGCCGAACAGCAAAACCTATGACCTGACTGGTTGCTTTGTTGGCCTCGAAGCCTGGGGGGACGTATCGAGTGAGCGCGCCATCGTTCGCACCCGCAATATCAGCTGTATCAAAGGCGACAAAACCATCGACCAACCCATTAAGGGTCATGTGTCCTTTATGGGCAAAAACGGCATAAAAGGGGAGGTGGTGATGCGTAACGGAAAAATCCTCGGCTGGGCCTGGGGGGCTGGGTTTATTGACGGGATTGGTCAGGGGATTGAGCGAGCTTCGCAACCCGCTGTTGGTCTGGGTGCCACAGCCTCCGTTGGCGCCGGTGATGTCCTGAAAATGGGGATTGGCGGCGGATCATCGAAAGCTGCACAGACGTTAGGCGATTACTACATCAAACGAGCTGAGCAGTATCACGCGGTGATCCCGATCGGCGCGGGCAACGAAGTCACCATAGTGTTTCAGGACGGTTTCCAGCTGAAAACCATTGAGGAGCTCGAAGCGGAGAAGAATGGCCAGCAGCAGGCGCAGAACCAGGAGCAACCCGAACAACCTGAGAGCAGGTCACAGCAATCCGGCGGTAACCTGAATGGTTTTAATACCGATGAGATGCTGAAGAAACTGGGCAAGCTCGACCCGCATCAGTTCTCGCCGGGCGCAATGTCGGGGGGCGAAAACTCAGGTCAGTAAGTCAGGGCATGAACAAGGGTTAATCACCGTAAATAACCCACAAGGAATATAAAGGGGAATATATGAAGGAATTAATACTGTTAATTCCTCTGGGCAGCGCTTTGCTCTTAACTGGGTGCGCGGGAACAGAGTCAGATTTTGAATGTAATGCCACAACATCCGATACCTGCATGACGATGGAGCAGGCGAATGAGAAAGCGAAGGCCCAGGAGGAAAACTCGTCAGCAAAGCCGGCTGCGGCCGGGTTGCCACGACTGGCTGACGGAAATTTTAGAACGACGTCGCCAAACTCATACCCGCTGCCGCCGCAGCCAGTAATTAATCCAGGGCGTAATACAGCGCCATCTGTGACGGTGAGTAATAAATCCGGGTTCCTGAATACGGTACCGGTCAATCATGATGACGTCCTGAGAACGCGGACCGCTCCGGTATATATCAGGCCGGTTAGTCCCAGTACTTATACCTCTCCGTCTACAGTGCCCGGTAATTATCCAAGGCCATTAAGAAAGGGTGAGCAAACAGCGTCATTATGGATAGCGCCTTACGTTGATTCCGATGATGTCTATCACCAACCCACAACGGTTGTATTTGTGGTTACGCCACCGGCATGGGGCCAGCCCCGCATTAACTAATCAACAGCGCCGTTAAAGGCGCTGTGAATACTGAATGAATACCGGATTTAAAACGAGTGCCCTGTGCGTTGAAAGGGATGGGCGGTAGCGTGTTTTCTGGCACGGTTATTGAACTTAAATGGCTTAATAGAGGGGGTTGGTAAGCAAGGTATGTCCGATAAAATTATATATTTATTATCTGGGCTGTCAGGGTTGTTGATAATGGCATTGTTTGTTTACCAAGGATCTCAATCTGGCAATGAAGATTTAATTAAGGAGGGTAAATACTGGTCGACTGACTGCATTCTGAAGGAGGTTGACATTCCTACCGGGTTTTTAACCAGTAACATTAATCGACTGGACTGCTCCGGGGTCATTGTAAATGTGATGACAGATAAGTATGACAGTGCAGTATCCGCTTATAACAAATCAAAATAGTAGAGGTGAAGAATGGTTAAATTTAAAGACTTTGAACACGACAGAGATGAAAAAGATCGGCGGTATTGGGATTATGGCGAAAGTCAGGCACTTGTTAATATGAATGAATGGATTGGAAGTAATGATATTGAAGTGGTCACCGTTGAAACCATGGTCACTGTTCGGGGGAGTGTGGCCAGTACGTTTAGCATGTTTAATGCATTTAGACTTTGGTATAAAGAAAAATAAATAACCTTCTATAAGGAAATGACAATGCATACATTTATTTTTTTATTGTTAATTATGCAGCCTGGTGGCCATAGCAGTTGGACCATTACTCCGATGCCCAATACTGATGTTTGTATGAAAATGCTGAAGGCAGTCGAGGCCCGTGGTGGGCGTGGGGGAGGGGACAATAAAGGCGAATGCATTGAAATCAAAACCAGTGAGCCTTTGAATGATGCGATGGATACACTAAAAGGAGGCAGGCAATGAGAGCCTACTATCTGGAGGGTAATAATATTGCCTGGCTTAATGGTGTGTGCTTATTGCTTATCCTTATCGGGGTTGTCGGGGCACTGGCCATGTTTGTTATTCCTGAAAAAATTAATTTGCGAGTCAACAGAGGTAATACATTTATCTTTAGTGTGCTTATAACGTTGGCTGCGTTTGCCATGCTTATCGTCTTCTTAAGTAGCTCATTCACGATGGATGAGCTTGAGGCAGGAAGGCACTGGAAAAACGACTGCAAGCTACTGGAGGTAAACATCCAGACAGGTTCATCTCCTACTTCTGTAAACAAACTGGACTGTGTCGGCATCATCATTAATGTGCCGAGGCTTCAGTATGATGAGTATATCCGCCAGTGGGAGCTGTATAAGGTTAAAAATAAATGAAGATATTTTTTTAAAGCTTCCCTTGATTTTTATATTAGTTTGCATCCCTGGTGCGTTACTTTTTTACAAGGATTATCTTGAAACACAACCAGCTACTCCAGAACAACTGAGCGAAATTTCGAAAGAAACACCCTGTGCGGGTAAAGTATTACAATTGGCCCTTGAATCTAACGATGATGATTCATCGGAACCGTTAACTCTCGGTTACGCAAATGAACTCGCGTCAGGGTGTAAAGAAAAAGAAAGACTAATGGAAAGCAAAAAAATCCGTGAGGGTGAAATGACTACATTCCGCGAAAAACAGCTGAAAGCTCTGAACGGTATCACTAAATGAAAGAGGGGATGAAAATGGTGTTTATCAAAAATAATAGGTTTCTGCTTGTTCCTACAGTGTACTGGCTCATCTATCTTGGCGTCAGATTAGCTTATAATGGGCTGGCGGGAGAGTACGCGCCTGATTTCATTAAGAGCATTAGTCATGATGGTGTGTTTATTATCTGTAGCTTAATTGTTTTTTATATTGCTTGTTTACGAATTAAAGACAGTGGTAGTGAAATCTCAGCAGTACTCTTCTGGTCTATTATCGGTTTTCATGTGGCCGCGTTAGTTATTACGTTTCTTATCTGTTTATGGCAAGGGGCGATTTTGTGGGGTGTTATTTTCATCTGGCAATTGGGAGCCTCAATGTTATTGCTGTTTTTTATCCCTGCTTACCTTTTCCTGCGGTGATTAAATCGTTAATGCTGATATTTTCACGATAATCTGTTTTCTATTTTAGATGGTTAATTAACACCCTCATTAAGGAACGCTCGCATGAGTAATAACCTGATGGATACCGTTGCTCAGGCCGTGAATTCGCTTGTGTCTGCACTTAAATTGCCCGACGAATCCGCTAAAGCCAATGACATGCTGGGCAGCATGAATTTCCCGCAGTTCAGCCGGGTTTTGCCCTATAAGGATTATGACTCTGCGACCGGACTGTTTATTAATGCCAAAACCGTCGGTTTTATGTTTGAGGCCCGGCCTTTACCGGGCGCTAACGCGCATATCGTGGCCTCGCTGGAAAACCTGCTGCGAACCAAGCTTCCCCGCGGCGTGCCTGTGACCATTAATCTTATCTCGAGCAAGCTGGTCGGGGACGATATTGAGTATGGGTTACGGGAGTTCAGCTGGAGTGGTAAACAGGCAGAGAAATTCAATGCCATTACCCGGGCTTACTATCTTCAGGCGGCAGAAAAACAGTTCTCGCTGCCACCGGGTATGGATTTACCGTTGACCCTGCGTAATTACCGGGTATTTATCTCCTGCTGCGTGCCCCGAAAGAAACATTCGAAAGCGCAGATTGTTGAGCTGGAGAACCAGATAAAAATCATCCGGGCTTCCCTGCAGGGGGCGCAAATTCCAACGCGGATACTGGATGCCCAGGGGCTTGTCGATATCGTGCGCGAGCAGGTGAACCCTGATCCAGGTGAAATGTACCGTAAGCCTTACAAGCTGGACCCGTACCAGGACCTGAATTATCAGTGTGTGGATGACAGTTTTGATATGCAGGTCACCGCAAACCACCTGAAAATTGGCCTGCTGGACCGCAACGGTAAAGAGAAAGTCACCCGGGTCACCAATTATCATCTGGCCCGTGATCCGGAGATCGCCTTCCTCTGGACCAACGCGGACAACTACGCCAACCTGCTGAACCCGGAGCTCTCCATTTCCTGCCCGTTTGTCATCACGCTGACGTTAATGGTGGAGGACCAGGTGAAGACCCAGAACGAGGCCAACCTGAAGTACCTCGATCTGGAGAAAAAAAGCAAAACCTCCTATGCGAAATACTTCCCGTCCGTGGAAAAAGAGGTTCAGGAATGGGGGGACATCCGCCAGCGGCTGGCAACCAATCAGTCCTCGCTGGTGAGTTACTTTTTTAATGTCACTGCTTACACCGACGATAACGCCGAGGCCTCTCTGGCTACCGAGCAGCAGATCCTCAACAGTTATCGTAAAGGCGGCTTTGAGCTGCTGCCCGCACGTTACCACCACCTGCGAAACTACCTGGCCATGCTGCCGTTTAAATCCGGTGAGGGGCTTTTCAAAGAGCTTCAGGCCGCAGGCGTCGTCAAGCGGGCAGAAACCTTTAATGTGGCCAACCTGCTGCCGGTTGTTGCGGACAGTCCGTTAGCGCCAGCCGGATTACTGGCGCCCACCTATCGCAACCAGCTGGCGTTCATCGACCTGTTCTATGAGGGAATGAACAACACCAACTTCAATATGGCAGTTTGCGGTACCTCCGGCGCGGGTAAAACCGGCCTTATTCAGCCACTGATCCGCAGCGTGCTGGACTCAGGCGGTTTTGCCTGGGTATTCGACATGGGTGATGGCTATAAGTCCTTGTGCGAGAACATGGGCGGGGTTTACCTCGACGGTGACTCTCTGAAATTCAACCCGTTTGCCAACATTCTGGATGACGTCAATTTTGACCTGTCGGCAGAGCGTATCCGCGACCAGATGTCGGTGATGGCGAGCCCGAACGGCAACCTGGATGAGGTGCATGAAGGTCTGCTGCTGCAGGCGGTGCAGGCGGCCTGGCTGAGTAAGCGCAATAAGGCCCGTATCGATGATGTGGTCGATTTTCTCAAAACGGCGAAAGAGAGTCAGGAGTATGCCGAGTCACCGACCATCCGCAGTCGCCTGGATGAAATGATTATCCTGCTTGACCAGTACACAGTCGGCGGGATTTACGGTGATTACTTCAACTCCGATGAACCGTCATTGCACGATGATGCACGGATGGTGGTCCTCGAGCTCGGTGGCCTTGAATCGCGGCCTTCTCTGCTGGTTGCGGTGATGTTCTCGCTGATTATCTATATCGAAAACCGGATGTACCAGTCCCCGCGCAGCCTGAAAAAACTCAACGTGATTGATGAAGGCTGGCGATTGCTGGACTTCAAAAACGAAAAAGTCGGCACCTTTATTGAGAAGGGATACCGCACCGCGCGCCGCCACCTGGGGTCATATATCACCATCACCCAGAACATCGTCGACTTCGACTCACCCACCGCATCCAGTGCGGCCCGCGCGGCCTGGGGTAACTCCTCGTACAAAGTCATCCTTAAACAGTCTGCCAAAGAGTTTGCCAAATATAACCAGCTCTACCCGGATCAGTTTGCGCAGATGCAGCGGGACATGATTAACAGCTTTGGCTCAGCCAAAGATCAGTGGTTCAGCTCTTTCATGCTGCAGGTGGAGGCACATACGTCCTGGCATCGTCTGTTCGTCGATCCCCTCAGCCGCGCAATGTATTCCTCAAGCGGTAAAGACTTTGAGTACATCAAAGGGCGCAAAAAGGAGGGGACCGACATTCACGACGCGGTGTATGACCTGGCCTGCAGGAATTTCCCGGAGGAGATGGCGATCCTGGAAGCCCGAATTTCTGATGAAAACGTAAGGAAAGTAGCCTGATGGAAAACAACACAGAGCAGCAAGCCGGCACGACGTTCTTCACTTTTCGTCGGAGCCTGGTGCTTATTCTGCTGGTCAGCCTGGTCCTGACAATAAGCGCCGGCATGACGCGGCTTATGCTGACGTACACCACACCGCGGGTGGTGGCTTTTAACATGAAAAAAACGCTGGACAGTTTTATGGACAGCGTCAGCCAGAAACAGCTGTCTGAGGCGCAGTCGAAAGCGCTCTCAGAACGTTTTAACGCTGCGCTGGAGGAAAGCCTGGCCGACTATCAGAAAAAGAATCATGTCCTGATCCTGGTTTCACCGGCCGTGGTTCAGGGCGCACCCGATGTGACCCTGAAAATCCAGACCGACATTGCCACCCGAATGAAGGGAGCGCGGGAATGAAACGCACCGGTATTGCCTTGCTGGCGTTCTGCCTGATGTCACCGGGGGTGCCGGCGGCTGACCTCGGAACCTGGGGTGATCTGTGGCCGGTTCAGGAGCAGGACATGCTGACGCTCATTACTCAGCGTCTTGAGGCGTTACAGAAGTCGGGGAAATGGGCGCAGGAAATGGCGTCTTTCAAAGGCCGCGTGATTGAGCACAGCCAGCGACCGGCGCCGGTTGAGGGGATAGGGAAAGCGGATAAGTATGCGCAGCGCTGGTTCGACCCCAGTATCCGGCTGACTGAAGACCTGAAAGATCACAACGGGCGGGTATTCGCGCGCAAAGGCGACGTCCTGAATCCGCTGAAAACGGTCCCCTTTATGCAGACGCTGTACTTTATCGACGGTGATGATCCGGACCAGGTCGCCTGGATGAAACGGCAGGTCCCCGACACCCTGATAAGCAAAATTATTCTGGTGAAAGGCAGCGTACCGGATACGTCAGTGGCGCTCGATGCCCGAATTTATTTCGACCAGAACGGCGTGCTTTCAAAACGGTTCGGCCTGACCAGGGTACCGGTGCGCATTACCCCGGCCCCCTCCGGTGAGCGACTGAATATTGAGACCTTCCCGCCAGTCCCGCACTCATAAACGGGCGCTGCGTTTTATACAAAAGAGGTAACCGATGCCGATGATACTGGCCTTAATAATCCTGCTCACGATGCTCCTGCTGACGCTAATGTGGTCCACCATCTGTAAGCTGAATAACGTCATACGGGAGATCAGTACAAGAGAAAGCTGGCTGGAGAGGGAGATTGATAGTCTCAGGACCGATAACGATAACCTGTACCGCTGGCTGCGGCACAACGGTGAAAAGGTTATCGATGAAATGACGTGTGAACTCGATGCACTGTCCGCCGTTCGCCAGACGAACAGGGATTCATACCGTCGCCAGCTTTATCTGTTCGACTGCCTGTCCCTGATGGTGTGGGCCGCGATGGAGGGGGCGGAAGACGCGACCAGGGAAACGGTCCGCAAAAAAACCGATACGTTCCGTCTTGCCCTCAGGGAGAACATTAACGAATGAAAGCCGTGTTGCTTTTCCTCATCTGCGTCACGTTCTCGGCGTTCTCTGGCCGCGCGGCTGCTGACCCCTCCTGTGAGGGCCGATTTGTTAACCCGATTTCCGATGTGTGCTGGCAGTGCATTTTCCCGATGTCTATCGGCAGTGCCTCTGTGGCGGCCGGTGGCGGCCCGGACACGGTGAATCCGGCCAGCCCTATTCAAACCTGCCCCATGCCACCGCCCATTTTTTACCGTATCGGGATGGCGATCGGTTACTGGGAGCCAATGGCCATGACGGATGTCAGCCGCTCTCCAGGGTGCATGGTGAATATGGGCGGGTTTAGCCTAAACCTGGGGAAAACCGGGATGGGAACCGCGAAAAAGGACGATAAGCAGGTCAACGGGGCCTTCTATCACGTGCACTGGTACAAATATCCGCTGACCAGCTGGCTCAGCATCATTACGTCGGCGGGATGCCTGCAGGGCGGAGATATGGATATTGCCTACCTTTCTGAAATTGACCCGACCTGGGTGGACAGCAGCCTGACCACCATTCTGAACCCCGAAGCCGTTTTGTTTGCGAACCCGATAGCCCAGGGCGCCTGTGCCGCTGACGCCATTGCCAGCGCATTCAACAAACCGCTGGACATCCTCTTCTGGTGTGCCGGCTCTCAGGGCTCGATGTACCCCTTCAGTGGCTGGGTCAGTAATGAATCCAGTCCGCTGCAGTCATCGCTGCTGCTGAGTGAACGCATGGCCTACAAGCTCCACCGGCAAGGTCAGATCCTGGAGACCGTCGGGGCCGATGTCGCGGTCTGTTACGAATACCCGTCACCGATTATTCCCAAGGAGCGCTGGCGGTACCAGATGGTGAATATGTACCCCGACAGCGCGCAGTGCCATCCCCTGGGGCGAACGGTCACGCGCTGGGAGGTCGGGAAAAACCCGCCAATTACCCGAAAGAACTTCGGCTATCTGATGTGGCGAAAACGTAACTGTGTCTACTGAAAGGAGTCTACTGTGAAATTACTGAACATACTGACGGTGATGCTGTTACTGACCCGTACCGTCGCCGCAGCAGAGGGCGCAGTCTCGTCAGACCCGATGGCGGCAGATCGTCAGTGGCTTAAGCAGCAGGAGGATTTCAGCGAGCAGTTGCGCCGGCAACCGGATAAGGCGCTGCAGCAGGAGCTTGAAGCTCAAATTAGCCGTAACCCTCTTACCCGTTCGGATCAGCAGTTCATCGATAATCTGGCCAGCCAGCAGCGGGAGTCGACCCGGGATAAACCAGCGGAAGGTGCTGTGTATTTCATCTCCTTCTCAATACCGGACGAGGGGTTAAAACGGATGCTGCATGAAACCCACCGCTACGGTATTCCCGCCACGCTCCGGGGGCTCGTCAATAACGACATGAAAGCCACCACTGATGCGGTGATGGGATTGGTTAAAGCAGGGATCACCGAAGGGGTGCAAATCGACCCGACGCTCTATTCACAGTACGGCATCCGCAGTGTTCCCGCGTTGGTTGTACGCTGCAAATCCGGCTTTGATGTTATACAGGGCAACATCCGCCTGAAGCAGGCCCTGGAGAAGGTCGTTGAGAAAGGGGATTGTGCAGACACTGCCCGAAAATTGCTGGGAGGTGCCTGATGAGATCACTCCCCCTGATCCTGATGCTGCATATGTTTGTGCTCGGGACATTTATCTGGTTTACGGTACCAGCCTGTGCTGACAGCACGTCCGATTACAAAGCCGGCGCTGATTATGCGAAGCAAATACAGGGAAGTGGAACTGATGCGCTGAAGAACTTCAACGGTGCTGACACGCTGCCAGGATATACCAGCAAACCGGCGCAGACGAAGTATTACGGCGGTGTTTCTGCCAGCGGTGACAGTGATCTGAAAAGCGACTCTGCAGCCGAATGGGCCAACAGTGATGTGGGGAACAGCATCACGGAGTCGTTTACTAACCGTCCCCCGGACAGTATTTCGGCCGACGCGCCGTTCATTCAGGCAGCGAAAGAGACCGAGTCCAGAGCGGATTCGATTGTGGGTAATACCGGTCAGGCCTGTACGGCACAGGTAGTTAATCGCAGCGAGTTTACGAACCAGACGTGCGAGCGGGATTTGCAGGTAGAGAACTTCTGCACACGGGAGGCGACGCTGAAAGACAACGCCACGACGCAAAAGGTGAACCGCACGTATCAGCAGGCCGTCCCGCTGTCCTTCACCCGAAACAGCAACCGATGGGACGGGAAACTGACGATCCCGTCTACAGGACGCCTGTTAAGCGTTTCCATTGATGGAGAACCTCTTCCCATTCCCTGGATTGACGAGTGTGACAGCGAGGGAACGGTAAGAGATAGCTGCAAGATTGCTGTCAGCGAAAAAATCAGCCTCTTTGATAAAACGTTCCCTGTCGACGTGATGACCTGGCCCAACACGATGACGACGTGCTCTGGCGGTCAGAATACGCACTGTACCCACCATTACTACGATGGTACCGGGAAAATTCATCAGTCTTTCAGCATGGACCGCAATGTGGCTGCCGGACAGACCGTTGCGGTCACCAAAACGTCGAAAACCCAACCGTCAGTGAATGTTAAGTCCATTCAGGTGACGGTCATACTGGTTATGGAAGAGACGGAAACCGTGTTTGCACCCGAGGTGGTCTGGGTTGAAAGCTGTCCGTTCAGCAAGGACGAGGGCACGAAAACTGGCGAAGAATGTATCAGCCCGGGCGGGACAAAAACTCTCAACCTCGGCGGGAAAGAGTACACCTTTACGGAGGCCTGCTGGAAATACAAAGACACCTGGCTGACTCAGCCGGCGGATAACGGCTCCTGTGAAAACCTGATGAGTAATGCGGCCTGCACGTTGTCATCACGCCAGTGCGCGTTCAGCGCGGAGGACGGGACCTGTCTGCACGAGT
>OJJJ01000524.1_pt1 | contig 17304 bp, 14 predicted proteins | sample 1596311 | NCBI WGS metagenome assembly OJJJ01 (sample SAMEA4350140, study PRJEB24818) | metagenome | biome: human; feature: gut; material: faeces | place: Denmark | collected 2013-09 | reverse complement strand
GAACCAGCGCTGACTTTAGTCAGATGTAGTATCCAGCGTAGTATCGGGTGATTAGCTCAGCTGGGAGAGCACCTCCCTTACAAGGAGGGGGTCGGCGGTTCGATCCCGTCATCACCCACCACTCGGGGCGTTAGCTCAGTTGGTAGAGCAGTTGACTTTTAATCAATTGGTCGCAGGTTCGAATCCTGCACGCCCCACCAATTATTTTTGGTGGTTCCGAGTAAAAAATATTTCAGGCAACACCCGTATGGGGCGTTAGCTCAGTTGGTAGAGCAGTTGACTTTTAATCAATTGGTCGCAGGTTCGAATCCTGCACGCCCCACCAATATCGCGGTGGGTTCCTGAAAAAAGTAAAGCAGTAAACCCCATATGGGGGCGTTAGCTCAGTTGGTAGAGCAGTTGACTTTTAATCAATTGGTCGCAGGTTCGAATCCTGCACGCCCCACCAGTGTAAAAAGGCGCCCTAAAGGCGCCTTTTTGCTATCTGCGATATGGAAGATTCGAACCTGCTTGCCTGATGCGCTTCGCTTATCAGGCCTACGAAAGATATCTGGCCCGCATGTAGGCGGGATAAGACGCCAGTCGCCATCCGGCATCATCTAACGCAATTATTGTGACTTTTTTACGCCAATCCGTTATCTTGTTTAGCATATAAAACAAATCTAACCGATTATGGCGTACTTCACGCTTTTACTCGGTTATTTCGTTAAGCCAGTAAAACGAGAAAGCATGATGAGCGTGATGTTTGACCCTGAAGCCGCAATTTATCCGTTTCCGCCTAAGCCCGCGCCGCTGAACGAGGATGAAAAACAATTTTATCGCGAGAAAATCAAACGCCTGCTAAAAGAGCGCGATGCTGTGATGGTGGCGCACTATTATACCGACCCAGAGATCCAACAGCTGGCAGAGGAAACCGGTGGCTGCATTTCTGACTCGCTGGAGATGGCGCGGTTTGGCTCAAAGCATTCGGCCTCTACGCTGCTGGTGGCTGGGGTCCGATTTATGGGCGAAACGGCTAAAATCCTCAGCCCGGAAAAGACCATTCTGATGCCAACGCTGCAGGCGGAATGTTCCTTAGACCTGGGCTGTCCAATCGACGCATTCAGTGCATTTTGCGATGCGCATCCGGACCGCACCGTCGTGGTGTATGCCAACACGTCGGCGGCAGTGAAAGCGCGTGCGGATTGGGTGGTGACATCCAGCATTGCGGTTGAACTTATTGAGCATCTGGATAGTTTAGGTGAAAAAATCATCTGGGCTCCGGACAAGCATCTGGGCAACTACGTGCAAAAACAGACCGGAGCCGATGTTCTTTGTTGGCAAGGGGCCTGTATCGTCCATGACGAATTCAAAACACAGGCATTAACGCGCATGAAAGGGTTATATCCCGACGCAGCCGTGCTGGTACACCCTGAATCACCTCAATCAATAGTCGATATGGCCGATGCCGTGGGGTCGACGAGTCAGCTCATCAACGCGGCAAAAACGTTACCGCATAAGCAGCTTATCGTGGCGACTGACCGGGGTATTTTTTACAAAATGCAGCAGGCTGTGCCGGACAAAGAGTTGCTTGAAGCCCCGACGGCTGGCGAGGGGGCAACCTGTCGCAGCTGTGCACATTGCCCGTGGATGGCGATGAACGGCCTCAAAGCGATTGCAGAGGGCCTTGAGCAAGGTGGGGCAGCCCATGAGATACAGGTTGATGACGCGCTGCGAGAAGGGGCACTATTGCCGTTAAACCGCATGCTGGAATTTGCGGCTACACTACGAGCTTAAATAAATTATTGCTCTGGGGGAAAAGATGGATTTTTTTAGCACGCAGAATATTTTGGTTCATATCCCGATTGGCGCGGGGGGATACGACCTGTCATGGATTGAAGCAGTGGGGACCGTTGCCGGTTTACTGTGCATTGGTTTGGCAAGCCTTGAGAAAATCAGCAACTACGTCTTTGGTCTGATAAACGTCACGCTGTTTGCGATCATCTTCTTTCAGATCCAACTCTACGCCAGCCTGTTATTACAGGTGTTCTTTTTTGCCGCCAATATCTACGGCTGGTATGCCTGGTCCCGACAAACCAGCCAACATGAGGCTGAGCTGAAAATTCGCTGGCTGCCGTTGCCGAAAGCGCTAAGTTGGCTGGCGGCTTGCGTGGTGGCGATTGGTCTGATGACGGTATTTATCGATCCGGTCTTCGCGTTTCTGACCCGTATGGCCGTGAACATTATGCAAGGACTGGGATTACAGGTTGCCGCACCTGAGTTGCAACCCGATGCATTTCCGTTCTGGGATTCCTGCATGATGGTGCTGTCGATTGCGGCGATGATCCTGATGACGCGGAAATACGTCGAAAACTGGCTGTTGTGGGTGATCATTAACGTCATCAGCGTGGTGATCTTCGCCCTACAAGGCGTGTATGCGATGTCGCTGGAATACATGATCCTCACCGTTATTGCGCTTAACGGCAGCAGGATGTGGATGAACAGCGCGCGCGAGCGTGGCTCACGCGCGCTCTCCCATTAGTGATGGTGATGTGAATGGCCGGACAGTCCCTGATACAGGTGGCAGTCCGGCCCGTTGCATGGCTGATATTCCATCTGGATCGTTGCGTGTTCAATCTGATAATGATGCGTCAGGAAATGTTGAATGCGTTCCAGCAATGCGTCGTGATCGTGCGGGGGAACCACCTGCACATGTAGCGTCATTACCGGTTTTTCACCCACCATCCAGACGTGCACATGGTGCACGTTGCGAACTTCAGGAATATCCCGGCTGAGGTGGCGCTGTAGCGCGGGAATATCCAGTGCCAGCGGTGCGCCTTCGAGTAATTCGTTCACGCTATCTTTCAATAACCGCCAGGCGCTACGCAGTACCAGCACGGAAACCAGAATCGACAGGATCGGATCCGCTGGCGTCCAGCCGGTCCAGATGATGATCAACGCCGCGATGATCGCGCCAACTGACCCCAGTAAATCGCCCATTACGTGCAAGGTCGCGGCGCGAACATTGAGGTTCTTCTCCTCGCTCCCGCGATGCAGCACCCAAAAGGCAAGAACGTTAGCCAGTAAACCTGCCACGGCAATCACCATCATCATGCCGCCAGCTACCGGTCGTGGGGTATAGAAGCGCTCTATCGCCTCCCAGACGATTAAAATGGTGATCACCACTAGCGCGATAGCGTTCACAAACGCGGCCAGCGTCGTGAGCCTCAGCCAGCCGAACGTGTGTCGGATGGTCGGTGGTCGGCGAGCAAACCTGACAGCCAGCAGTGCAAAAAGCAGAGCGGCTGCATCTGTCAGCATATGGCCGGCGTCCGCCAGCAGCGCCAGCGAGCCTGACAGGATCCCGCCGACCACCTCCACAAACATAAATCCCGCCGTAATGCAGAAGGCGAACAGCAGTCGACGGGCGTTATTATCTTTGGGCAGGTCAGGGGAAGTGGGGGTATGTGAGTGCGCCATAATGTCATCCCTTTGTTATTCTCATCATTACTGTATGACATCATACCGGGTTTGGGCTGACAAAATTAAAAAGGAGAGCTTTTGCTCTCCCGTTATTAGCCATATTTTTAGCTTTACTGGGTGGTGCCGTCGGTTTTGGTGTCTACGTCATTGTTGATACCGTTTCCGGTCTCTACCTTCTTATTGATATCCGGACAACGACCGTCTTTGCACATTGAGTTTTTGTGCATCTCGTCTTTGGTCATCCCTTCATGATTCATTGATGAACCGTTCGGATGCAGCATGGTGCCGCCCGAATTAACGTTGTTGTTGTCGACATTATTCGGTGCCACGTTCTCGCGTGCGTCCGGTGCGATTTGACCGGCATCCGCCGAAGAGTTCGCCTGACCGTTATTTGACTGCGTGTTTGCGTCTGCAGCCAACGCCGCGCCGCTGGCGAGGCTAAGAGTGGCAGTAAGAAAGAGTGAGGCCAGCTTTGTCATTTGCATAATATGCTCCTGTTATGGTCGATATGTCGGATAACCTCTTCCAACAGTGCATGTGCCAGTTAAATCCTCAGAGGTAGTTAACTATTTCAGTATGAAAATTAAAACCAGCATAGAATATTGAAATTAATAAAAAAATAAGCTGTTGCAGTTATAAATTGTAGTTTGGATCTCGTTTATCGCTACTTTATTGCGTTTTTTTGGCTTATTCCAGGATTAATCCGTCCAAAGTGTAAAACCCCGTTTACACTTTAGAACTGAAGATATAGATTGGAGGGATTGCATTCATTTATATAAGTATGGCAACGCTGGAATAATCATGAATTATCAGAACGACGATTTACGCATTAAAGAGATCAACGAGTTACTCCCCCCGGTCGCACTGCTGGAAAAATTCCCTGCTACTGAAAATGCCGCAAATACGGTTGCTCACGCCCGCAAAGCGATTCATAAAATTCTGAAAGGCAGCGACGATCGCTTACTGGTGGTGATCGGGCCGTGCTCGATTCATGATCCGGCAGCCGCCAAAGACTATGCCGCTCGCCTGCTGGCGCTGCGTGATGAGCTTAAAGACGAGCTTGAAATCGTCATGCGCGTCTATTTTGAAAAGCCGCGTACCACCGTCGGCTGGAAGGGGCTGATCAACGATCCGCATATGGATAACAGCTTCCAGATCAACGATGGCCTGCGCATTGCGCGTAAGCTGCTGCTGGATATTAACGACAGCGGCTTGCCTGCGGCGGGTGAATTCCTTGATATGATTACCCCACAGTACCTGGCCGATCTGATGAGCTGGGGGGCTATTGGCGCACGTACGACGGAGTCCCAGGTTCACCGTGAGCTGGCATCCGGTCTTTCCTGCCCGGTTGGTTTTAAAAACGGTACTGATGGCACCATCAAAGTGGCGATCGATGCAATCAACGCCGCTGGCGCGCCGCACTGTTTCCTGTCGGTGACTAAATGGGGTCATTCAGCCATTGTGAATACCAGCGGTAATGGCGACTGCCATATCATTCTGCGCGGTGGTAAAGAGCCGAACTACAGTGCTCAGCACGTTGCAGACGTGAAAGAAGGGCTGGTTAAAGCTGGTTTGTCTGCGCAGGTGATGATCGACTTTAGCCATGCCAACTCCAGCAAGCAGTTTAAAAAGCAGATGGATGTGGCTACAGACGTTTGTGGGCAGGTAGCCGGCGGTGAGAAAGCGATTATTGGCGTAATGATCGAAAGCCATCTGGTGGAAGGTAATCAGAATCCGGATAGCGGCGAGCCGCTGACTTACGGCAAGAGCATTACCGATGCCTGCATTGGCTGGGAAGATACTGATGCGGTACTGCGTCAGCTGGCAGAAGCGGTAAAAGCGCGTCGCGGGTAAAAAACTTATCCGGGCTACGCTCGGTAGGCCGGATAAGGCAACGCTGCCATCCGGCAATAAAAAAGCGTGGAGCATTCCACGCTTTTTTCGTTTGAACCGGGATGAAAATTACTTCGCTTTACCCTGGTTGGCAACGGCGGCCGCTTTTGCCGCGATCTCGTCAGCATTACCCAGATAGTAACGTTTGATCGGCTTGAAGTTTTCGTCGAACTCATACACCAGCGGTACGCCGGTCGGAATGTTCAGTTCCAGAATTTCATCTTCGCCCATGTTATCCAGGTATTTCACCAGCGCACGCAGGGAGTTACCGTGAGCGGCGATAATCACGCGCTCACCGCTTTTCATGCGCGGCAGAATGGTTTCGTTCCAGTAAGGGATAACGCGCTCGATGGTCAGCGCCAGGCTTTCGGTAACCGGTAGCTCTTTGTCAGTGAGTTGAGCATAACGCGGATCGTGCCCCGGATAGCGCTCGTCATCTTTGGTCAGCTCCGGTGGGGTGACCGCGAAGCCACGACGCCATTGTTTAACCTGCTCGTCACCGTATTTTTCAGCGGTTTCTGCTTTGTTCAGCCCCTGCAGCGCGCCGTAATGACGTTCGTTCAGCTTCCAGGATTTTTCAACTGGTAGCCACGCTTGATCCAGTTCATCCAGTACGTTCCACAGGGTGTGGATGGCACGTTTTAGCACAGACGTGTAAGCAAAATCGAAGCTGTAACCTTCCTCTCGCAGCAGTTTGCCCGCCGCTTTTGCTTCGCCTACGCCTTTCTCGGACAGATCAACATCGTACCAACCGGTAAAGCGGTTTTCGTTGTTCCACTGACTTTCACCGTGACGTACCAGAACCAGCTTAGTTACAGCCATACATTCACTCCTATAAATCACATTGAATGATAATGATTATCATTATATTGCCGTAATGCGTCAGCGGCAATACATCTTCTTATACAATAGCGAAAATTGAACAGCAGTGTAAGACGCATGTAAATGAGACGTTGTGTTTTCGTGCTAGACAAGATGTGCGAAAGAAGCATGACAACGCAGTGGGCGGCGTCTTAACGCATCTTCCAGATTCGTTGTGCCTCAAGGGCGTAAGTTTACCCTGAGTTCTGAGAGTGTTAGTCCGCAATAGCACGCTTGAATTTTATTAAAATGTGAAAATTGTCATGTCAAAAAGTCAATCATACATAATTTGTGGATCTTACTCATTACTGCCCTGGGACATCGGTCATGTATGCTATTCGTAATTCATGATTCATTGTACTGGCAGCGTAGTTATTAATAATTTTTATCAAAATATTCTATTTTCCTTATCAAGTGTCATATTTGAGGGTATTCATTATGTCGGGCACAATCAGTTCCCTTGAAAGGGTGATCTTACCTGTTGCCGTAAAGCTGGGAAAACAGGTACATGTCAATGCGATTAAAAATGGTTTTATCAGGTTAATGCCTCTGACGCTAGTTGGAGCCATGTTTGTTCTTATTAACAATGTCTTTCTTAATTTCACTGAAGGTTCATTTTTCTGGTCGATGGGTGTACGCCTGGATGCTGGGACAATCGATACCCTTGAACAATTGAAAGTAACCGGTAGTAGCGTTTATAACGGCACGTTGGGAATAATGTCATTGATGACCCCATTCTTTATTGGGATGGCACTAGCTGAAGAGCGAAAAGTTGATCCCCTTGCTTCGGGGTTATTATCGATCGCCGCATTTATGACTGTTACGCCATTTACTGTCAGTGGCGTCAGTGGCATTGGTCCAAATTGGTTAGGCGGTGCCAACATTATTTCCGGGATCATTATTGGGCTAGTGGTTGCTGAATTATTCACGTTTATTATTCGTCGCCAGTGGGTTATAAAATTACCTGAAAGCGTTCCGGAGTCGGTTTCGCGATCATTTACCGCGTTAATTCCTGGGTTCATTATACTTTTGTTGATGGGCCTGATCTCATGGGGATTGTCGTTGGTGGGGACACATTTTCACCAGGTGATTATGAATTCGATTGCAACGCCGCTCGCGTCACTCGGGAGCATCGTAGGGTGGGCCTATGTGATATTTAATTCATTCTTGTGGTTTTTTGGTGTTCACGGAGGCCTGGCATTAACTGCGCTAAATAGCGGCATCCTCGGTCCGTGGGGAATGGAAAACATGGCGGTCTATACTCAATATGGCTCGGTTGATGCGGCGCTGGCTGCGGGTAAAACCTTCCATTTCTGGACCGGCCCTATGCTGGAGTCCTACGTTTACCTGGGAGGAACCGGTGCGACGCTAAGCCTGATTTTTGCGATTTTTATCGCTTCTCGTCGGGCTGACTATCGTCAGGTGGCAAAGATGGCCCTGCCATCCGGCCTGTTTAATATCAATGAACCCATTCTTTTCGGTTTGCCGATCATTATGAATCCGGTATTGATGATCCCCTTTGTGCTCATTCAACCTATTCTTGCGGGGATTACATTGTTGGTCTATTCATTGGGTATTATTCCACCCTCCACTAATTTTGCTCCGTGGACGATGCCACCAGGGTTGGGCGCTTTCTTCAATTCTAACGGGAGTATCGCGGCATTGATTATGGCCCTGATTAACCTCGGTATTGCGACCATGATTTACTTGCCATTCGTTATTATCGCCAATAAAGCACAAAACGTTATTGATGAGGAAGAGAGCGAAGACGATATTGCTGCTGCACTGAAATTTTAATAAGGATGCATTATGGAAATCAGCACGGTTCATGAAAGTCAGTTTTTAAGGGGTAATGATTTTTATTTCTTTATTCTCGATAAAACAGAAAGTATAAGTGGACTACACCAACACGATTATTATGAATTTACACTCGTCCTGACAGGAAGTTGTCGCCAGGAGATAAATGGTAAGCGCGTGATCATGGAACGTGGTGATTTTGTTTTTATTCCGGTTGGCTCTTATCATCAAACATTTTATGACTATGGGGTTACGCGTATCTTAAATATGGGGGTGAGCAAACGTTATTTTTCTGAGCATTATCTGGATATGCTGCCATCCTATTTTATCGCATCGCAATGTTATGCTATGTCAACCGCGTTTTTAGCGTTTATAGAAGCTACACTGTCAACATTGGACATACACCAAAATGAATGTGAGGAGTTCAATAAGTTGCTCACTTTTTATGTGGCTAATCGCTTGCAACATTATGAAGATAGCCCACAACTAGAATCCATACCCGGCTGGTTAGTGCAGTTGGTGAGGGACATGCACAAAAAATCGATGTTTGCTGATAATGCGCTGGAAAATATGGTCCGGTTATCAGGGAAAACACAATCATATCTCACGCGGGCAACTAATCGTTATTATCAGAAAACACCCGGGCAAATAATTAATGATATTCGCATCAACTATTGTAAGAAACAGTTAGAGACAACTAATTTCTCAGTGATAGATATTTCATTCGAAGCTGGTTTTAGCAGTCCGGGTATTTTTATTAATAATTTTAAAAAACTAACCTCATTCACACCTGGTAACTACCGAAGACGGTTGGCGAGTCCAAAGAAATGACACGGTTGTTGCTAACTGAAAGTGAATAAATGAAATTTTAAAGAAAGTAGAATACTGCTTTCAGGAGCTAAAATGAAAAAATTAAAAGTAGTCACCATTGGTGGCGGGAGTAGCTATACTCCGGAATTGCTTGACGGCTTTATTAAGCGCTATCATGAGTTGCCTATTAATGAGCTGTGGCTGGTGGATGTCGCAGAGGGTAAAGAAAAACTCGATATCATTTATGCGCTTTGTCAGCGCATGGTCGCGCGTGCCGGTGTACCGATAACAATCCATAAATCTCTGAATCGTCAGGAAGCATTGCAGAATGCTGATTTTGTTACGACACAATTTCGTGTCGGCCAGCTAAAGGCACGCGAGCAGGATGAGCGGATTCCGCTATCACTGGGCTATTTGGGGCAAGAAACTAACGGTGCAGGTGGATTATTTAAAGGTCTGCGCACCATTCCGGTCATTTTGGATATTGTGCAGGATGTCCAGAATATTTGCCCACAAGCATGGATCATTAACTTTACTAACCCCGCCGGAATGGTAACTGAGGCGGTATATCGACATACCGACTTTAAACGTTTCATTGGTGTTTGTAACGTCCCGGTGGGAATGCGGATGTTGATAGAAGATTTGTTATCGCTAACCAAAGATGATCAGCTTTCTATTGATCTGTTTGGCCTGAATCATCTGGTTTTCATTAGAGACGTGCTGGTAAATGGACAGTCGCGCTTTGCAGAGGTTCTCGATCGTGTCGCCTCAGGGATAATCAACGGTAGCACAGTAAAAAATATTTTCAGCCTGCCGTTTAGTTGTGGACTGTTACGCTCACTGAATTTGCTACCCTGTTCTTATCTTCTTTATTACTTCAAACATAAAGAGATGTTGGCAATAGAAATGGCTGAGTATTTTAAAGGCAACGTTCGTGCCCAGGTGGTACAGGAGTTGGAAAGAAAGTTATTCGATATTTATAAAAACCCGCAGTTAGATACTAAGCCTGCAGAACTGGATGCCCGTGGTGGTGCTTATTACTCTGATGCAGCTTGTGAGGTTATTAATGCAATTTACAACGATAAACAGACCGAACATTATATTAATGTTCCTCATTATGGGCACGTTGATAATATCCCAGCAGACTGGGCAGTCGAAATGACCTGTCTGTTAGGGCGAGGCGGTGTAACGCCGCATCCGCGCGTCACCCACTTTGACGAGAAAGTTTTAGGACTGATTTATACAATCAAAGGCTTCGAAATTGCTGCCTCACAAGCTGCGTTGAGTGGGCGTATTGATGATGTTTTGTTGGCGCTGAATCTCAACCCTTTGGTTGATTCGGATCGGGGCGCTGAAATTTTAGCGCGGGAAATGCTGCTGGCGAATCAAGACCATCTGCCGCAGTTTGCCTGTACCATTGCCAGCCTTCAGTCAGGCGAAAATCAACAAGAGGGCAGTATATGACGAAAATATTGATCGTGAATGCTGATGACTTTGGTTTAAGCCACGGTACCAACTACGGTATTGTTGAAGCGCATCGCCATGGGATAGTGACGTCAACGACCGCTATGATGAATGCCACTGGTATTGAGCATGCGGCAGCACTCAGCGCCGATTTTCCCGCACTAGGTGTGGGTTTACATTTTGTTCTTAGCTACGGTGTGCCGTTGACAAATATGCCTTCACTGGCGAGAGAAGGGGTTTTAGGTAAATGGCTCTGGGAGACCGCCGGGAGCGGATTACTGAAAGATGATGAAGTTGTGGCTGAATTACACCGGCAATATGACAGTTTTGTTTCTCTTTTTGGTCGGATGCCAACGCATATTGATAGCCACCATCATGCCCATTTTATTCCTCAAGTTTGGCAGCATGTTGCGAGTTTTGCGCGTGATAAGGGTCTTCCATTGCGAATCGACTGGCAGGCGACGCGCCAGCAGAATATAACGGTACAGGATATACGTGGTGTCGATTATTTCATCAGTGATTTTTATGCTGAAAACGTTTCATCCCGCTTCGTTCTTGATGCACTGGAACGCGCCACCGTTGAAAATGAACAAACTGTGGAATTGATGTGCCACCCTGGTTTCGTCGATAAGATTGTTATGCAAAGTCGCTATTGTCATCCGCGACTGTTTGTACTGGAGGTGTTAACTTCACCCACACTTACGCAGCACATCCTTGCACAGGGTTTCCTGCTGGGCAATTATACCGATCTGTGATGTTATGCCCGGCATGCTCATGCTGCCGGGCAATTGATTTTAATCAGGCCGGAATAAACCGGTATTCCGTCACGCTGGCGTACTCTTCGCCCGGGCGCAGGAAGCAGTCCGGCTGCGGCCATTCCGGATGGTTCGGGCTGTCCGGCAGAAACTCGCTTTCCAGCGCCAGACCTTGCCAGTCGGCGTACGCCTCTGGACCACGGGACGGTGTGCCGCCGAGGAAATTCCCGGAGTAGAACTGCAAAGCAGGGGCCGAGGTGTAGACCTCCATCTGCAATTTTTCATCCTGCGACCACAGCAGCGCGACCGGCTTACGGGCATCACCTTGTGCCTGTAGCAGGAAGGCGTGATCGTAACCTTTTACGTGGCGCTGATCGTCATCGGCCAGAAATTCGCTGGCGATAACTTTTGGCGTACGGAAGTCAAAAGAAGTGCCTGCCACCGGCTTTAGGCCCTCGTGTGGGATACCCATCGCATCAACCGGCAGATACGTGTCGGCGAGGATCTGCAGCTTATGCTGGCGGACATCGGTTTTATCACCGTCGAGGTTGAAATAAACGTGGTTGGTCAGATTCACCGGGCAGGGCTTATCGACCGTCGCGCGATAGGTGATTGAAATGCGATTGTCGTCGGTCAGGCGATACTGCGCTGTCGCGCAAAGGTGGCCAGGGAAACCCTGGTCGCCATCGTCAGAGGTCAGTGCGAACAGCACCTGACGATCATTCTGATTCACTATCTGCCAGCGACGTTTATCGAAACCGTCCGGCCCGCCGTGCAGCTGGTTTTCACCCTGGCTTGGCAGTAATTCAATGGTTTCACCTGCGAAGGTGTAACGGCTGTTGGCGATACGGTTCGCGTAGCGGCCAATCGATGCCCCCAGAAACGCAGCCTGATCAGGATATTGCTCCGGGCTGGCGCAGCCGAGCAATGCTTCACGCACGCTACCATCGCTCAGAGGAATGCGGGCCGACAACAGCGTTGCGCCCCAGTCCATCAGGTTGACCACCATCCCTGCGTCATTACGCAGGGTCAGCAGACGAAACGGCTGGCCATCGGGGGCCATGACGGGAATTTCGTTTAGCACTGTCCGGCTCCTTGTGAAGGTTTACACACATAGAAGGTTTCTTTGATACCGGTTTTCGCTTCGTACTGCGCAGCGACAGCCTGCTGTACCACAGGAACCAACGCTTCAGGGATCAGCGCCACAATGCAGCCGCCGAAGCCGCCGCCGGTCATGCGCACGCCGCCCTGGGATCCGATGGTCGCTTTGACGATCTCCACCAGGGTATCAATTTGCGGCACGGTAATTTCAAAGTCATCGCGCATGGAGGCATGAGATTCCGCCATCAACTGGCCCATGCGCAGCAGGTCACCTTTTGCCAGGGCATCAGCGGCTTCCACGGTACGGGCATTTTCGGTGATCACGTGGCGGACGCGTTTGGCGACGATCGGGTCTAGCTCATGGGCGACGGCGTTGAATGCTTCAAGGCTGACATCACGCAGCGCGGGCTGCTGGAAGAAGCGCGCACCGGTTTCGCACTGCTCGCGACGGGTGTTGTACTCACTGCCGACCAGCGTACGCTTAAAGTTACTGTTAATGATCACCACGGCGACGCCCTCAGGCATGGAGACCGCTTTGGTACCCAGCGTACGGCAGTCGATCAGTAGCGCATGATCTTTCTTGCCCAGCGCGGAAATCAGCTGATCCATGATGCCGCAGTTGCAGCCGACGAACTGGTTTTCGGCTTCCTGACCGTTCAGGGCAATCTGCGCGCCGTCGAGCGGCAGGTGATAAAGCTGCTGGAACACGGTGCCGACCGCCACTTCCAGCGACGCTGAGGAGCTTAAGCCAGCGCCCTGGGGTACATTGCCGCTGATCACCAGATCGGCACCGCCAAAGGCACTATTACGCTTTTGCAGGTGTTTTACCACGCCGCGGACATAGTTCGACCACTGCTGGCTGTCATGGGCGATAATCGGCGCGTCGAGAGAGAACTCATCAACCTGATTCTCGTAGTCAGCGGCAATCACGCGCACGATGCGATCGTCACGCGTCGCGCAGCTGATCACGGTTTGGTAGTCGATGGCACAAGGCAGAACGAAGCCGTCGTTATAGTCGGTATGTTCGCCAATCAGGTTGACGCGGCCGGGTGCCTGAATCGTATGGGTGGCAGGGTAGCCAAATGTTTCAGCAAACAGAGATTGTGTTTTTTCTTTCAGACTCATTTTTTAAACTCCGGATTCGCGAAAATGGATGTCACTGACCGCACGCAAACGCTCGGCGGCTTGTTCTGCCGTCAGGTCGCGCTGGGTTTCCGCCAGCATTTCATAACCGACCATAAATTTACGCACGGTCGCGGAACGCAGCAGGGGCGGATAAAAATGCGCGTGCAGCTGCCAGTGTTGATTCTCTTCGCCATTAAACGGTGCGCCGTGCCAGCCCATGGAATAAGGGAAAGAACACTGGAACAGATTGTCGTAACGGCTGGTCAGTTTCTTCAGCGCCAGCGCCAGGTCGGCACGCTGCGCGTCGGTCAAATCGGTAATACGCAGCACATGTGCTTTAGGCAGTAGCAGCGTTTCAAACGGCCATGCCGCCCAGTAAGGCACGACCGCCAGCCAGTGCTCGGTTTCCACCACCGTGCGGCTGCCGTCTGCCTGTTCACGCTGGACATAATCGACCAGCATCGGTTTGCCTTGCTCAGCGAAATAGTCTTTTTGCAGGCGGTCTTCACGCTCTGCTTCATTGGGCAGGAAGCTATTGGCCCAAATCTGACCGTGTGGATGTGGGTTCGAGCACCCCATCGCTGCGCCTTTATTTTCAAACACTTGTACCCAGGGATAGGTTTTCCCCAGATCGGCCGTTTGCATCTGCCACGTTTTCACAATCTCCGTCAGCGCAGGCACGCTGAGTTCCGGCAGCGTTTTGCTGTGATCGGGTGAGAAGCAAATGACACGGCTGGTTCCACGTGCGCTCTGACAGCGCATCAACGGATCGTGACTGTCCGGTGCGTCCGGGGTGTCGGACATCAGCGCGGCAAAATCATTAGTAAAGACGTAGGTGCCGGCGTAATCCGGGTTTTTATCACCGGTTACGCGCGTGTTACCTGCACACAGGAAGCAGTCCGGGTCATGTGCAGGGAGAACCTGCTTAGACGGTGTCTCCTGCGCCCCTTGCCAGGGACGTTTGGCGCGATGTGGTGAGACGAGGATCCACTGCCCGGTAAGCGGGTTAAAGCGGCGGTGTGGATGATCGACAGGATTGAATTGCGTCATGACGTGTCCTTAATCCGAATATCCTTGCGGATGGCGTGACTGCCAGTGCCAGGTGTCTTGTGCCATTTCGTCCAGCGTGCGGGTTACGCGCCAGTTTAATTCGCGATCGGCTTTGCTGGCATCTGCCCAGTAGGCGGGAAGATCGCCGTCACGGCGCGGTGCAAAATGGTAGTTAATCGGTTTACCACAGGCTTTGCTGAAGGCGTTGACCACGTCCAGTACGCTGCTGCCGACGCCCGCGCCGAGGTTATAAATATGCACACCTTGTTTACCCGCCAGTTTTTCCATAGCGACAACGTGCCCGTCGGCGAGATCCATCACGTGGATGTAATCACGAACGCCGGTGCCATCTTCGGTAGGGTAGTCGTTGCCAAATACGGCAAGCGACTCGCGGCGGCCAACGGCAACTTGAGCAATGTAAGGCATCAGGTTGTTGGGAATGCCCTGCGGATCTTCGCCCATATCGCCTGACGGATGTGCGCCAACCGGGTTGAAGTAGCGCAGCAGCGCGATGCTCCACTCTGGCTGGGCTTTTTGCAGATCGGTCAGGATCTGCTCGACCATCAGTTTGCTTTTGCCGTACGGGCTTTGCGGGGTTCCGGTTGGGAAGCTTTCAACGTAAGGAATTTGCGGCTGATCGCCATAGACTGTGGCTGAGGAGCTGAAGATGAAGTTCTTGACGTTGGCGGCGCGCATCGCGTTTACCAGACGCAGGGTACCGTTGACGTTGTTGTCGTAGTATTCCAGCGGTTTGGCAACAGACTCACCCACGGCCTTCAGACCGGCAAAGTGAATGACCGTATCAATGGCGTGATCGTGGAGAATTTCGGTGATCAGCGCTTCGTTGCGGATATCCCCTTCAATGAAGGTCGGATGCTTCGTGCCTAAACGCTCGATAACGGGCAGTACGCTGCGCTTACTGTTGCAGAGGTTATCAAGGATCACTACGTCGTGACCGTTTTTCAGTAACTGCACGCACGTGTGGCTTCCTATGTAACCGCTACCACCTGTAACCAATACTCTCATAATTCGCTCCGTTAAGCCTATGGTATGGAATGATCCTAGCATAACAAAGATGCGAAAAGTGTGACATGGAATAAATTAGTGGAATCGTTTACACTTCAGTGTTTTCAACGCTTACCACCATTTTTTTAATTGTAAATCATAGACTTTGTTTGTGGCTGCGCCATTTATCCGAAAAAGCAGGTAAAAAATGGGCGTCCAATGCGTACAGCACGTCAGTTAGACATGTATGGAAAATGTATTATCCCGGAGCAGGATGTCGCTTCAGCGCTCTGACTTTCAGTCAAATTAATTTCTCTGTTCAGGTAAGTTCAAATAACAACACCGGTGGTTAGGTGTGGGCTGGTCCGGCTGAAAATTGCCGACGTGTTTCCGTAAGGCCGGGAGAACCCGCAGGGATGCGGGTTCAGGGCGCGTTTTGCATGGATGCTTCCTCGCGCCCGGCCCGGTAGCCTGGAGGAATAAGCGGAGGGGACCACGAAGTGGCAATTTTCCCGCCGGGAGCCGGGATTGTAAAGGGCGTGGCGGAGAACGCCCTTTACCCGTTCACGGGTAGTGTGGCATCGGAGAAGCTATATACATGAGGTGAACGGAACAGCTTGCCTGAAATAACATGTTTATTATTCCAGGGACGTTTGTCGATAGCCATAGATCTCGCCGTCAGGCACAAACTCCAGTCGATGGGTAATGCAGGCTGGCGCATCCTCGGCGTGGTGAGAAACGAACAGCAGCTGGGTATCACCTTCGCCGATCAGCACATCAACAAAACGGCGGATCAACTGGCGATTCAGCGGATCCAGCCCCTGCAAGGGTTCATCGAGGATTAACAGAGTAGGGTGCTTAACCAGCGCGCGAACAATCAGCGCCAGTCGCTGCTGACCCCAGGAAAGGCTGTGAAACGGCGCGTCGGCAGTACGCTTATCGATGCCCAGAATGTCTAACCACTGCTGTACCAGCTTACGCTGCCGGTCAGAAACCGCCTGGTAGATACCGATCGAATCAAAATAACCGGAGAGGATCACGTTGCGTACCGTGGTACTGACGCGGTACTCGAGGTGCAGGCTGCTGCTGACATAGCCAATGTGTTTTTTAATATCCCAGATGGTTTCACCGCTGCCGCGACGACGACCAAACAGCGTCAGGGCGTTGCTGTAACCCTGTGGGTGATCGCCGGTGATTAAGCTGAGCAGGGTGGATTTCCCCGCGCCATTTGGGCCGACAATTTGCCAGTGTTCGCCCGGATTCACCTGCCAGCTCAAGTGATGCAGAATAGGGCGATCGTTATACGAGACCACGCCATCGTTGAGCACAATACGCGGCTCGTGATCGGCCAACGTATGGCGAACAGAGGGTTCATCGGGTTCGGGTAATGTAATCCCGGCCAGTTGTTCGCTATGCGCAAGCTGGGCTATCAATGCCTGTTGCAGTAAACCGGCTTTCTCGCCGGTTTCAGTCAGGGTGCAATCCGCGAGGACGCCAGCAAACTGCACGAATTCTGGAATCTCATCAAAGCGGTTGAGGACCAGCACCAGCGTAATACCTGCCTGATGCAACGTGGCGAGCAAATCCGCTAACTGATGACGTGACGCAACGTCCAGCCCGTCAAACGGTTCATCCAGGATCAGCAATTCCGGTTCCGACATCAGCGCCTGACAAAGCAGGGTTTTACGTGTTTCGCCGGTAGAGAGGTATTTGAAACGCCTGTCGAGCAGATGCGTAATGCCAAACTGCTGCGCCAGCGCTTTGCATCGCGCTGGGTTTTTTATTTCATCCAGAATGATTTCTGCCGTCGTGCGTCCGGTGTCGTCTTCGCCGGGGCTGAGGAGATCGGTGTTATTTCGCTGCCATTCGTCGCTGACCAGTTGTTGCAACTGCTCAAAGGAGAGTCGGGTGATGCGCGTGAACTGACAGCTGCGCTCGCCTTTTAAAGGCGGCAATTTCCCCCCCATCGCACGCCCTAACG
>OJJJ01000523.1_pt1 | contig 17347 bp, 19 predicted proteins | sample 1596311 | NCBI WGS metagenome assembly OJJJ01 (sample SAMEA4350140, study PRJEB24818) | metagenome | biome: human; feature: gut; material: faeces | place: Denmark | collected 2013-09 | reverse complement strand
AAATATCAGTATTTATATTTCTTATAGTCTTAATATAAGAATCGTAGTTAGATAAACCGGTTTTTTGATCATGAGTAAGGGCATAAGTATATTTAGTCTGCAAATTATAAATAGTGGTAATTTTACAAATAACATCAGCAATCACCTCAATAGATTTTGAAGCGTTAATATGTTGTTTAACAGTTTCCACGAGCAAGCATGATACAAGCTTGTTTTTGTTATAAATACCGATAAATAATAATGGTAGTGGTACATCCTTTTCAAAATATAGTTCTGTAATATTTTTATAACAAAAATGGTTTTTATCTAATATTACAAAGTATTTTTGTGGTGCGACAGCACTAACAATATTTTCAAAGTGTTCCTTACTGAAATGAGTATTTTTAATATTAGAGATTTGATTATTATAATTCCACTTTGAAGTCAGAGAAAATTTTTGTTGATTATCGCTTTGATGAAATAAGAGAACATTTTGGGCATTAAAGAATGTTCCTAATTGTCTAAGAATATTATCAAAAGCATTTTCTCGTTGAATATTTTTATCTATATTTTTCCAGCCTATTTCTAAAAATTGTTGTAAATCTGAATCCTGATTTTCATATGCTAAGTTAAAGGGAATATCCTGCATTTCAATTTTTCTTACAGTATCGCCCTCATAATGAGACAGCTGTTCTTTAACATACATAAGTTTATCGATTTTGGATACAAAACATTCACGCATATTTGTTTGTTCAAAGTCGATTTGTTGAGAACAAAATGGGCACGGTGATTTACGATTATGTAATAATTCATAACATTTTATTGGCTTTTTAACTGGGAAAATACAATTAAATATGATTTGTCCAGTCGGGCTCATCGATAAAATTGTAAAATCATTAGGGTTAATAATCATTTCAATCTTGAAATTAAATTCAACTTTTTCAATTTCTTGATAAGATAGTATCTGGTTTTTTCCGCGTCTTTTAGCTGTATCTAAGGCATGGAGTGCGCATTGATGAATTTGACTATAGCTCATATTTTCTGAAAATAGATAGATTAAACCACCGGTGAGAGTTAACTGGGTCTCAATATCTTGAAAATGATAAATACTAGAAAGCTTTTTTTGAAGTTGTAAGGCTGCTTGATAGATAACTTTTTTTGATTCAGCATTATGATAAAAAATAGAGAATGTATCACCATTGATTCGTGCTGCAATACAGCTGGAAGAAATACTTTTCTTGATCATTTGTCCCATTTGACGAATGATTTGGTCACCGAACAAGAAATTCCCACTGTGATTTATCTGTTTAAAATTATCAATATCTAGCAAAAGAAAAGCATTGACTTTCTTAGGATCATATTCTTTCTTCAGCAATGTTTCAATCATTAGCTGTGAAGTAGACTCATTATATAAGCTACTCATCTCATCAATTTCTGCTTTATTTTGCAATGCTAATTCACGTCTTTTTTGGATATCAATATTTTTGGTATAAATAAATAATATTACATCGTTATTTTGAGGAGAAATAGTTGTTTTCATATTTAAGGATACCCATAATATCATTCCATTTAAATATTTCTGCCTAAATTCAAAAGTTGGAATATCGGTAAAAGTACGGATATAGTCATTAATTTGATTTTTAGAATATTTTTTCTCAAATTTTTTTTGATCATCCTCATTAGCAATAGTCTGTAATAAATATTTATAAATATCATCGTATGTGTAATCAGAGAGCTGTTTTTCATACTGTTCATTGGAATGTAAAGAAATATCTTCGATAAAATCACGAGAAAAATTTAAACGGATGTTTAATATAATATCTTCATTCAAAACTTTCCTTAAACTTTCTTCATTATAGATTCTTGTCTCAATTTCTTTTTGTTCTGTAACATCTTCTGATATGCCAATTGCCCATGCTGGTTTTTCATCAATATGCTGGACAATAGTATATGTTATTTTTTCCCAAAGATATTTATCTTTCGCATCTTTTTGTTTGACCCTGATTGTAGCAGAAAGGGGAGCAGCTCCTTTTTCTAAGCGTTGATATAAATTCTTAAGTTCATTAATGCTTTGAGGATGGATCAACCCTTGTGCAATTATGCTTTCTGGGATATTGGCAGTAAGATTTTGATAGCTGCGGATTATTGCAGAATCGGGATTGCCAATTACTTGTTTGTTTTGAATATCAAACTCCCAAATATTTAAGCCGGTTTTAGTTTGTGCAACTTTAAACAACTGCTGTGAGCGATATAACTTATCTTCTAGTTTTTTTCGTTTAGTAATATCCATGACCATTCCAATCATAATAATTGTTTGATCAAGCAGCGAAGTAAAGCTGGCACTAATATGAATCCAGGCAATTGAATTGTCTCGTTTTTTAATTCGATATTCAAGAATAGCTTGTGACTGATTATTTTTAATTAAATCCGTTATTTGGGCTCTTATTCTTGCTTTATCTGATTCATAAATGAGATTTTCAGCACAATCATTTAAATCATGGTGAAATTGTTTTTTGGTATACCCATGTATTCGATAATATCCGTCATTAGCATATAAAATTGGAAAATGTTCAATTAATGCAGCTTTAAAAACTCCGTCAAGGCTATTTTCATTAATGAAACGTAGTTCTTGTTCATTATTCATTTCATGGGAAATATCAACAAAAAAAGACAAAATTAATTTTTGACCATGCCCATCGATAACGTATTTTCCCCTTTCATATACCCAAAGCAAATGGCCTCCGTGGCAAACTATGCGATAACGAATTTCATAAATGTCATTTCTTTCAAGCTGTTGGAAAATTTCTCTTTCAACAAATTGACGATCTTTTTCATAGATAATATTTGAAAATTTTCCATTTGTTATTTGACATAATTCTTCATAAGAATATTGGGTATATTCTAAAATGGCTTGATTAAAGCAATAGAGTGGAAAGCCAGAGTGCGCTTGGACAGCTAGTATTCCTCCCGGGATATTTTTATTTACAAAATCAAGTAAGTCAGTTTTTGTTTTTAAATCATTTTGCTGATCAAATATGTTTACAAAGTAAAAGCTTTTTTGAAAAAGAAAATTATTTTTATTGCTTTGATTTTTCTCATAAATATAATACGAAGTATCTAAATAAGTATCTAAAGAATTTGGCTCTAGAGAAGCTTGTTCTCTATTTTTATCTAAATTACGAATTGTTCCAGCAAATAAATCTGGATTACCATTTTTATCTCTAATCATTTTTCCTTTACAAAGCAAGGGAATCCAACGGTTAGAGGCATCTTTTGCACGATAATAAATTGTATGCTGTTCAGCTCTGCCATCAGCAATTTCTTGATTACTTCTTAAAAATCCTGCTTTATCATCAGGATGAATTTTTTCTCCCCAAAATGCTGCAGCATTATCAAGAATTTGATTTGGCAAACGAAAATCTATCATCATCTGACGTGAGTACATGAATTTACTTGTCTTTAAATTTCCAACAAATAAGTAGTCATCAATTGTTTCTGATAAACTTTCAAAAAGATGATCACGATTATATTCAAATAAAGGAATAGAATTATACTTAGGTTGTGAATTTGTTAGCCTTTTTTTATTCATAAGAATATGATAATCTCGTTTTTGGATATACATTTGTGAATCAGCAATAGATAATACATCAGAAACAGTTAGATTTTCATCTACATGGATATTAGCAATTCCATAACTAAAAGAGGTATCATAATCAATGTTTTCTTTGATTCTTTCTTGATTTAAAGTTAAAAGAATATTATCCATCCAAACTTCTACACCTTTAACAGTAGTATCTAAAAAAACAATTATAAATTCATCACCACTAAGGCGAAAGATAAAGTTTGGCTCTTTCAAACGCTTTTTTATATTTTGGGCAACAAATATTAATAGGCGATCGCCTTCAAGATGTCCATAAGTATCATTAACCCATTTTAAACCGTTCATGTCATATAAAACTACAACAAAGTCTTCGTTAAGATATTCAGCAGTTAATAGTTCTTCAATTCGTTTTTTACCGGCATTTCGATTAAAAATACCTGTTAATTCATCAATTGTTGCTTCTACAGATAACTGTAGTTGTTCAGTAACGTCAATCGAATTTTGGATATGATAAAGTTTGTTATCCCAAAGTTCTAAAGTATCATGATTTAAATATGTTTTTTCTGTTATCGTGTTCTTTTCATACCATACACAAATTTTTTGTGAATTAGATTCTTGAAGTTGTTTGATTTTACAAAACTCACATCTTTTGTTCATTCCAGATTGTAAAATCTGCCAGCATTTCTTTCCTTCAGTGTTAGAGACTTGAAACGTATTTTTCATATAATCGTTCATATATACAATTTCATCAGTTTCAACATCGGTGACATAGATATTAGAGTTAATTTGATCAAGAATCTTCTTGTAGAATGCTGAATTAAAATTTTCATTCATCGACAAAATCACCTCAATTATCGTTTATATATATTACTTTTATTATATCATTCATCGAGAAACATATAAAAAAATTAACAAGTAAAAAGATAAGTTAATGTAGTTAAAATGTGATTTTGTAACTGATTTATAACAAGAAAGAAGGAAGATGGTATTATGAAAACATAAATTATAGAATTGTTGATAATTTTGATGACATTGATGAACAAGCATTAATTGAGGGATTAAGCTGTTATTATTTTATAAATGGAGAAAGCTTCAAGGGATTAAAAGTTTTATCTGAAAATATGGAAATCTTTAATAGAATTAAGGATTGGGCGGTTGAATATTATGATGATAAATAGGAAAAAGGATAAAAATATAAAAAAGGATAAAAATATAAAAAAGTCATATACTTGAAAAGGCTAGCTGTTTGTGTTATACTGACAGTAGCTAAAAAGGATATAGTATCCAAGTGGTACACAAGGAAAAGTCCCAGAGTCGCAACCTCTGGGGCTTTTTTAGTTCCAATCTATTTCGTTGTGCAAAGTAGTTTCTTTATTTTTTAACTCTTGTTCTGCCATGTTTAAAGCATTTTTTTCATTGCTAGATACCTTTGTATAATTAGGATCCCAAGCTAAAACGAGTTTTTGTATGAATGTTAAAGCAAGTTCTTGTTCTTTTTCTGGTAATAATTCCAATAAATAAACACATTCTTGAATTGTATGATTCATATATTATCCTCTTGTTTTGTAGTAGATGTAGTATTTGGAATATATTCTAGTATATCCGAAACAGAACAGTCAAGAGCATCACAAAGTCGAGCAAGTATGTTTAGATCAATTCTTTGTACTTCGTTTTTACATAAAGCATTAATTTGTTTGCGTTCCATTTCAGCCCAAAAGGATAGTTTTCGTTTACTAATGCCCTTTTCTTCTAGTAATTTATCTAAATGAATTTCTATTTTGCCATAGTTGTAGTTGTGCATTGTCAAATCTCCTTTAATTGTTTTATTAAGTATTGACAATAAGTGTATATATGTTATTTTATTAAAAATAGATTGATATATCTATGTGGCGATATATCAACATATAATTTTTATATAAATGGAGAGGGAAATGGATATAAAGGATATATTGGAAGAAATGGTTGTGGAATTGGAATATATTGATAGTGTATTAAATTGTATCTATGATGGATATTTTATGTGTGTCAATGAGCAAGACATCAATTTAGAGCGATATGGGAATATGACTGCATTATCTATAAAATTATTGGAGCAACAAAAGGAAAAATTAAATCAAGTAGTGGAAAGTTTGTATAAAAAAAGATATGATTATGGTAAGTAGTTTATTTAGATAAAAAGAAAAAGGGATTGAAGATGAGTTATGGATAAAAAATTACAGGAACAAGAAGAAATAGAAATTTTTGAACAATGTTGGCCACAATTTTTACAAGATGATATAAATGCTTTAGTTGAGGGAGAACGAACAAACTCCACCTTACTCGATTGTTTATACTGTGAAGTACAAGGATCAATTAATTCTGCCCTTTGGGATAATATGATAACTGATAAAGAGGCGAAATTTTTGAGAAAGAAATATCTAGGATTGGAATGACATGGAAGTAAATTTTTTTGACAAAAAAGGTGGAAAAAATATATTGATAATATATCGTCCATATAAGGGGGGGACTAGAGGAGCCAGTACCTAGGATTTTTTTAAGGAAAAATTGAATAAAATTTTTTTGGCAAAAAAGGTGGAAAAAATATATTGATAATATATCGTCCATATAAGGGGGGACTAGAGGGGAGAAAACCTTGGCTTTTTTAGAAAAGGAGATGTTGGTTGTGATGGAAAAAGGGAATAGATTGACAGAATATTTGCAAGAGCATTTTGAGGAGTTGAGAGCATTGGATTTTTATAGGTTTCTTTTTCCAAAGGGTGAATTACAGGAAAAGGGAGTTTATGGAGATGGAAAGTATAATGCGATTTTAGTTGAGGTTACAAATGAGAAGAATTCCGATGGTAGAGATAAGGTTTTACGTCATACTATAACAGATGATTTGGATAAGATTAGTGAAGTGATACAAAGAGATAATTTTTGTTTGATGTCACCAATTAGTTATATAGGGAAAAAGAGGACGAGTGAAAATGCAAGAGCTTTATATGCTCTTACAGTAGATTTAGATGGTGTAATAATAAAAGAGGATGGTGATCCCATTGGATTACGCACGTTGTTTCATCAAATAGAGGAGATAGAGAGAATTCCAATGCCGACAGTTATTGTGTCGTCGGGAACAGGCTTACATTTGTATTATATCTTTGAAAAGCCAATTATGTTATTTCCAAATGTGGTAAAACAGTTGCAGAAATATAAAAGAGAGATTACTAGAATTATATGGCAAGGTTATATTACAAATCTTGAGGATAATGTGCAGTATGAGAGTTTATTTCAAGGATTTCGTGTAATTGGAACGATTACAAAGCAGGGAGAAAGGGCTAGGGCTTTTCTTGTAGGGGATAGAGTAACAATGGATTATATGAATTGTTTTGTTACTGAGGAATATAAAGCGGAAGAATTTGTATATAAAAGTAAGTTATCTTTATCAAAAGCAAAAGAGCAGTATCCAGAGTGGTATGAAAAGAGAGTTGTTCAGAAGCAGGCAAAAGGAACGTGGACAACAAAAAGGGATTTATATGATTGGTGGAAACGGCGAATTATGAAAGAGGTAAAAACAGGTCATAGATATTATTGTATGATGATGTTAGCTGTCTATGCAAGGAAAGCTGGTATTGAACAAGTAGAATTAGAAAAGGACGCATTTGAGTTAATGGAACAATTTGAGCGATTGACCGTAGATGAGAATAATCATTTCAATGAAAAAGATGTTTTAGACGCTTTAGAGGCTTATAATGACCGTTATATTACCTATCCAATTAATAGTATTTCTTATTTGACTGATATACCAATTGAAAAAAATAAAAGGAACTATCAAAAACAAGCTAATCATTTAGAAGAAGCAAGAGCAATTCGTGATATTCGTATGAAACGGCAAGGGAAAAAATGGACTGATGGTAATGGTAGACCTAGTAAAGAACAAGTTGTTAAAGAATATTTAAAAGAGCATATAGAGGCAACAAAAGCGGAAGTGATTCGAGAAACTGGACTTAGTAAAAAAACAGTTTATAAATATTATGAACAAGTAAAAACAGAAATTTTAAAGATACAAGCAGAAATTAATGATTTAAACAAGGAAAAAGCATATTGGGAAAATGAATTATCTAGCGTTCTTGCAAAATTAAATCAAGATGATCCCTATGTACGAAATAATAAAAAAACAATAAGACATACAATCTGGGGGTTTAATATGAAAATAAAGAAATTAGAAAAGAAGATTGAGAAATAGGAAAATAAGTTGAGTATTGTTTTTAGCGAGATGAAATTGATATGCTGGAAATAAGGGAGTAACATGGATATTCCCCTATCTCATTGTTAGAAAGAATAGAGATCTATAATCATATTTTTATTTTTTTATAAATTAAGCTTGTCCTTCCCTCTAAAAAGTGATATGATAGTGATATCACTTTTTAGAGGGAAGGAGTAATTTTTATGATATATAGTTGGATAGAAACATCATTGAAATGGTTTATTGTTGTAGTCATAATAGATTATATTACAGGTGTATTAAAAAGTATTTATACTAAAAAAATTTCTTCAAATATTGGATATAAAGGGATAATAAAAAAAATAGGTATGATTTCTTTCATAATTTTATTTAAAGTAGTAGATTATTTAAAAATTTTTGATATAGATTTCTCTAATATGATATTAATTTTTTTTGTATCTAATGAAATTATTAGTATTATGGAGAATTTATCTGCTATAAATTTAGATTTACCATTACAGATAAAAAAATATTTTAAGAAAAAATAGTATTGACAAAGTGATATCACCGTGATATCATAAAGGCGTTCATATATGAATCTAAATATTTATACGAAAGGAAGAAAAAATTATGAAAATTAGTAGTACAGGAATGAATTTAATTAAAAAATATGAAGGTCTTAATTTAAATGTATATGCCGATCCAAGTGGATATCCAACAGTGGGATATGGATATTTATTAACTAGAGCAAGAAAATATACACCGAATAAAAATTTATCACAAGCAGATGCTAATAAAGAACTAAAGAGTGCTGGATTATCATATACTTCACCTATTACACAATCACAAGCAGAGGCGTTATTAAAGAAAGAATTAACTAATACAGTTGTTCCAGCAATTAATAATTTAGAAAATGGAAAAAGATTAACACAGAATCAATTCGATTCACTTGCATCATTTGCTTATAATGCAGGAATAGGAATTTTTCAAACTAGTGATATGAAAAGTTTATTGGTATGTCCAGAAACTTATGCTGATTTTATTGGTCCGATTAATTTACCTGTTATGAAAAAAAAGGTGCATGATGCATTTCAATATACATTATCAGATGGAAAGAAATTGCCAGGTCTTGTAAAAAGAAGAAATGCTGAAGCAGAGTTATTTTGTAAAGATATGAGATATACATTTGATCCAATTGATTAATAATTAAAAAAAGTAAAATAGAAAATTTCTATTTTACTTTTTTTAGTTCATAAATTGATGAATCTAATAAAAGAATGATTCTATTATTATTTATAACAAAAAGACCAAAAGGAGAAAAGATATTTGTTTTTTTTGTATCTGTAATTTCTAAGAGATTAACTGAATCAGTTGAAGAAATATTAAGTAATTTTCTCGCATCAGTAGAAGAATTATTTGGGAAAAAAAGGTTAGGATCATTTTGATAATTGTATCCTATTAAATATAAAGGAGCCTTGATTTCTATTTGATACTCAGGATATTTTTTTATATCCATAGAAGAAAATACTTCTTCTGTTAATAGAATATTATCTCCAATTACATTTTGTCCTGTAGGATAATTTGATTTTTCATTTTGGATAGGAGTAAAACCTAATAATTTTTGAATTTTCCATGTTCCAAATAAAGAAGGATTAATAGAAGATGTTGTTTTACTAGCTTCGTTGCTTATTCTTATATTAGCTGTTTTAGTAGAATATTGAAAATAATATAATATAATAAATATGATTAAAAAGAATAATATAAATAATGTTTTTAAAATGTTTTTTTGTTTCATAATTTATAGGTTCCTTTCACAAATTATGGAAAATAATACTTGAAATAAAAACTTATGTTCGATATAATAGTTTCATATTGAAAAGGAGGAATAAATTTGGATAATATTTTTACTATTAAAGAGCTAGACATACTATATGATTATATTGAGGATATGTTAGAGTTATTTCAAGAAGATCCATATTTTTATAACTCGGATCAAAAAATATTATTAAAAAAAGGGGATTTTATTATCTTGAAAAATAAAATAGAGTTTATTAAAAAAAACAGTTTATAACCCCTTTTCTTGCTCTTGATCTTTATATTTACTAATTAGATACACAATATAATTGCTTAATGAACGATTATTTTGTTTTGCATAAGTTTCTAGCTCTTGTTTTAATTCTATTGGTAAGTTTACTAATATTCTGGTTTTATCTTTTCCTAATGCCATGATTAATCTCCTAATAAAATAATAAATAGTATAATGTGATATCATCGTGATATATTGAATATATAATATAATTATATGCAAAGTCAAGGTTTAGTTTTATGGATTTGCTAAATTTTGATGAAATAGAACTGATACATTGGAGATAAAGGAAGAATTATGTCATTTTCTTGAGTACTTTAGGATGGAGGAGCTTGGATTAAGATATTTGTTCCTTGTGGATTTGTAGGGAAATGTCCTGCTCACTCGGAGAGCATAGAGCTTTACGAAGTAAAGTATAGTAGTGAAACTGATAAGTTATGGGATTGTTAGAATATGAAAAATGAATAGTAGAGGGATAAAAGGGGTGATCGAAGAATAAAAGAGGGAATTAAATAGAAAAATGGGAAGATTAGAAAGCGAATAGGAGAAGAAAATCTTCTCCTATTGTTCTATTTGTAAAAGGGCTTTTGAAAAAAAATGACCTCTTTTTTCTTGTTCTTCAAGAAATGCTTTTAGCTTTGGAAGATCCTCTTTTTCGATCGGTTTTCCAAGAACACTTTCAACAATAGCACCGATCTCAATTAAGCGTTTTGTACGAGCTTTTCTTTCGGCTTGTGCTTGCCTAGCTTTAATTGCTTTTTCTTGTGCTTTTAGTTGTTCCATTTTTCTTTGTAGTTCTAATAATTTTTCTTCATCTGTTTTTCTTGTTGCCATAATATTCTCCTTTTTATTGTTTCATTAATAATTTCTTATTTTTAGCTTATCACTTTTATGTAATGGTTGCAATTATTTGTTCATATTGTTGCTCATTTACTGCGTAAAGTTATGGCAGATTGACATAAAAGAAATATGGATTTATAATTTGCCATAACAGAGCAACGATACCCTAAAGGGCGCACTTATAGACAACCAAAGGTCGTCTATTTCGTACGCTCTGCGAGGCTAAAACCAAAGAAAGGAGAAGTGTTATGGCAATTTATCATTGTAATATCAAGATAATAAGTAGAGGAAAAGGACAAACGGCAATTGCTTCATCAGCGTATCGAAGTGGAACGAAATTACTGAATGAAGAAACAGGAGAAATCCATGACTTTACTAGAAAGAGTGGTATTGTATATAGTGAGATTCTACTTTGTGAAAATGCACCAAAAGAATATGAAAATAGGGAAGTATTATGGAATGAAGTACAGAAGATTGAAAAGGTGAAAAATGCACAATTAGCAAGAGAAGTTGAAGTGGCATTACCAAGAGAAATGTCAAGAGAGCAACAAATTGAATGTGTGAGAAATTATGTGAAAGAAAACTTTGTAAAAGAGGGAATGTGTGCTGATTTTAGCTTACATGATAAAGGAGATGGAAACCCTCATGCACATATCATGCTGACAACAAGACCAATAAAGGATACTGGAGAGTGGGGAGTAAAAGAACGAAAAGGATATGCCTTAGATGAACATGGAAAGCGTATCCCACTTCTTGATAAAAATGGAGAGCAAAAAAAAGATAGTCGAAATCGCTTGCAATGGAAAAGGGAAATGATACAGGCAAATGACTGGAATAAAAGAGAAAAGGCAGAGATATGGAGAAAAGCATGGGCAGATTGTTGTAATGCTTATCTTCCAAAAGAACAACATATTGATCATAGAAGTTATGAAAGACAGGGAAAATCACAGATTCCAACTATTCATGAAGGCTATGTTGCGAGGCAAATGGAGAATAAGCAAGGAGAACAATCAGAGCGTTGCACGATCAATCGAGAAATTAAAGAACTGAATGAAAAACTTTTACCAATTGAAGAACAAATCAAAAGAGTACAAGGGGAGCAAGAACTTACTCTATGCTTTATGAATGTAAGGCAAGCAAAAGAGATTATTCATAATACGGATGAATATACAACCGATGATAGTGACTTACAGAAAGCGATGGTTAAGATGGAACAAGCAGAAGAAAATATATATAAAGTGCTGAATAAGTCGTATCTATTGCCAAATAAAGATCAAGAAGTATTATTGCAAATGAAAGACTTTGTGGAATATACGAAAGCAGAGGTAGAAAAATTATTATTTGAGATACAAAATCAAGAGATATTATTTGATGTAGAAAGTGCTATAAAGGAATTGCATAGCTATTATATGGAGTATGTAAAAGCAACGATTGGAGAAATGAATTACAAAGAATATCATGCAAATCCAAAACATGAAAAAAATGTGGAGCAGATAAAAGAATTAGTGAAGAGTTATCAGGAGCAGAACCGATACCTAGAACAACTAAAGCATCAACAACAGGGCTTGAAATTTTATCAAAGAAAAGAAAAAGTGGAAATCAGAAATAATATTGATACTATAAAAGAAGAGATAGAAAAAATACAAATTCGATTGGATGAGAAAGGTGTAAAAGACGTTTCTAGGGCTGATTTTATCATTAAAGATAATTTATATAAGGCTAAAGAGGAAAAAGCCTTAGAATTGGATTCTAAAGCCTTGAAGCCAATGCTACGACAGCAGAGAGAGGTAGCAAAAGAGAAATTCTTAGCTCTAGCAAAACAAGTGCCTATTTTACACCGTTCTACGGTTCTAAATGGAATTCGAGCATTAAGAAAGCCAGATAATGATTTTCTTGTTATGGATCAAATTAAAGCTGAAATACGAGCAAATAAAGTGTTAGAGGGGGCATTAGAAACAGCAGGACAAGAAAAAGGTTATGATAATACAAGAAATGAGAATCCCACAGTGATTCGATCTAGAGAACATGGATTTGAGCGATAATAACTAGATACAATATGTGGAAAGGAGAAAAAAGCATTATGAAAACAAAATCTAGTGATCAATATCTAAAGAATTATGAGTAGTTTCGAGATTCATTTGAAGATGGAGATATTGTTTTATGCTATGAATCGGCTTTGGAGTGTCTAGAGTTATTTACAGGATATTTAAGGGAAATGGTAATTGATGTATATGCAAAAGAGAAGGAAAAGTATGCGAATGTAAATTATAGACTTGGTGATAGTTTTGATGAAATTGATAAGCAGGCATTAGTAGAGAGATTAAGTATTTTAAAAAATTTGTATACATAAAAGGAAAATTCTCAATATTTATATTTTTCCTTTTAATATAAATACTGAGAATTTTAATAAAAACATTTTTAAAATAATAATTTTAACTATTTTTTCTTTTTTGAACGAATAAAGTATATAATTAAAAAAATAATTAAAATATATAATAAAATATTAAAAATAGACCATATAAAATTAAATGTACCTATGTCCATTATAAATATCTCCATTGTATAATAATTAATAATCCCATGAAGCGCTATATTGTTTTTTAGTTGAACTAATCTGTGTTAGTGTAGTATCAATAATGATATAATGATCAAAATGACCGTATACTGTGACATTTAGTTTTTTTCCTGAAGAAGTAATACTAGATGAATATGTATCCTGAGTCCAACTATTTCCAATAGTTAATCCTGTATAGGTTGAAGTTACAGAAATTACAGATTTAAACTTTGAATTAGCATAGGAATATTTTGCATAGATATTAAAACTTGCTGTTAAATTCATAGATTTAGAGTAGGTTTTAACACCAGTATTAGTTGATAAGATAGATGATGAGTCATTTATTTGGGATAACTTTGGTGATACAGCTTGATAATCTTTTTCAGTAATATTTAAATTTGAAAAATCCATTATATTATTCTCGGAATCATAAGCTGACTCTAGTTGATTTTCTGAGAGATTTAAAGATTTCTCTTCTGAAAGCATTTGTTCTGATAATTGTATATATTTTTTTGCCTGTTCAATATTATCAAATTTAATAGGTATTACATTATCTGGTAATTCATCAGTAGTAATAATTGTGCCGTTTAGTTCAGAAGCGATTTCTTGTTGATTTATAGTATCTACTCCAGATGCAAAAACAGGAGTAGATGACATATTAAATGAAAGCACTCCAATTAATAATAATGAATAAATTTTTTTTTTCATATATTGTTCCTCATTTCATTTTTTTTGAATTATAACATAAATTTGAAAAAAATGAAAGGTAAAAAAATGTATTGATAATATATCGTCTATATAAGGGGTACTAGAGGGGGCAATACCTAGAGTTTTTTAAGGAAAAATCGAGTAAAATTTTTTTGATAAAAAAGGTAAAAAAACTTCATTGATAATATAACGCCCATATAGGGGGTACTAGAGGGGGCAATACCTAGAGTTTTTTAAGGAAAAATCGAGTAAAATTTTTTTGATAAAAAAGGTAAAAAAACTTCATTGATAATATAACGCCCATATAGGGGGTAACTAGAGGGGGCAATACCTAGGATTTTTTTAAGGAAATTTGAGAAGAAAGGAAAGGAGTTTGCTATGAGTAAAACAGTGATAGATTATTTAGAGAATTTTTGTGAGGAAGTAACATATCAAGAATTTTATCGGGATATATTTCCTAAAGGGGAACTGGAGAGTAAGGGAGTGTATGAAAAGGGAAAGTATAATGGGATTGCTGTGAGTATCTCTGATGAGAAGAAAATTAAACGATATACGATTACTGATGAATTAGATAAATTGGATGAGTTGTGTGAGGGGAATGATTTTTGTTTGATGAGTCCGATTTCTTATATAGGCAAGAGTAGAAAAAGTGAAAATGCACGTTTTTTATACGCTTTAACTATTGATCTCGATGGAATTAAGCAGAAGCCAGTGGAGAATGGTAAAATTCCTAGTGATAATGGGTATCCGATAGGTATAGCAAATTTATTTTATCAGTTTGATGGTCATGGAGAATCGAATTATTTACCATTGCCGACTTATATTGTAGCTAGTGGGACAGGCTTGCATTTATATTATGTGTTTAAAAAGCCGATTCCTTTGTTTAAAAATATTGTTCAACAATTAGAGGTTATGAAAAAACGTTTGACGTGGCAATTATGGACACAAGGTGTTTCTGAATTGCAAGATAAAGTACAATATGAGAGTTTATTTCAAGGATTTCGTGTTGTCGGAACGAAAACAAAGATAGGAACAAGAGTAAGAGCATTTTTAGTGGATAGAGGGGAAAAAGTTGATATACAATATTTAAACGAGTTTGTTCCCGAAGAATATAGAGTAAATAATTTTGTTTATAAAAGTGAGCTAACGCTTGAAAAAGCGAAAGAGCAATATCCAGAGTGGTATGAGAAAAGAGTTGTTCAAAAACAACCAAAGGGAGCATGGGTTTGTAAGCGTGATTTATATGATTGGTGGAAAAGAAAGATTTATGCTGGAGCAGAAGAAGGACATCGGTATTGGTGTGTAATGACGCTTGCAACGTATGCTGTTAAATGTGGCATTAGTCGAACAGAATTAGAACAAGATGCAATGAATATGATAGAATTTCTTGATAAAAAGTCTAGTGAGGGAAATCCTTTTACGGTTGATGATGTATTACATGCCTTGGAATCGTATAATGATAGCTATATCACTTATCCAATTGATACCATTGTATCTCGCACAGGTATACCAATTGAAAAAAATAAACGAAATGGAAGAAAGCAAAAACAACATATAAAAATTATGAGTGCGATTCGAGATATTGAATATCCAAATGGAGAATGGAGAAATAAAGAGGGCAGACCAACAAAAGAACAAGTTGTTAGAGAATATTTAAAAGAGCATATAGAGGCAACAAAAGCAGAAGTAATTCGAGAAACTGGACTTAGTAAGCCGACAGTGTATAAATATTATGAACAAGTCAAAACAGAAATCTTAAAGATACAAGCAGAAATTAATGATTTAAACAAGGAAAAAGCATATTGGGAAAATGAATTATCGAAGGTTCTTGCAAAATCAGATCAAGATAATCCGTATGTGCGAAATGATAAGAAAAGAATACGACATACTATTTGGGAATTAAATATGAAAATAGGCAAATTAAAATAGGAGAAGATAATCTTCTCCTATTTTAATTTGGATTTATAAAAATTTTTTCTAATTTTATAACGTTGAATTTATTTAATAAGTATATTAGCTTCTTGGAAGTCTGTTTTTTTTACAAATATAATATATTCATATTCTAAATTAGTATTTTCTCCAAAGGTTCCTGTTCGTACACGAGAACCAGAAGAAAAAGGAGAAGAACTTTTTCTATTTATAACTTTTGTGTAATATTCAATATGATTTTGTTCTAATATCTGTTTTATACTTGATTGCTCTTGTAAATTAAATGTAGAATATAATTGTTTTCGATTAAGTATATGTATCATATTTACACCTCCTAATATATCTGAAGAATTTTGTTTATTATAACATTAATCATACAATATATCAAATTGAAAAAATATGTATTGACAAATAGAAAATTGAAATGTATAATAATTCCTATAATTTGGTTAAAAATAAGCAAATATTATTTTTATAGAATTTAAAATAGTAATAAATCGATTTAGATAGTTAGATTTATTACTATTTTTTTATAATTATATAAAAATTTATAGGATTCTAATCTTCTTTTTTTATGAAAGCTTTTGAAAAAAAATGCCCTCTGTTTTCTTGTTCTTCAAGAAATGTTTTTAGTTTTGGAAGCTCTTCTTTTTCAATTGATTTTCCAAGAACACTTTCAACAATAGCACCGATCTCAATTAAGCGTTTTGTACGAGCTTTTCTTTCGGCTTGTGCTTGTCTAGCTTTAATTGCTTTTTCTTGTGCTTTTAGTTGTTCCATTTTTCTTTGTAGTTCTAATAATTTTTCTTCATCTGTTTTTCTTGTTGCCATAGTATTCTCCTTTTTATTGTTTTATTAATAATTTCTTATTTTTAGCTTATCACTTTTATGTAATGGTTGCAATTGTTTGTTTATATTGTTGCTCATTTACTGCATAAAGTTATGGCAGATTGACATAAAAAAAATATGGATTTATAATTTGCCATAACAGAGCAACAATACCCGAAAGGGCGCACTTATAGACAACCAAAGGTCGTATATTTCGTACGCTCTGCGAGGCTAAAACCAAAGAAAGGAGAAGTGTTATGGCAATTTATCATTGTAATATCAAGATAATAAGTAGAGGAAAAGGACAAACAGCAATTGCTTCATCAGCGTATCGAAGTGGAACGAAATTACTGAATGAAGAAACAGGAGAAATCCATGACTTTACTAGAAAGAGTGGTATTGTGTATAGTGAGATTCTACTTTGTGAAAATGCACCAAAAGAATATGAAAATAGGGAAGTATTATGGAATGAAGTACAGAAGATTGAAAAGGTAAAAAATGCACAATTAGCAAGAGAAGTTGAAGTGGCATTACCAAGAGAAATGTCAAGAGAGCAACAAATTGAATGTGTGAGAAATTATGTGAAAGAAAACTTTGTAAAAGAGGGAATGTGTGCTGATT
>OJJJ01000522.1_pt1 | contig 17383 bp, 12 predicted proteins | sample 1596311 | NCBI WGS metagenome assembly OJJJ01 (sample SAMEA4350140, study PRJEB24818) | metagenome | biome: human; feature: gut; material: faeces | place: Denmark | collected 2013-09 | reverse complement strand
ATATATGGAATTCAATCTCTTTGGTTGGATTAATACGTTAAAACCTTTGATTATCCCAGCATGGTTTGGTTCTGCTTATTATATTTTCTTAATGAGACAGTTTTTAATGGGAGTGCCAAAGGATTTTGAAGAGGCAGCACTGATTGATGGAGCGAATCAGTTTCAAATTTATTGGAAAATCTTTATGCCAATCTTAAAGCCATCTTTGATTTTAGTAGGTGTGCTTAATATGATCACGGTATGGAACGATTACCTTGGGCCATTGATTTTCTTACAAGACAGAAAAAAATACACATTAGCATTAGGACTTGCTTCTTTTAAAGGAGTTCATGAAACACAGATTATACCAATGCTCTGTATTACTGTTATTATGATTATTCCTCCAATTATCGTATTTATTATTGCACAAAAATACATTGTTGAGGGAACCGGTGGAGCAATTAAATAATGAAAGTATTCATTGTTTAAGATACGACACTGTTAAAAAGGGGTTGTTACAACTGGTATCCTTAAGTAGTAACAATCCCTTTTGTATGTAAAAAAGAAAAGCTAGGAGATAGAAATATGATTAGAAGAGTTATGAAAAGATGGGAAAATCCTATGTTAGAACATATTGGAAGAAGGGAGGCTAGAACGGCATTTTATAAAGATTCTTCTGAACATCGTTCTTTAAATGGAGATTGGAAATTTTGCTATTTAGAAGCACCAGAGCTGTCAAAAGAAGGATTTATGTTAGAGGAAACAAATTGTGATGAATGGGATACGATTGACGTGCCATCTGTTTGGCAACTCCGTGGATACGATAAGATGCATTATACGGATGTATGGTATTTATTTCCAATTCGGCCTCCGTTTGTTCCATCAAAAAATCCCACTGGAATTTATAGAAAAGTGATTACACTAGCAAAAGAAGATTTTCAAAATGATATCATTTTAAAGTTTCATGGTGTGGATAGCGCTTTTGATGTTTGGGTCAATGGACATCATGTAGGCTATAGTAAAGTGAGTCGTCTTCCAAGTGAATTTGATATTACTTCTTTTGCAAAAGAAGGGGAAAATACCATTGTAGCAAGAGTATATAAATGGTCTGATGGAACCTATTTAGAAGATCAAGATATGTGGTGGTATTCTGGAATTTATCGAGATGTGGAGCTTATTTTAGAACCAAAAGATGGTATTTTGGACTGTTCTGTTTTTGGAGATTTAACAGGAGAAGGGGAATGTCCTTATACCCATGGTTTATTAAAAGTAAATATTACAACAAAACAGGAAACAAAGGGGACATTTTTCTTAGAAAAAGATGGAAAAGTTGTTGTAGATGGAACATTTGAGACAACAAAAAACAAGGCGATCATAAAAGAAATGATTCTAAACGTAGAAAAATGGACGGCAGAGACACCAGCTCTTTATACATTGACGGTACAGACAAAGAGCCAAGAAGTAAAAGTACGAGTGGGATTTCGAAAAATTGAATTAATCGATAATAATTTTACCGTCAATGGAACTGTCGTTTTATTAAACGGTGTGAATCGTCATGATTATGATCCGAAAGAAGGAAGAACGGTCACTTATGAACGGATGAAGGAAGATGTCATTCTTATGAAACAGTCCAATATTAATGCAGTTCGCTGTTCCCACTATCCAGCAAATGAAGTTTTTTATGATCTTTGTGATGAATATGGTCTTTATGTCATTGACGAAGCGGATTTGGAATGTCATGGATTTGAATGGGTGGAAAATTATGAGTGGATTACTGATGATAAGAACTGGGAAAAAGCCTATGTGGATCGCAGTGTTCGTATGGTAAAACGAGATCGAAATCATCCATCCATTATTATGTGGTCTATGGGAAATGAGTCCACGTTTGGATGCAATTTTGTAGAAACAGCAAAAGCCATTAAAGCTTTAGATGATACAAGACTTGTTCATTATGAAGGAGATTTTGAGGCAGAAGTAACGGATGTATATTCTACCATGTATACGAGATTAAAACCATTAAAAGAGGTGGCGGAGTATACAAAAAAAGGAAAGAAACCACACATTATGTGTGAATACGGTCATGCCATGGGAAATGGACCAGGGGGATTAAAAGCCTATCAAGATATGTATCGTAAGTACAAACGATTACAAGGTGGATTCCTTTGGGAGTGGTATGATCATGGAATTTATACAAATGACGGAGAACAGGAATATTATCGCTATGGTGGAAACTTTTCCGATTTCCCAACAAACGGAAATTTCTGTATCGATGGAATTTTAATGCCAGATCGCACGATGTCTCCAGCATTATTAGAATATAAACAAGTAATTGCACAAGTGGATGTTGAAAAGTGCTTAGGAAAAGAAAGAGAAGTTATTGTGAAAAATTATTATGACTTTTTAGACTTATCTTTTGTCCAATTAAACTGGCAAGTGACTGATGGAGAACGCATTATCGAAGAAGGCGTTGTGGATTCTCTAACCGCAAAACCTCATGGAGAAGAACGGGTTTTCGTTCCGTTTAAAGCCTTTTCACCAGAAAAAAATGTAGATTATTACCTAAATATTTTTGTTGTTCAAAAAGAAGAGAATTTATATGCAAAAGCAGGGCATGAAATCGCAAAATATCAATTTCCTCTTTCTGTAAAACAAGTAGTATTAGAAGAAAGAGCCATGGGAAATCCACTTACCGTGACAGAAGAAGCTGGTGTTTTAACAGTAAAAAATGATACGATTTCCGTGAAATTCCATACCGTATTTGGAACGCTGTTATCTGTAGAAAGCAATGGAAACGTGTGGTTAAAGGAAGGTCCAGAGATGATCGTTTATCGAGCAACTATCGATAATGATATGTATAAAAAAGAAGATTGGATGAATAAACATTTTATCACAACAGGAACAGAACAATTAGATGCTTACCATTATGAGGCAAGAGAACAAGAAGTTGTTGTGACGATGAAAAAATATTTTGGATGTTATAATCAATCTTGGGGCTTTGAATGTGATTATGTTTATACGGTTTATGCTTGTGGACAAGTAAAAGTGGAATTGACAGGAAAAGAAGTACAAAATGGAAAATTAGAACCAGAATTTTTACCAAGAATTGGTGTTGTTATGAAGGCGGAAAAATCTCTTCAAAATACCATTTGGTATGGAAGAGGAGAAGGGGAAAATTATCCAGATAGTAAAGAGGCTTGTCTTATGGGAATTTATCGAAGCACCGTAGACGATATGGGAACCAACTATGTGTATCCACAAGAAAATGGCCATCGGGAAGACGTAAGATGGTTTGGAATTGGAAATGGAGAACATACACTTCTTTGTACCATGAAACAACCGCTTGGGTTAAATCTAGCCAATTATACTGATGAAAGTTTAGAAAAGGCAAATCATCCATGGCAAATAGAAAAAACGGATCAAGTAATCATTCATTTAGACTATGCTCATTCTGGACTTGGAAGCAATAGTTGTGGAGAAGAGCAGTTAGAACAATTTAAAGTAAAACGCCAAAACTTCTCTATGTCCTTTACACTAGAGGTAATCAAAACGGGTATGGAGATTGAGCAAGCAAGAAAACAATATCTTGACTAAAGAAAAGGAGCGAGAAATAATGATTAAGGAACGATTTTCAAAAACATTACAACCGTTTTTAAGTACAGATGATTTTTTAATCGTACAAGATAACTATGAGGAAGAAGAAAATCTTGCAAATGAAAGTCTTTTTTGTCTCACCAATGGATATTTGGGAGTTCGTGGCAGTTATGAAGAGGGAACAAAGAAAAGTCTTCCTTATGTCTATGTCAATGGAGTGTTTGATAAATCCGAAACATTTATGCGAGAATTGGCTACCCTTCCAAACTGGATCGGATTAAAACTCTATGTGGAAAAAGAGTTAATCGGAATCGAAAACTGTGAAATTTTAGAATTTTCAAGAGTACTCGATATGAAACACGCTCTTTTGGCAAAGAGATATTTACTTCGTGATAAAAAGGGAAGAGAGACTTTAATCGAAGGAGTTCGTTTTGTTAGCCGTGCCAATGTTCATCGAATGGGAATCAAAGTGTGGGTGACACCGCTCAATTATAGCGGAATTTTAGAAGTTGAAAATATTATCGATGGAACGATTGTGAATTTCTTAGATGCACCACGTTTTAAAGTAAAGCATACCTATCTCGTTGCTAATGAAAAACTTTCCGATGACGGAATTTATATGGAAGTAGCCACAAGAGATAACCACCTTCATGTCGGTGTTGGTTGTGCTGTAAAAGGATATCGTGATGGACAAGTAGTCGATAAAGAGCATCAATTTCATGCATTTGGAGAACAGGCAGTAGAGTTTATTGACTTTGATGTAGAAGAGGGAAAACAGCTAGAACTGGTGAAATATGCAAGTGTCTATACGGAAAGAGAAGTCCCTCATTTTTCCATTCATGATAAGGTGAAAGAGGAAGTAGAAATCTTTGAGCAAATAGGATGGGAAGAAGAAGTAAAAGCCCATATAGATGTTTATGCAAAAATGTGGGAGCAGGCGGATATTCGTATTGAAGGGGATTTTGACTTAGATCGTGCCATTCGATTTAATATTTTCCACTTAATGAGCACAGGAAATGAAAAAGATGATCGTGTCAATGTAGGTGCAAAATTACTTCATGGAGAAGAATATGGTGGACACGCCTTTTGGGATACAGAACTTTTCATGCTTCCATTCTTCGCTTATGTCTTTCCAAAGACCGCAAAAAATCTAGAAAGTTATCGCTACCATTTGTTAAATGCAGCAAGAGAAAATGCAAAGAAAAATGGATATTTAGGTGCACAATATCCTTGGGAATCTGCGGATGATGGAACAGAACAGTGTCCAGACTGGACCATTGAGCCAGATGGAACGTGTTATCGTTGTTATGTAGCGGTATATGAACACCATGTAACAGCAGCGGTGGCTTATGGAATTTATGATTATGTAAAGATTACAGGAGATCAACAATTTTTATTGGATAAAGGTGCAGAAATCTTAATGGAAACAGCAAGATTTTGGGCGAGCCGTTGTGAATACATAGAAGAAAAAAATCGTTATGAGATCCGTCAAGTGACAGGCCCTGATGAATGGCATGAGCCTGTTAACAATAATCTTTATACCAATTATCTTGCTCGTTGGAATCTTCGTTATGTGCTATCTTTAATCGAACAATTAAAGAGCGAGCAGAATGAAGTTTGGAATCGTTTACAAAAAGAACTTTCCATTACAGAAGAAGAAATTGCTTTATGGGGAGAAATTCAAAGTAAAATCTATTTACCAAGAAAAGAAGGCACGAAGCTATTGGAGCAGTTTGAAGGATACTTTAATTTAAAAGAAGTTTTAATTGAAAAATATGATGAAAATGACTGGCCAATTCGCCCTGAGGCTTTAAAAGAGACAAAGACAAGTTTAACCCAGATCATTAAACAGGCGGATGTTGTAATGCTTCTTCATTTAATGGGAGAAGAATTCGACGAAGAAACAACGAAATTAAATTATGAGTACTATGAAAAACGTACGCTTCATGGTTCTTCTTTAAGCCCAAGTATTTATTCTATCATGGGATTAAAAACAGGGGATGATTCCAAAGCCTATCGTTATTTAAAAAGAGCAGCCTTTATTGATTTATTAAACCTTCAAAAGAATACAAGAGAAGGAATTCATGCTGCCAATGCGGGAGGCGTATGGCAGACTGTCGTATTTGGTTTTGCAGGTGTCTCCATTGATAAAGATGGAGTTTTAGAAATTGCGCCAACCATGCCAAAAGAATGGTTGAAATTAACATTTAGAATTCATTACGGTGATGCTTGGTTAGAGATAACGATTGATGAAAATAATCATGTAAATGTTGATGTATTAGAGGGTGGTTCGATTCAAGTAAAAATCAACAATCAACTTATGAATTTTTCATAACGGATTAGGAGGAACAATATGACCAATTATCTGGCAATTGCTGGACTGATATTAGTAACCATTATTTGGGGAGGAGGCTTTGTTGCCAGCGATATGGCACTAGAAAGTCTGACTCCGTTTCAGATTATGGCGATTCGATTCTTTTTAGGAACGGTATTGATGGGACTCATTAGTATCAAAGACCTAAAAGGAATGAAACGAAAAGAGATTATGGCGGGAATTTGCATGGGAATTGCTTTGTTCATTGCCTTTGCCCTACAAATCATAGGATTGCAGTATACAACCCCATCAAAAAATGCATTTATTACGGCATTGAATGTTGTTATGGTGCCTTTTATTGCCTTTCTTTTCCTTCATAAGAAAGTGAGTAAAAAAGGAATTATTGGGGCGGTTATGGCGATGATTGGTGTTGGGATTTTATCATTAAATGCGGATTTTTCCTTAGGACTTGGAGATTTCTTAACACTGATTTGTGCCTTAGGCTTTGCATTCCAGATCTTTTTTACAGGTCTTTTTGTAAAAAGGTATCGTGCGACCGTATTAAATTTTATTCAGATGTGTACTTCTTTTGTGCTTTCTTTGTTCTTTATGTTTGTTACAGGACAATATCACTTAGAGGCAACAACAAAAGGTTGGCTTAGTGTTTTATATTTAGGTGTGGTGAGTACAACTATTTGTTATTTATTACAGACAGCGTGTCAAAAACATGTGGATGAGACAAAGGCAGCGATTATTTTATCTATGGAGTCCGTGTTTGGAACGCTATTTTCGATTCTCATTTTGCATGAAATGATTACGCTTCGTATGGTAATTGGATGTGTCATTATTTTAGTAGCGGTTATTATTTCAAATCTTGATGAACAAGCGCAAGAGAGTGCTATGGCATAGAAAAGGATAAAAAATAGAGAAAAGAAAGGATGGAAAACTTATGGGATATGAAGCATTTATTTTTGATCTGGACGGTGTTATTTGTCATACCGATGACTATCACTATAAAGCGTGGAAAGCTGTTGCAGATGAGCTAAATATTTACTTTGACGAAACGATTAATCACCGACTTCGTGGCGTGAGTCGTATGGAGAGCTTTGAAATTATTTTAGAGCGTTATGATGGAATCATGAATGAGCAAGAGAAAATTCACTATACGACAAAGAAAAATGAAATCTATAAAGAACTTTTAAAAGGTATGAGTCCTTCCGATTTATCAAAAGAAGTGAAAGATACACTCGATGAATTGAGAAATCGTGGTATAAAATTAGCCATTGGTTCTTCTAGTAAAAATGCAAAGTTTATTTTAGGACAACTTGGGCTTGGAGATTATTTTGATGCTATTTCTGATGGAAATAATATTACAAAGTCAAAACCAGATCCAGAAGTATTTCTAAAAGCAGCTGAATACGTTGGAAAAGCACCAGAGAAATGCATTGTAGTAGAAGATGCAAAAGCAGGATTAGAAGCAGGAATTGCAGGTGGATTTGCCTGTGCTGCCATTGGAGATGCTACAAAAAGTGGTCTGGCAAACTGGAATTTAAGTACTTTTTGTGATTTACTAAATATTTAGTAATAAAATAAAAATAAAAGGGTCTGTCCCAAAATAAAAAATTTATTTTGTGGCAGTCCCTTAAACAATTGATTTGTTTGATAGGGGAAGATAAAGAAAAAATGCCAAAATACTTGTTTTGGTAATGGACTTGATAAGGCGATTAGGATATGATAAAATTTTATCATATAAATATTCATCATAGAAAGTTAGGGGAATTTAGATGGCAACAATTAAGGAAATAGCAGAAAGAGCGGGAGTTTCAGTTGCAACTGTTTCCAGAGTTTTGAATTATGACGAGACACTAATTGTAAAAGATAATACTAGAAAGAAAATATTCGAAGCTGCAGAGCAGTTGGATTATAAAGTCAAAAATAAGAAGAAAAAGAAAAAAAAGTTGAAATTAGGTGTTCTTTATTCCTATTCTTTGGAGGAAGAATTGGAGGACACCTTTTATCTTTCTGTTAGAGTGGCAATAGAAAAAAAGATAGAAGAAGAAGGATATGAAAAATATCAAATTCGCAGTGCTGATACAGCAGAAAGTATCAGTGGATTGGATGGGATTATTTGTTTAGGAACATTTAGTTATTCTATGGTGGAAAGAGTGCGCTCTTTTCAAAAGCCAGTAGTATTTGTAGATGCAGTAGGGGATCGAGAAATGTTTGATTCCATTATAACCGATATGAATTATTCTGTTTTAAAGGTAATGGATTATCTCTATCAACAGGGACATAGGAAAATTGCTTTTATTGGTGGTGCTGAACTCGATGCCGATGGAATAGAAGTTCCAGATACTCGTCTTTCTTCCTATCAAGACTATATGGAGAAGCATGGGATTTTTGTAAAAGATTATGTAAAGATTGCGGGATTTGCGCCAAAGTATGGCTATCAGCTTACAAAGGAACTGTTAGAACTTTCCGATAGACCAACTGCTATTTTTGCAGTAAATGATTCTTTGGCGGTTGGTTGCTACAAAGCTATTCATGAAAATGGACTTAGTATTCCAGAAGATATTAGCGTTGTGGGATTTAATGACATTTCGGTTGCAAAATATTTAGTACCACCGCTTACGACAGTACAGCTCCATATGGATTTTATGGGAGAACAAGCAGTGAATTTAATTGCAGAAAGAATTCTATCTGGAAGAGAAGTGAGCATGCAGATTTTAATTCCAGCAAAATTAATGATACGAGAAAGCGTAGCAAATATACAGGAATCAATGGAAAAGAGCAAGAGATAAAAAGGTAGAGAAATATGAATAAGCAGTTTTTATATGATATTTTGAAAGAAGTTTCTGTTTCTGGTTATGAAGAGCCAGTGCAAGAAGTAGTAAAAGAACATATGAGTTCGTATGCCGATGAAATCCGTTTTGATGAAATGAGTAATTTGACTTGTATTTTAAATCCACAAAGTGAAAGAAGGATTATGCTTTCTGCCCATGCCGATGAAATTGGACTTATGATCTCCAATATTACGAGTACAGGAAGATTGCAGGTAATCGATCGCGGTGGAATTATCCAAGGGACTTATCCTGGTCAACAAGTGAAGATAAAGACAAAAAATGGATTTGTCTATGGTGTTGTAGAGATTTATCGAGGATTAATGAAAAAAGAAAATCTAACAACCAATGATTTTAGTATCGATATTGGGGTAGAAACAAGAGAAGAGGCTGAACGATTGGTGGCATTAGGAGATCCAATTGTTCTCGATACGAATATATTAGAACTTGCTAATGGTCGATTTACAGCAAGAGCATTAGACGACAGGTTAGGTGTTTTCATTATTATGGAAGCATTAAAAAGAGCGAAAGAGTTAGGGTGTCAACATGGAATTTACTGTGCTTCTACGGTAGGTGAAGAGACAACAAAGAGTGGCGCTTATTGGACAAGCCAAAGAATTAAACCAGAGCTTGCCATTGTTGTCGATGTTACTTATGTGAGTGATACCATTGGTATGAATCCAGCAGAAATGGGGACAGTATTGCTTGGAAAAGGACCTGTTCTTTGTAATAGCCCGATTGTTGTAAAGAAATTAAATGAACAGATGGAACAATGTGCAAAACAGGCAAATATTCCAGTCCAAAGAGAGGCAGCAAGCCGTTTGTCTTATACCGATGGCGATAAAATTCATTTTTCCAATGACGGAGTGCCAATGGTACTTGTATCCATTCCTTTGCGATATATGCATAGCCCAGCAGAAGTGGCAGATGAAAAAGATGTGGAAGGTTGTATTGAACTAATTGCACAATTTCTCGCTCAATATAAAGGAATATGATAAAAGTAGATAAAATGAGGCTATTCTCCTTTTGTGATAGCAGCCTCATTTTTTAATATTTTATTTAATACCATCGATCCATTGTGAAGTCATTGTTAATTCCTTTTGTTACAAGAATTTGGTGGAGATCAATAATTCCGTTGTGGAAAGTAGCAGCGCAAGCATTTAAATAAAGATCCCACATTCTTAAAAAGCGTTCATCAAACATTTGACGTTCTTCTTCTAAATGTTTATGGAAGTTATCTGCCCAACAAAGAAGTGTTTTGTTATAATGAAGACGTAAGTTTTCAATATCCATTGTGTGGAAGTTATCTTCTGCTAAACAGCTTAAAATTTCACGAAGACTTGGAACCGTTCCGCCTGGGAAAATATATTTTTTAATCCAAGGATCGCCAGCGTGTTCTTTTAAAGCACTGATGAAATGAAGAAGGAAGACACCGCCATCTTTTAATACTTCTTGAACGCAGTTAATGAAAAGTTGATAGTTTGGACGTCCAACGTGTTCTATCATACCAACACTAACAACGCGATCAAATTGGTAACCGCTCTTTGGAAGATCACGATAATCCATAATTTCTACTTTTAAATCATCTTGTAGGCCTTCGGCTTCGATACGACGGTTAAATTCTGCAGCCTGTTCCTGACTTAGTGTGATACCAACGCCTTTTACTTTATATTTTTTGACGGCTTCAATTAAAAGGAATCCCCAGCCACAACCGATATCGAGAAGAGTCATTCCTTCTTTTAAATTGAGTTTTTCTAAAATATAATCGACTTTGTTTACTTGGGCTTGATATAGAGTATCATCAGGATTTTTAAAATATCCACAAGAATAGCTCATAGTTTCATCGAGCCATAATTTATAAAAATCATTTCCAATATCATAATGAGAAGTGACTTCTTTTTTCTGATTTCTTTTGGAAACGGAAGAGTGCATCAATTTTTTTAGTGCAGATTCATTAGTGGAGAATTTTCCCATCTGTCCTAAAAAGTGATCAAGAGCATAATAAAGATCCCCTTCAATTTCGATATCGCCATCCATATAGGCTTCTCCAAGTGCAAGAGAGGTACTTGTTAATAATTGGGTTTTCGAAATTGGTTTTTTAAAATTCACGATGAATTCTGGATTCCCTTCTCCAATTAAATATTCTTTACCGTCCATTTTTACTAAAAATGGATAGTCTGTAAACTTTTTCAAAAATGTAATCATAATATTTTCCAAAGTTACTACCTCCTGAAATTCTATTTTATATTTTTTATCTTTTCTCAATGAGGGCACACAGAAAATAAGTCATAAAAGGGCTTATATAGGTGTGTAAAGAATTTTACGAAAAGTGATAAAAATAACTTTATTCGTAAAGTATTGCCTGAAATTATATAATATAGAACGTTCAAATATGAGAAAGAAAATTTAGAAAGAGTCATTTGAACATAATTATTATCTATTTTAATGGTATTAATAGGAAAAATCAATAGAAAGAAAAACGAAAAATCGCATGAAATAAAAGAAAAATTTGTAGAATAAGAAAGAATATTGTATAATGAATACATATGATAATTTCATAAAATAGAGTTTAAAAGGAGTGGTTATTTAGTTGTTTAAAATATAGATAAATGAAGTTATTTATAGTAAAATATAGTCAAGAGGTAATTATCTTGAAAAAGAATAACTATAAACCGAATGAATTTGCAGAATTAATTAATGTTTCGGTTAGAACTTTGTAACGTTGGGATGTTGAAGGAAAACTAAAAGCATTCAGAACTCCTACAAATAGAAGATATGATACATAGGAACGATACCTTAAATATAAAGGTATTCATAAAGAGGAAAGTGATAGAAAGACTGTTTTATTTACACGAGATTCGAGAGGATGAGGAAGTTGAAAAAAAGCCTATAAGATAGAACTGAATCCCAGTGAAGAACAAAAAATAAAAACACATCAGACAATTGGTGTAGCAAGATTTGTTTATAACTTTTACATTGCGCACAACAAAGAAGTCTATGAAAAAGAAGGAAAATTTGTAAGTGGTATGGATTTTTCTAAATGGTTAAATAACGAATATATACCAAGTAACCAAGAGATGAAATGGATAAAAGAGGTATCATCAAAAGCTAGAAAACAAGCGATTATGAATGCCGATCAAGCATTTCGAGATTTTTTTAAGAAAAGAAAAGGATTTCCTAAATTCAAGAAAAAGAAAGATCAAGATGTAAAAGCATACTTTCCTAAGAATAATAAAACGGATTGGACTTTAGAAAGACATCGAGTCAAAATACCAACGTTAGGTTGGGTAAGATTGAAAGAGTTTGGATATATACCTACAAATTCAATTGTAAAAAGTGGTACCGTTAGTCAAAAAGCGAACAGGTACTATGTATCGATATTAGTTGAGGAAAAGGATGTTGAAGTATTAAAACCTACAAATGAGGGAATCGGAATTGATTTAGGAATCAAAGATTTTGTAGTATGTTCCGATGGGACTATATTTAAAAATATAAATAAAACTTCTACGGTCAAAAAAGTAGAAAAGAAATTAAAAAGAGAGCAAAGAAAACTTTCAAGGAAATATGAAAGTTTGAAAATGAGAAATAAAAATATAGAAGAAGGGAGAGCTACTCAAAGTAATATTCAAAAACAAGTCGTTAAAGTACAAAAACTTCATCAAAGATTAGCGAATATAAGAACGGATTATATCAATAAAACAATATCTTTAATTATAAGGCAAAAGCCAAGCTATATAACAATGGAAGATTTAGCAGTTTCTAATATGATGAAGAATAAGCATTTATCAAAAGCAATAGCAAATCAAAAGTTCTTTGAATTTAGAAAGAAATTAACTACGAAATGCAAACAAAACAAGATAGAACTTAGAGTCGTTGATAGGTTTTATCCATCATCAAAGACTTGTAGTTGTTGTGGAAAGATTAAGAAAGATTTAAAACTGAAAGATAGAGTTTACAAATGTGATTGTGGATTAATGATTGATAGAGATTTCAATGCGAGTATTAATCTTAAAAATGCTAAAAAATATAAGACAGTCTAAAAACAAAGAAACTTATATAGGTACGGAGGGCTAACTTCGGAATTTAAGCCTTTGGAGAACCCTATCAAATCGTAGTAGCTTAGGCAAGGCGAGGTTCAATGAAGAAGGAAAAATCTCGATATGGATATATTGGACCATATTTTGAGTAGCAGTTTAGTTTCATATGATAAAGAGGAAAGTTAAGATCACAAGAGAAAAAGAGGATCCAGCAAAAAGGGCAGTTTCTTTTGTTAATATGGCGGATCAATTTGCTTGTGAAATCCACTTTCAAGTGAATGATGTAACTTATAATGGAAAATCAGTCATTAGTGTTATGATTGCAGACTTTGAGCCAGAACAGATATTAGAAGTTATCTGTGATGGAGAAGAAGAAAAGGAAGCTATCGATGTTGTTTGTCAATGGTTTCAGTCAGAAAAATAAAGGATAAAAAAGCGGTGAGAAACAACGATTAGTTTCTCACCGCTTTTTTATCCTTTATAAATGTAATTTTTCCGTTGTAAATCCGTGTCCATGGACTTCATTGACCTGAGTGATTACCATAAATGCATTTTTATCGATACCCATAACGATTTCGTTTAATTTATTTAATTCTCGACTGGACACAATCGTTAAAATAGCAAACGAATTTTTATGGAGATACCCTGATTCCATATGGAGTAATGTAGTACCACGATCTAAATTTGTCTGAATCGCACAGTTAATTTTTTCATATTCTTTACTAATGATCTTCACTTGTGTCTGAGATTTTCCCATTAATAAAATGCGATCGAGAACAATCGTATACGTTAATACCATGAAAATACCATAAAGCACTTTTTCTTTATTTGTATAAAACATTTGAAGAATTAAGATAGTGAAATCCAATGCATAAAGAGTGACGGATACGGGAATACGGAATTTTTTATTGAGAATGAGAGGGGGAATATCGATTCCACCTGTAGAAGCACCAGCACGAATGACAATTCCAATACCAAATCCGATCATAATTCCGCCCATAATGCTTGAAAGCATAGGATCCGTTGTCATATTTTGGAGAGCAGGAATCTTTTGTAGCACTCCAAGAATGATTGGATAATAAAACGTGCTAATGAGAGTAGTAAGCGCAAATGGGATACCAAGGATGAGAGCGCCAAGAAGGAACATAATAATATTAAAGATTCCTACTGTATATTCCACGGGAATGGAAAAAGAATGATTGAAAAAGAGACCAAGTCCCGTTGTTCCACCTGTAATTAATTGGTTTGGCAGTATGAACATAACAACGGCCAAACAATAAACAGTATTGCCAAGAAGAATCAGCAATAGATTTTGTAAACGTTTCATTTGTAATAACCTCATTTCTTTAAAGTATCTCAGTGTTGTGATAAAGTGAAAAAACGGAAGTAGAATGATTCTACTTCCGTTTCTCGTTTTTTAAAAAGACAAGTCTGTCTTTTTGCCATAATTGAATTGATAAATCTAATGGTATGATACAGTTGGTATCCATTTTTTTCACTCTCTCTTTTCCGTATAAAATCTAGTATATCATTTTTCGAAGAAAAGATCTAGAAAGAAAAAGACAGTCCTATTCAAGGAGAGTCTATTTTCATAAAAACTTATTCTATGGGTTTTAAATTTTTCAAAGAAAAGTCTAAGATAGGTGCAGAATGAGTTAAAGCTCCAGAAGAGATATAAGTGACACCAATTTCTGCAATTTCTTTTAGACGCTCTTTCGTTATATTGCCAGAACATTCTGTTTGGGCACGATTGCCGATTTTTTTCACGGCTTCTTTCATCGTATCATTATCCATATTGTCCAACATAATAATATCTGCTCCTGCGTTAAGAGCTTCTTCTACCATAGAGAGGTTTTCCACTTCTACTTCAATTTTCCGAACGAAAGGAGCATAGGATTTTGCCATTTGGATTGCTTTTGTTACACTACCAGCAGCCCCAATATGGTTATCTTTTAATAAAATGCCATCGGATAAATTATAGCGATGATTGTGACCACCGCCGATTTTTACCGCATATTTTTCGAAAGGACGCATATTTGGAGTCGTTTTTCTTGTGTCTAAAAGTTTGGTGGAATAGCCTTCTAGTTCCTTTACATATTCATGGGTGAAAGTGGCGATTCCACTCATGCGCTGTAAATAGTTCAGTGCAGTTCTTTCTCCTGATAGAAGGGAGCAGATATCCCCTGTTACAATCCCAATCCGTTCTCCTGATTTTATAAAATCTCCATCTTTATAAGTTGTGGAGAAAGTAAAGGTGTTATCAAGAAGCTCAAACACACGACAAAAAACAGAAATTCCGCATAAAATACCGTCCTCTTTGCAAATTAAATCCGCTTTTCCCTGTTTTTCTACAGGCATAACGGCATTTGTTGTAACATCTTCGCTTGTAATATCTTCTTTTAAGGCACGTAATAAATATTCATCAAGATTCACTCGAAAAGTGACACCATTTTTCATAAAATATCGGATCCTTTCTTTGTAATTCCTTTTTAATAAGCTGTAAATTCTCCATAGCACGGCTTCGTTCATCGAGATAAATAGAAGGGAGTGTAAGCGGACAGCAAAAGGAGAGAGTTTGTACTTGTTTTGTAATGGCTTTCGCGGCTCGTTTTGCAAATACGAGACTTTCTAAAAGAGAGTTGCTTGCAAGACGATTGGCACCATGAACTCCATTACAGGCAGTTTCTCCAACGGCATAGAGTTGTTTCATGGAAGTTTCACCATTGATGGAGGCTTTAATTCCACCCATTAAATAATGTTGGGATGGGGTGACAGGAACGAGATCTTTTGTTAAATCATATCCTTCTTCTAAACATTCCTGATAAATATTTGGAAATCTTTGTTGTGCCTTTTCTTTTGTCATAGAAGGAAGGGTTAAATAAACATGGTCTGTTCCAAATTTCTCCATTTCTGCTTTGATTGCGGAAGTGACAACATCTCTTGGTTTTAGTTCATCCGTAAAGCGTTCCCGATTTTCATTTAAAAGAATCGCTCCTTCTCCTCGAACGGATTCAGATATTAAAAATCTTCGACCTTTTTTCTTAGAATAAAGAGTCGTTGGGTGAATTTGTATATAATGAAGATTTTCTAGTTCAATTTGATGTTTTAATGCAAGAGAAAAACTATCGCCTGTAATATGAGGGAAATTCGTAGAATTTTCAAATAGTCCACCAATTCCTCCAGTGGCTAAAACGGTGGATTTTGCAATCATGGCTTCTTGCGAGCCATCTTTTTCCTCTGCGATAATACCATAACAAGTATTCTCTTTTACAATAAGATCAATCATAGTTGTATAGTCTAAAATAGTAATATTGGGACGATCAATCACTTGTTGAATAAGAGTAGAGGTGATTTCTTTTCCTGTCACGTCTTCATGATAGAGAATACGGTAATTGGAGTGAGCACCTTCTCTTGTATAGAGTAAGTTTCCTTTTTTGTCTCGTTCAAATGCGACCCCAAAACGAATCAAATCTTCAATAATTTCTGGAGAAGATTCGATCATAATTTTTACTGCCTCTTTATTATTTTCATAATGTCCTGCACGCATTGTATCCTCGAAGTAGCTATTGAAATCATCAGGAGATTTTAAAACACAAATACCGCCTTGTGCCAAATAAGAGTCGCTGTGATCGATAGCATCTTTTGTGATCATGAGAACTCTTATATGAGAGGGCAAAGAAAGAGCCGTAAAAAGCCCACTTGCACCTGTTCCTACGATTACAACGTCGTAATGTCTTTGCTTCATTTGTCATCACGATCCTTTCTTTGTTGTAACATACATTAATTTGTAAGTTCTAACATACGAGTAAGAGGCTGTTTTGAGCGTTTCATTAATTCTTTGGACATTTCCACAGTAGGGGAAAGTGTCTCTAAAGCGGATAGTACCTTATTTAGTGTAATTTTTTTCATATCACTACAAACTTGATGTTCGGTAGCTGGATAAAAAACTTTATTTGGATTTGTTTTTTGTAATTCATAGAAAATACCAATTTCTGTAGCAATAATAAATTCTTTATCATCGCTTTCCTTTACATAGTTCAATATGCCAGAAGTGCTTCCAGCATAATCAGCAAGAGAAACCACATCAGAAGGGCATTCTGGATGAACTAAAACTTTTGCCAATGGGTGGGTTTCTTTTTGCCTCATTACGGCTTCTTTTTTTATTTCATGGTGAATTGGGCAGTAGCCATCGTTTAAAATAATATGTTTTTCAGGCACTTGTGATGCCACATAACTTCCAAGATGTTGATCGGGAATAAAGAAGATATGTTTTGTGGGAAGATTTTTTACGATAGAAACTGCGTTCGAAGAAGTGACACAGACATCTGCATATGTTTTAATTTCCGCAGTGGAATTTACATAACAGACAACAGTAAGATCTTCATATTGTTTTTTTAGTGCTTGTAGCTGCTCAAGATTTACCATATGTGCCATTGGACAATCCGCAGTTAGATCGGGCATAACAACGACTTTTTCAGGATTTAAAGCTTTTGCACTTTCTCCCATAAAAGAAACACCACAGTAGCAAAGAACTTCTTTTTTTAAATCAACCGCCAGCTTACTTAAATAAAAAGAATCTCCCACATAGTCAGCAATTTCTTGTACTTCAGCTGGGGTATAAT
>OJJJ01000519.1_pt1 | contig 17422 bp, 11 predicted proteins | sample 1596311 | NCBI WGS metagenome assembly OJJJ01 (sample SAMEA4350140, study PRJEB24818) | metagenome | biome: human; feature: gut; material: faeces | place: Denmark | collected 2013-09 | reverse complement strand
CTCTTTTTTCCCTTTTCCAGAATCGACTCACCACAAATGTCACAAAATCTGGGAAACTATCATCCAATTTTCTGCCCAAATGTCCGGTATTGTTCATTTTTTGTTTGTATTTTGAACAGCAATGGCTTTTCCGAATCTGGGTGACATCACTTCTGACTGGCCACCTGGTGGCTGGTAGCAGTAAAATTCTTAATATACCTGGAGGTTTTCATGGCTGTCGCTGCCAACAAACGTTCGGTAATGACGCTGTTTTCTGGTCCTACTGACATCTATAGCCATCAGGTCCGCATTGTACTGGCGGAGAAAGGTGTTAGTTTCGAGATTGAGCATGTGGAGAAAGACAATCCACCTCAGGATCTGATCGACCTCAACCCGAATCAGAGCGTACCGACACTGGTGGATCGTGAGCTGACCCTATGGGAATCTCGCATCATTATGGAATACCTGGATGAGCGTTTCCCGCATCCGCCGCTGATGCCGGTTTACCCGGTTGCGCGTGGTGAAAGCCGCCTGTACATGCAGCGTATTGAAAAAGACTGGTATACGCTGATGAACGTCATCGTAAACGGTTCTGCTTCTGAAGCGGACGTCGCGCGTAAGCGACTGCGTGAAGAGCTGCTGGCAATTGCGCCAGTGTTTAGTCAGAAACCGTATTTCCTGAGCGATGAGTTCAGCCTGGTAGACTGCTACCTGGCCCCGCTGCTGTGGCGTTTACCGCAGCTGGGTATTGAATTCAGCGGTGCTGGTTCGAAAGAGCTGAAAGGGTATATGACCCGCGTATTTGAACGTGACTCTTTCCTGGCTTCTCTGACTGAGCCTGAACGTGAAATGCGTCTGGGCCGGGGTTAATCTGTATGGATTTGCCACAGCTATCACCGCGCCGTCCGTATCTGCTGCGCGCATTCTATGAGTGGTTGTTAGACAACCAGCTCACGCCGCACCTGGTGGTGGATGTGACGCTTCCGGATGTGCAGGTTCCCATGGAATATGCGCGTGACGGGCAAATTGTTCTGAATATTGCTCCACGTGCAGTGGGCAACCTGGAACTGGCAAACGACGAAGTGCGTTTTAACGCGCGCTTTGGCGGTATACCGCGTCAGGTTTCCGTGCCGCTGGCTGCTGTTCTGGCTATCTATGCCCGTGAAAACGGTGCCGGTACCATGTTCGAGCCAGAAGCGGCCTACGACGAAGATGTCGCCAGCTTAAATGATGACGACAACGACACGTCCGGCTTTGAAAGCGAAACGGTCATGTCCGTCATTGATGGCGATAAGCCCGATCACGGTGATGACAACGACCCGGATGATACGCCGCCACCTCCGCGTGGTGGGCGTCCGGCGCTACGCGTAGTGAAGTAAAAATCAAACAGGCCCTTGCGGGCCTGTTTTGCTTTCTGTGCCAGCCATCAATAAAACAGCACAATCGTGGCTATCATATTCACCACAAATCCTACCGCCATTGGGATCGCCGTGCGTTTAACCACCTCAAAAGGCGATACACCCGCAATACCGGAAGTTACTACAATGACCGCAGTAATGGGTGAAACCGCGCGGGCCAGGGTAGTGGCAAAGTGCATTGGCATAATCATTACCACCGCCGGAATATGCAGCCCTGCGGCGATGTCCGGGATCAGGCTGGCGAATGACATAAACGGCGCGTTACCGGAGCCCATGACAATGGCGCAGGCGGCGATGACCACCGCCATGATGATCATCACGCCGATACCGCCAAGCCCGGAATGTTCCGCCCCCCTAATCACCGCGTCGACAGTGCCGATGGTGGTTAAGCCTTTGGCAAAGATCTCACCGGCGACGACCAGCGTCACGACATTGGCGAACTGGGTGCCCATGCCATCAAAAAACGCCTGCACATCATCCATGGTTTCGCGCAGATTATGGGTGCGAAAGAATTCGACAAGCATGGTGACTGTCATGCTCATCAGCATCACCACCACCAGATTCAGCTCTGTTTTCATGAGTCCACTATGTGCAAGGAACAGCGAGCCTAGCATCAGGATCAGTGGCATCACCGGTAAAATGGCGTAATAGAGCGGCGGAACATCTTCCAGCGCCTTTTGTTCGGCAAAGCCGATGCTTTCTGCTACTGACTTGCGGTCAAACTGGCGCTGCACAAAAAAGTGCGCAATAGCAACGGCGATAATCACGCACGAAGCGACGGGTAACTGGTAGTGGAAGAAGTAGGTGGCGATTTTCATTCCCGCTACCTGAGCGGCAAAAATCGAGTTTGTTTCCAGAATACCCCATTCAATCGACATTGACGTGGCAATGACCGCCACTGCCGACAAACGGCTTACGCCAAGGCTGACCAGCGTCGGGAAGAGGGTGACCATCAGCAACATCCCTAACCCGGAGGCGCTGGTAATGAACTGCGCCATGATCTGACCGATCACATAGGTGGCGGCAAGCACGATATACGGTGAGCGGATAAGCTTTAGCGGACGGCTCAGCAGGCTCACCATCGCCCGACTGGCTCCCATCCTGTCCATATAGCGGGCATAGCCACCGACGGCCATAATCGACAGCCCCAGGCCTGCTGCGCGACTGGAGAGCATGCGCAGAATTTCGTTATAAATATCAACCAGCAGGTAGCCGCTGCTTTTTTCGGGTGCAACCAGCGCACCGTACCCCAGCCAGACGCCGCAGATCATTAGGAAGATCCCAGCAGCCGCAAGGACCACCTGGGGTTTGTAGTTTTTGAGGATCAGGTAACCCATCGTTAATAAAACGATGACAGAAAGTATGATGCCGAACATTTTTTCACTCCATGCAGGAAAGAAGATAAATCCGGTAATAGCGCTGTTATAAAAGCGGATGTTATATTTTTTTTACCGTTTTTTATGGAGTGAATATCGTATTTTTAAAATCGAGATTAAATTATTTTTCGTTTTAAAATAGTAGGTTATGATAATTTTTCACGATCATATTCGCAGATTTCATAAATTCGATGTCATACTCAGAAATTAAAATTCATCATATTGTTTTTGAGTGAAAATATATTTGTATTTCATATGTTATCAATAAGCGGGCTAACCCGATTGACCTCCATTTCACCCCGCTTTCGATCCTGTGTTACGATGAACCCGCTGTTATTTTTCACCAATGACTTAGCTGAATGGACCCTATGAACGCATTTGATTCGCAAGCTGAAGACTCTCCATCCACCATTGGCCGTAGTTTACGTAACCGCCCGCTGGCGCGTAAAAAACTGTCTGAAATGGTTGAAGAAGAACTGGAACAGATGATTCGTCGTCGGGAGTTTGGCGAGGGTGAACAGTTGCCGTCCGAGCGGGAGCTGATGGCCTTCTTTAACGTCGGTCGTCCCTCGGTGCGAGAAGCCCTGGCGGCGTTAAAACGTAAAGGCCTGGTGCAAATCAACAACGGCGAACGTGCCCGCGTTTCGCGTCCATCTGCGGACACCATCATTGGTGAACTGTCGGGGATGGCGAAAGATTTTCTCTCGCATCCCGGCGGCATTGCCCACTTTGAACAGTTGCGACTGTTCTTTGAGTCAAGCCTGGTGCGTTACGCCGCCGAGCATGCAACCGACGAGCAAATTGACAGGTTGGCGAAAGCGCTGGATATTAACAGCCAGTCGCTGGATGACAACGCGCTGTTCATTCGTTCGGACGTGGATTTTCACCGTGTGCTGGCGGAGATCCCTGGTAATCCTATCTTTATGGCGATCCATGTCGCGCTGCTGGACTGGCTGATCGCCGCACGTCCGACCGTCGCCGACCGCGAATTATACGAGAACAATAGCGTAAGTTATCAACAGCATATTGCTATTGTCGACGCCATTCGTCAGCACGATCCTGATGAAGCAGACCGCGCATTACAAGACCATCTCAACAGCGTTTCCGCTACCTGGCACGCTTTCGGTAAAAATAAAAAATTGAGGAAGTGATCGCGTCCTGATGATCGTTTAGTGAGGCAGATCGCACTATAAGCTTTCTGTATTGTATTGCTGCTTATTTGATCTGGTATAACAGGTATAAAGGTACGCAGTTAGACAACACTAATCATCGATAGAGGTCGTTATGGCAAGAAATTTAAAAGGCGTAATGCCAGCGTTGTTAACCCCATTCGACAACCAACAGCGACTGGACATTGAGAGCCTACGTCGTCTGGTGCGTTTCAACATTGGGCAGGGTGTTGATGGCCTGTACGTCGGTGGCTCAACGGGTGAAGCGTTTGTCCAGAACCGGGCTGAAAGAGAGCAGGTACTGGAGATCGTGGCGGAAGAAGCGAAGGGTAAAGTCACGCTTATCGCACATGTGGGCACGGTGAGCACCGAAGAGAGCCAGCAGTTGGCGAGCGCAGCCCATCGCTACGGCTTTGATGCTGTCTCTGCCGTCACACCGTTTTACTATCCGTTCAGTTTTGAAGAGCACTGCGATCACTACCGTGCAATTATTGATTCCTCTGATGGCTTGCCAATGGTGGTCTATAACATCCCGGCGCTGAGCGGCGTAAAACTGACGCTGGATCAGATCAACACGCTGGTCACGTTGCCGGGTGTTGGCGCGTTGAAGCAGACCTCTGGCGATCTCTATCAAATGGAGCAGATCCGTCGCGCCCATCCGGATCTGGTGCTGTACAACGGCTATGACGAAATTTTCGCGTCAGGCCTGCTGGCTGGGGCAGATGGTGGTATCGGCAGCACCTACAACATCATGGGCTGGCGCTATCAGGGAATCGTGAAAGCACTCAAAGAAGGCGATATCCAGACGGCACAAAAGCTGCAAACCGAGTGCAATAAGGTTATCGATTTACTGATTAAAGTCGGCGTGTTCCGTGGACTGAAAACGGTTCTGCACTATATGGACGTGGTTTCCGTCCCACTGTGCCGTAAGCCGTTTGCCCCTGTTGACGAAAAGTACCTGCCAGAACTGAAAGCGCTGGCTGACCAACTGCTGGCAGAAAAGGCGTAACAGCGGATTGCCGGGGGCTCTTTGCTTGCCCGGCCTACACAGGCAGACCGTAGGCCGGATGAGGCACAGTCGCCCACCAGTACAACAATGAAAATCGTCGGGAGAGTCACATGAGTACTTCTACCCAGAGCATTCCGTGGTACCGCCATCTCAACCGGGCACAATGGCGTGCGTTCTCTGCCGCCTGGCTGGGATATTTGCTGGATGGTTTTGATTTTGTCTTAATTGCCCTTGTGCTGACGGAAGTACAAGGTGAATTCGGGTTGACGACGGTGCAGGCTGCCAGCCTGATCTCGGCCGCCTTTATTTCTCGCTGGTTTGGCGGGCTGATGCTGGGGGCGATGGGCGATCGCTACGGGCGTCGCCTGGCGATGGTCACCAGCATTATTCTGTTCTCGCTAGGGACGCTGGCTTGCGGTTTTGCACCGGGCTACACCACCATGTTTATCGCCCGCCTGGTCATCGGCATGGGGATGGCAGGTGAGTACGGTTCAAGTGCGACCTATGTGATTGAAAGCTGGCCTAAACAGTTGCGCAATAAAGCCAGTGGTTTCCTGATTTCGGGCTTCTCCGTGGGGGCCGTGATCGCCGCTCAGGTCTACAGTCTGGTGGTACCGGTGTGGGGGTGGCGCGCGCTTTTTTTCATCGGCATTGTACCGATTATCTTCGCCCTCTGGCTGCGTAAAAATATTCCGGAAGCCGAGGACTGGAAGAAAAAACACGAAGGCAAAGCGCCGGTGCGCACGATGGTGGATACCCTCTATCGGGGTGAACATCGGGTCATTAATATTCTGATGACGCTCGCCGCCGCAACCGCGCTGTGGTTCTGTTTTGCCGGTAACCTGCAAAATGCGGCTATCGTGGCGATCCTCGGTCTGGTCTGCGCGTTTATCTTCATTAGCTTTATGGTGCAAAGCAGCGGTAAACGCTGGCCGACGGGTGTAATGCTGATGGTAGTGGTGCTGTTCGCCTTCCTCTACTCGTGGCCAATTCAGGCGCTGCTGCCGACCTACCTGAAAACTGAATTGATGTATGACCCGTCGACGGTCGCCAGGGTGCTGTTCTTCAGCGGCTTTGGGGCGGCGGTAGGCTGTTGTGTCGGTGGTTTTCTGGGTGATTGGCTGGGGACGCGCAAAGCCTATGTCTACAGCCTGCTGGCCTCACAGTTGCTGATTATTCCCGTGTTTGCGATTGGCGGTGCCAACGTCTGGGTACTGGGTCTGCTGCTGTTTTTCCAGCAAATGCTCGGGCAGGGGATCTCCGGGATCTTACCCAAACTGATCGGCGGTTATTTCGATACCGACCAACGTGCGGCGGGTCTGGGCTTTACCTACAACGTGGGTGCGCTGGGCGGGGCACTGGCGCCGATCATCGGTGCGCTGATTGCACAGCGTCTGGATCTGGGTACGGCGCTGGGATCGCTGTCGTTTAGCCTGACTTTCGTGGTGATCTTGCTGATTGGCCTTGATATGCCGTCCCGCGTGCAGCGCTGGCTGCGCCCGGAAGCGCTGCGTACCCATGATGCCATTGATGGTAAACCGTTTAGCGGAGCCGTGCCGTTTGGCAGCGATAAAAGCGCGCTGGTGAAATCAAAAAGTTAATCCGATTGCCCGGTCCTGCACCGCTATTTTGGTAAGGGGATAAGTATGTCGTTACTTGAGCTACTGACGCTGAAAAAGGTCGTGCTATGACAACGCTGGCGATTGATATTGGCGGCACCAAACTGGCCGCTGCACGGGTAGGCCGCGATTTACAGATCCGCGAACGCCGTGAACTGCCGACACCTGCCAGCAAAACGCCGGATGCCCTGCGGGCCGCGTTACAGACGCTCATTGAGCCGCTGCAGGCGCAAGCAGAGCGCGTTGCCATTGCCTCCACCGGTATTATCCGCGAGGGCACACTACTGGCGATTAATCCGCTCAATCTTGGCGGGCTGATGCACTTCCCGCTGGTACAAACCTTAAGAGAGTTGACCGGCTTGCCGACCATGGCGGTCAATGATGCGCAGGCGGCGGCCTGGGCGGAATACCACGTAATGGCTGACGAGATAAGCGACATGGTATTTATCACCGTGTCGACCGGTGTGGGCGGCGGCGTGGTCAGCAACGGCAAGTTACTCACCGGGGCTGGTGGTCTGGCGGGGCATTTAGGGCATACGTTGGCAGATCCTAATGGACCCGTCTGCGGCTGCGGTCGTACCGGCTGCGTGGAAGCTATTGCATCTGGTCGCGGAATTGCCGCTGCTGCACAGGGCGACCTTGCTGGTTGCGATGCCAGAACGGTGTTTACGCGTGCGGTGCAAGGGCATAAACAGGCCGCGCGGTTGATTGCACATTCTGCACAGGTGCTGGCGCGACTGATTGCCGACGTCAAAGCGTCTACCGACTGCCAGTGCGTAGTTGTGGGTGGCAGCGTTGGGCTGGCTGAAGGATATCTGACGCAGGTCCGCACGCTGCTGGCGCAGGAACCCTCGGTGTATCACGTCCCACTGCGCACAGCGCATTACCGACATGACGCCGGGTTGCTGGGCGCAGCATTGTTAGCACAAGGAGAGTTATCATGATATTAGGCGAGTTACAGTCGCTATCCGCCGCGGGATTACCCCCTGTTCTGCTTGATGCGCTGACCCTTGCGCTGGCGGCAGACGTGCAGAATAACGCGCCGGGACATTATGTACTGAAAGGCGACGATCTGTTTATGAACGTGATGCAGTTCGCCACGCAACCGCCACAAGAAAAAAAGGCGGAGCTGCATGAATGCTATATTGATATCCAACTGCTGTTGGCAGGTGAAGAGCGTATTTTTTTCGGTTTGGCAGGTTCCGCACGTCAGTGCGAAGACGTGCATGTTGAAGAGGATTATCAACTGTGCAGCGAGATTGCTGATGAACAAGTTGTCACCCTGAAACCGGGGATGTTCGCGGTGTTTATGCCTGGCGAGCCACATAAACCGGGCTGCGTGGTGAGTGCACCTGGAGAAATTAAGAAGGTGGTGGTGAAGGTACGTGCCAGCTTGCTACACGCCTGACAGGAAATACTCCAATAGAAGAACTACTACAGTCCGTGTGTCTGCAGCAGTTCTCCAACAAACAACCTACCGCTTAAATATCACTGTTTCCGGCTGCGACAGATGTAGCGTTGTTTGGCTTGGTACGGTCTCGGCGATGACCCGCCCGTGGCGAATGGAATAACGGGCAGGTGTTTGGCGACGAACCGCGTCAAACCCATTTTCTGCCGGTAAAATTACCAGGTTAGCGGAATTTCCAACGCTCAGGCCGTAGTCTTGCAAGTGCAGGGTTTTTGCGCTGTGAGTGGTTATCAGGTTCAGCCCATCATTAATCTGCCCGTATCCCATCAGTTGGCACACGTGTAATCCCATATGCAGCACTTGCAGCATATTCGCGGTGCCCAGCGGATACCACGGATCAAAGACATCATCATGACCAAAGCAGACGTTGATCTCTGCCTCCAGCATCTCTTTGACGCGGGTGACACCGCGACGCTTGGGATAGGTGTCAAAACGTCCCTGCAGGTGAATGTTCACCAGAGGATTCGCAACAAAGTTAATACCTGACATTTTCAGCAGACGGAAAAGACGGGAAGCATACGCGCCGTTGTAGGAATGCATCGCTGTGGTATGGCTGGCAGTGACGCGCCCGCCCATTCCGTCGCGATGCGCCAGTGCTGCAACGGTTTCAACAAAGCGTGATTGTTCATCATCAATTTCGTCACAGTGCACATCGATAAGGCGGTCGTACTTCTGGGCCAGGGCGAAAATTTTATGCAGCGACTCCACGCCATATTCACGCGTAAATTCAAAGTGGGGAATCGCACCAATCACGTCGGCGCCCAGGCGCACCGCTTCCTCTAACAGCGCCTCACCGTTGGGGTAAGATAGAATCCCCTCTTGGGGGAATGCCACAATTTGCAGCTCCACCCACGGTGCGACCTCTTGCTTCACTTCCAGCATCGCTTTCAGTGCCGTTAGCGTGGGATCGGAAACGTCAACGTGCGTACGAACATACTGGATGCCGTTGGCCATCTGCCATTTCAGAGTCTGCATGGCACGCGTCTTCACGTCTTCGTGAGTCAGCATCGCTTTACGTTCAGCCCAGCGCTCAATACCTTCAAACAGCGTACCCGACTGATTCCAGTTTGGCTCGCCTGCCGTTTGCGTGGTGTCCAGATGGATATGCGGCTCGACGAATGGCGGGATGGCGAGTCCACCTTCAGCGTCCAGTACCTCACCTTGTGGTAAAGATGCGGCTTCCTGGGATTCAATACGGCTAAAACGCCCGTTTTCAATGGTAAGTTGCCATAACCCGTCGCGTCCCTGTAAACGAGTCTGACGAATGGTGAGGGTATTAGTCTGCATGGCTGACCTCCGTGGACTGAGCAAGACTGCGATTAAAAAGTGGATTCAGCAGGATATAGCTGACAACACCGCCGAGTACGGCGTTGACGGGCACAATACCGGGAATATAGTGGCCGGCGGCGATGCCCAGTGCAACGGACAGAATGGCTATCCAATTCACTGGCGTAAATTGTGTATTGTTGAAATCGGCGTATCGGCGGTGGTTTAACAGATAGTCGGCAATAATCACCCCGCCAATCGGAGGGATCGCGGCCGACAGAAATGTCAGCCAGCCGACAAAGTTATTGTACAGCCACAGCGCGCACAGCGTGCCAATAATACCGTTAACCACCGACAATGTGCGGCTGGAAAAACCGGTAATATTGGCAAAGCCCAGACCCGACGCATACAGCGCGTTGTCGTTGGTTGTCCAGATATTCAGGCCGAGAACGACAATCGCTGGCAGCAGGAGCCCCTGGGCAATCATCACGTCGGAGATGTCCGCCTGTCCTACAGCGGCAGCGCCAGCAGCACCGAAGATAAACATCAGGGAGTTGCCGAGGAAAAAAGCCACCATGGCAATCAGTACTGCAGCTTTGGCATTACGGCCAAAGCGAACGAAGTCGGCCGTCAAGGTACCTGCGCTGACAAACGATCCTACGACCAGCGCCAGCGCGGTTGAAAAATCCAGCGGCGTCTGTGGCACAATCGTTTTTAAATGATCTAAGCCGCCCACGTCGGATACTGCCAGCCAGACGGAGTAACTACCAAGAATAACGATAGCGGGTACGGCGATAATTGATAAAACCGTCAGCGCCGAAATGCCAAAAAAGATGGTCATGGTCATCAACAGGCCAGACACAGCAATCAGGATATTAACGTCGATTCCCGTCGCTTTGCTGACCGGGATAGCAAACATCGCCACGCCAACACCAAACCAGCCCACCTGCGTGCCGCCTAACAGCATTGAGGGAAGCCATGAACCTTTTACGCCAAATGAGTAACGCGCCAGGAGATGGGTAGAGAGTCCGGTTTTTACGCCGATGAAACCAAGAAAGGCAGTGTAAATACCGAGGAGAAGATTACCGAAGAGAACTGCCAGGAAGAAATCATTATAGGAAAGACCGGTACCGAGTGTGCCCCCGGTCCACATACTGGCGGAAAAAAACGTTAATCCCAACATTACAAATGTCAGTGGAACTACGCCTTTCCGCGCGGCCAGAGGGACGGGGCCCTGGCTATAATTGTTATCTTGCGACACAACGCCTCCATGAATTTTGCCCAAAAAATCCGCCGCATAATATACACTTTTCAGAAGAATGCAAACGTTTACGTACTGGCTTTTTAAGCTGGTTGGTTGCGAATTTATGCTATGTAGCAACTACGTATTTTTAGAAGAGAAGACGGATATCCGGAATCTCATCCATATGTGCGGACGAGATGCCAGAAAAGATGTGTTTACACTTCCAGGTAATTCAGGACCCCGTCAGCGGCTTTACGGCCTTCGGTAATTGCCGTCACTACCAGATCCGAACCGCGCACGATGTCGCCATTGGCTCAGTCGCTCCGTGAATGATCTCATTGAGACGCTAATCGAGTTTGTGAACGGGCAAGTTCATCCGCCAGTAATTTCTCGTCAGGCAACTGCATTTTGTATTCGCTGGTAAGCACTTTATGAGGTAAACCGGTTAGGGCATAGTGAGCTTCGCCAGCACCTTTTTCCGCGCACAGGATTAAGCCTACGGGCGGATTCTCTCCAGGCATTGTCCAGTGCTCTTGGGCGTAATTCAGGTACATATTCATTTGCCCTGCATCGGCGTAGCTGAATTTTCCTACCTTGAGGTCAACGATGAGCAGGCAGCGTAAGCGTCGGTGGAAGAACAGCAGATCGATGCGAAACCAACTATCGTCAATGCGTAAGCGACGCTGACGACCCACAAAGGAAAAATCATCACCGAGTTCCAGCATAAAATCCATCAGGTGGTTTATCAGCGCTTCTTCAAGGTCAGATTCAGAATATTCGTCCTTTAAATCTAGGAATTCAAGAATGAACGGGTCACCTATTGCTTGTTCTGGCGTAACGTCAGCGACGGTGGGGGCGACCTGCTATAACATGGCGGTTTTGTCGTGGGATAATAATGTTCTTTCGTAAAATTGGGTGGTGATTTGCCTGTCGAGTTGCCGTACTGACCAGCCGTTACGTAGCGTCTCTTTCTCGTAAAAGATGCGGGCATCAGGATTTTTAACCGATAGCAGGCGGACATAGGCTGACCAGGGAAGCGGGAAAATTTTGGCGAGTTGTGCCAGACGGGAAGATTCACCAGACACTGTCTGCTGAATTTCAATATTTTGAAAATAAAGATAAAACGCTCGTATTTGTCGCAAGTTTCCCGTGGAAAACCCACGTTTGTACCGCTGGTTTAAATCGACGGACAAACGTTCAATCAGTTGAGTACCGTAAGCCGCTCGCGCTTCACCGCCTTGTTCAAATTCGACAATTCGATGGCCAATCTCCCAATAGGTTGCCGTCATAATTGCGTTGATGCTGCGGACCGTTTCTGTCCTGGCGTTATCCAATAAATGGATTATTCCGTCATGGATTTGCTGATAATCCTCAGCATGGTGTGTCGAGGTGAGTGTATTCATGTCTTCCTTGGCGTGATAGTTGCGAAATGAAAATATATCGTTATCAATACGCTCGAGGTCTAATGCCGTCAATCCATGACGATTGCATTACATGGACTTGCATCAGCATTTGCGAGTCGCTTTCCAGGAATGACGTGAATGTGTGAGGCAGAAGAAAACAGGCCCCCATCCAGCAATGTGAATTTTGGCAGGGGGCCAGCAGAGAGGCTTTTTACACTTCCAGGTAATTCAGGATCCCGTCTGCGGCTTTACGGCCTTCGGCAATTGCCGTCACCACCAGATCCGAACCGCGCACGATGTCGCCACCGGCGAAGATTTTCGGGTTGCTGGTCTGGAACGCGTTGTCGCTGCGTTCCGGGGCGATAATGCGGCCCTGCGAATCCAGCTCGACGCTGTGCTTTGCCAGCCATTCCATGCTGTGCGGACGGAAACCGAATGCCATCACCACGGCATCGGCGGGTACCACGTGTTCAGAACCGGGCACGATCTCCGCACGGCGGCGGCCTTGTGCGTCCGGTGCACCCATTTCAGTATGCGCCATTTTCACACCGCACACTTTGCCGTTGGCGTTAATTTCCACGCCCAGCGGCTGCACGTTGAACTGGAACTCTACACCTTCTTCACGCGCGTTTTTTACTTCGCGTTTCGAGCCAGGCATGTTTTCTTCGTCGCGACGATAGGCGCAAATCACGTGTGAGGCGTTCTGACGAACGGAAGTACGTACGCAGTCCATCGCAGTATCACCGCCGCCCAGCACCACCACGCGTTTGCCTTCCATACTGATGTACGGCTCGTCGCTGCTTTCGCCAAAGCCCATCAACTGCTTGGTATTGGCAATCAGGAACGGCAGGGCATCGAATACGCCATCGGCATCTTCGTTTTCCAGCCCACCGCGCATCGACTGATAGGTTCCGACGCCGAGAAACACAGCGTCATAATCTTTCAGTAGATCGTCGAGCTGCACGTCACGACCCACTTCTACGTTGAGTTTGAACTCAATGCCCATACCGGTGAAGATTTCACGACGACGGGTCATTACCTCTTTTTCCAGCTTGAAGGCCGGAATACCGAAGGTCAGCAGGCCGCCAATCTCCGGATGACGGTCAAACACCACCGCCTTTACGCCGTTACGGGTGAGTACGTCGGCACAGGCCAGCCCTGCCGGACCGGCACCGATAATGGCGACGCGTTTATCGGTCTGGCGTACGCCGGTCATATCCGGGCGCCAGCCCATTTCAAACGCTTTATCGTTGATATAGCGCTCAATGTTGCCGATGGTTACCGCGCCGAACTCATCGTTCAGCGTGCAAGAACCCTCACACAGACGGTCCTGCGGACACACGCGACCGCAGACTTCCGGCAGCGTGTTGGTCTGGTGTGACAGCTCGGCTGCTTCAAAAATACGTCCTTCGTTAGCCAGCTTCAGCCAGTTCGGGATGTAGTTGTGCACCGGGCATTTCCACTCGCAGTACGGGTTGCCGCAGGACAGGCAGCGATCTGCCTGCGCCTTGGCCTGGCCTTCGGAAAACGGCTCGTAGATTTCGATAAACTCGATCTTGCGGATCTTCAGCGGTTTCTTCGGCGGATCAACGCGCTGCAGGTCGATAAATTGGTATACGTTCTGGCTCATTGCTGCTACCCCTTACTGCGCCTGCACGCGCAGCTCAGCTGCGCTACGACTACGGTGACCCAACAGTGCTTTCACATCACTGGACTTCGGTTTAACCAGCGCGAATTTCGCCGAGAATGCCGGCCAGTTGGCCAGGATCTCTTCTCCGCGTGACGAACCGGTATGCTGTACATGCTCGGTGATCAGTCCACGCAAATGCTCTTCGTGGATAGCCAGCGAGTCCACGCTCAGGACTTCGACCAGCTCCGGATTCACGCGTTTGCGGAATTCGCCGTCTTCGTCCAGCACGTAGGCGAACCCGCCCGTCATGCCTGCGCCGAAGTTGACGCCCGTTTTACCGAGAATACAGACGATGCCGCCGGTCATGTATTCACAGCCGTTGTCACCGATGCCTTCGACCACAGTGATGGCACCTGAGTTACGTACCCCAAAGCGCTCACCCGCGCGTCCTGCGGCAAACAGACGACCGCCGGTTGCGCCGTACAGGCAGGTGTTGCCGATGATGCTCGCTTCATGGCTGCGGAAGGCAGAACCGACCGGAGGACGTACCGCCAGCAGGCCGCCCGCCATGCCTTTACCGACATAGTCGTTGGCATCGCCGGTCAGATACAGCTCCACGCCGCCCGCGTTCCACACGCCAAAGCTCTGGCCTGCGGTACCGCTGAAATGCGCCTTGATTGGGTCGGAAGCCAGCCCTTGATCGCCGTGCGTCTGAGCGATATAGCCCGACAGTGATGCGCCGACAGAACGGTCGGTGTTGCGGATGTCGAACCAGAAAGTTTTACTCTGGCGCGCATCAACAAATGGTTTGGCCTGTTGCAGCAGCTGCGCGTTGAGCACGCCGTTGTCGAACGGTGGGTTGTTCTCAGTACAGTACACCGCTTTGCCTGGGTGAGGTTGTGCGGTTTCCAGCAGATGAGACAGCTCCAGTTTCTGCTGCTTGGCAGTATACCCGTCCAGCTCTTTGAGCAGGTCGGTACGACCAATCAGATCCACCAGGCGTGTTACGCCAAGCGATGCCATCAGCTCGCGGGTTTCACGGGCGACAAACTCAAAGTAGTTGGTCACTTTGAACGGCAGACCGTGGTAGTGGTTCTTCCGCAGTTTTTCGTCCTGGGTTGCTACACCGGTTGCACAGTTGTTCAGGTGGCAAATACGCAGGTATTTACAGCCCAGCGCGACCATCGGGCCGGTACCAAAGCCGAAGCTTTCCGCACCGAGAATGGCTGCTTTGATGATGTCGACGCCGGTTTTCAGACCGCCATCAACTTGTAAACGGATCTTATGGCGCAGACCGTTAGCCACCAGTGCCTGCTGAGTTTCTACCAGCCCCAGTTCCCACGGACAGCCTGCGTATTTCACCGAAGAGAGCGGGCTGGCGCCGGTGCCGCCGTCGTAACCGGCAATGGTTATCAGATCCGCGTAGGCTTTTGCCACGCCGGTGGCGATGGTACCGACGCCCGGTTCGGAAACCAGCTTCACAGAGATCATCGCCTTCGGGTTAACCTGTTTTAAGTCGAAAATCAGCTGCGCCAGGTCCTCGATAGAGTAGATATCGTGGTGTGGCGGCGGGGAGATCAGCGTCACGCCCGGCACCGAATAACGCAGTTTGGCGATGTACGGGGTAACTTTATCTCCCGGTAACTGACCACCTTCGCCGGGCTTCGCGCCCTGTGCGACCTTAATCTGAATGACGTCAGCGTTGACCAGATACGCCGGGGTTACACCGAAGCGACCAGAAGCCACCTGCTTGATACGTGACACCTTGTTGGTGCCATAGCGTGCGGGGTCCTCACCGCCTTCGCCGGAGTTGGAATTACCGCCGATGCTGTTCATCGCTTCGGCCAGCGCTTCGTGCGCTTCCGGGCTTAACGCGCCGATGGACATGGCTGCGGTATCAAAACGTTTAAACAACTCGGTTGCGGGTTCGACGTCGTCAGTACTTACTGCTTCATTGCCAGGTGCGATAGCCAGCAGATCGCGCAGCGTTGCTGCCGGACGCTCGTTAACCAACTTCGCGTATTGCTGGTAGTCGCTGTATTCGCCGCTTTGTACTGCCTGTTGCAGGGTGCGTACCACGTCCGGGTTGTAGGCGTGGTATTCGCCACCGTGAACGTACTTCAGCAGGCCGCCCTGGCTAATCGGTTTGCGCGCCAACCAGGCATGTTTGGAGAGGTTCAGCAGATCCTGCTGGAAGTCGGCAAAGCCTGCGCCGCTGATGCGACTGACCACGCCCTGGAAGCACAATGCCACCACGTCGTCATGCAGGCCAACGGCTTCAAACAGTTTCGAACAGCGGTAGGAGGCAATGGTCGAAATGCCCATTTTGGACATGATTTTGTACAGACCTTTGTTGATGCCGTTACGGTAGTTCAGCATCACGGTCCGGTAATCTTTGGCAATAGCGTGAGTGTCAATCAGACGCCCCAGCGTTTCATAGGCCAGATACGGATAGATCGCTGTGGCACCAAAGCCGAGGAGTACCGCGAAGTGATGTGGATCGCGGGTACTGGCGGTTTCGACGATGATGTTAGCGTCGCAGCGCAGGTTTTGTTCCACCAGACGCGTTTGCACCGCACCAACCGCCATCGGTGCCGGGACCGGCAGGCGATTTTTGGCGATGTTACGGTCAGAGAGCACCAGCAATACCGTGCCGTTACGCACCATCTGTTCGGCTTTATCGCACAGCGCCTTGACGGTCTCTTCCAGCGTGGTTTCACTCACGTCGAAGGTGATATCGAGCCGGTCAGCGCGATAATGTTCCTCTTTCATGGTGGTGAGCTGGGTGAAATCAGAGTACAGCAGGATCGGCGATTTAAAGCTAAGGCGATGCGCCTGGCCTTCGGCTTCACAGAAGACGTTCATCTCACGACCAATGCTGGTGGCCAGCGACATCACGTGCGCCTCACGCAGCGGATCGATAGGCGGGTTGGTCACCTGCGCGAACTGCTGACGGAAGTAGTCATAAATGATGCGCGGCTGGCTGGAAAGCACGGCAAACGGGGTGTCATCGCCCATTGAACCGACCGCTTCCTGGCCGTTTTCACCCAACACGCGAATCACGGAATCCAGTTCTTCGGCGCTGTAGTTAAACTGTTTTTGGTAGCTGGCAAGGGTGTCGTCGTCCAGCTCACGGCTGCCGACTTGATCGTCAGCCAGGTCTTCAAACGGTACCAGACGGCGGACGTTCTTTTCCATCCACTCTTTGTACGGATGGCGACTTTTCAGGTCATCATCGGTTTCCGCCGAGTGCAGAATGCGACCCGAGCGGGTGTCGATCACCATCAGTTCGCCGGGACCGACGCGGCCTTTCTCGACGACTTCATCGGGCTGATAATCCCAGATACCCACTTCGGAGGCGCAGGTGATGAGCTTGTCTTTGGTGATGACGTAGCGCGCCGGGCGCAGGCCGTTACGGTCAAGGTTACAGGCGGCAAAGCGACCGTCAGACATGACAATGCCTGCCGGGCCGTCCCACGGCTCCATGTGCATGGAGTTAAAGTCAAAGAATGCGCGCAGCTCCGGGTCCATATCCGGGTTGTTCTGCCAGGCCGGTGGCACCAGCAGGCGCATCGCGCGGATGATGTCCATCCCGCCTGCCAGCAGCAGTTCGAGCATGTTATCCATTGAGCTGGAGTCGGAGCCGGTTTCGTTGACGAACGGCGCGGCATCGTGGAGATCCGGGATCAGCGGGGTCTGGAACTTATAAGTACGGGCGCGCGCCCACTGGCGGTTGCCGGTGATGGTGTTGATTTCGCCGTTGTGCGCCAGGTAGCGGAACGGCTGTGCCAGCGGCCAGCGCGGCACGGTGTTGGTGGAGAAGCGCTGGTGGAACAGGCAGA
>OJJJ01000518.1_pt1 | contig 17509 bp, 19 predicted proteins | sample 1596311 | NCBI WGS metagenome assembly OJJJ01 (sample SAMEA4350140, study PRJEB24818) | metagenome | biome: human; feature: gut; material: faeces | place: Denmark | collected 2013-09 | reverse complement strand
GATACGTCATCTTTGTATTGTGTGTGGAAATGTAGCAGCAAATTTTTCGTTAAGTGAGACATCATTTTCTTCTCGATTTTTTTTTTCCAGGCGGAAGACGGAATTCGAGATTCGCCTTAGTCTCTTGGGCTGGGAGATGTGTATAAGATCCAACCGGTAGATTTCGCACTGAAGTCGCCTTCGCCCCAGTTCAGAGTATCTCCACCTTTCCACTGGCCGCCGTTATGGAAGTAACGAGCCACTACGGAGTAGTGCCAGTGATCGTAGTTCAGCGCCAGAACGTGGCTGGAGGCGATAGAGTTGCTGGTGCGGTTCGGGTCATCGCCCAGATCTGAGCCCCAGTCGAAGTTGGTGAAGCCGATGTAGGTCAACTGACCGCCCCAAACCTGGGTGATCGGCACAAAATATTTCACTTTAAAACGGTAGCCATCCCATTCGTTTTCGTTGGATGCGCCATAGTTCTGCCACTGGTATTTGGCATAGACGTTCAGAGACAGGCCCATCGGCAGACCGGTGTCGATATCGGTACCCAGACCCATGTACCAGGTGCTCTGGCGGCTGGCTTTGTTATCACCCATGTCGTAGATGTAGTTGTTGGCGAAGTACCACTCTTTGAACGGACCAAAGCTCAGGTCAGCACCGGTCAGTTTGTCGATGGAGAAACGCGGTTCGATTTCCATAAACAGCGGGGAACCGTCAGACCAGATACCTTTATCGTTGCCGTTACCCCAATCAAAGGTCTTAGGAATATCGATGTAGCCATAGAAATCAAACCAGTCTTTTTTGGCAAACGCTTCGTATTCCAGGTAAACGTCGTTGTTCAGTTTCGGAGAGAAACGGGTGTGGTAGCTGCCGACAACGTTAACGCTCTGGTGCCACCAGTCGGACAGGTATTCCGGTTTGTTGTTTTCTGCTGCATTAGCAGTGAAAGACGAGGAGAGCGCCAGCACTGCACCGGCTGCAAGTAATGTTTTTTTCATATGTATGCCACTGTTTGAAATCCCTTTCGGGAGTGAAAAAGGCGCAATTTGCGTTTCTAAATATTTCGTAATTCTTCGGAGCCTATTATAAAAATCATTGTTCACAAAAATATGTCTTGTTTCACAGTTCTATCATTTACGTAATCGATTGCGTTCACGTTTGCGTACTTTAGGCGGCGAATTGTACTGACTCCCATGAATGTTGCCAAGTTTTACTAAAAATATCGGTGATGTCAGCGGAGTAACAAAATGACTGGGATGGGTGTTGCGGAACGCACAAAACGCTCCGCAAAAAAGTTTATTGGGTCACAGGCTGGATGTCATGGATGCGTACAAAGCCGAGTTGGTCAAGCGACAGGCCATTGAGCTGTAGCGGAATGTCTACGTCACTGGGGGCAAGAAGGCTTGCCGGAGCGTTGATCAATTCATTCTTAACGTTCACTTCCTGATAGTTGTCCGTGGTGCCCTGGATTTGCCCGTACTCTACGGTGGCGCTAAATGCCGGTAACGGTGTGTTGGATTCTCCCTGAATGCGCAGCGTCAGGTGCGTACCGTCCGCATTCGGTGCAATATTGACCAGTGACATGCGGAGCGTACCAATCTGGCTGTTCAGGCGGGCGGGGGTTTTCGAACCCGGTAATAAATAGACGCCGCGGGTGGATTTCGCATTCAACCTGTTTTGTTGCGTTATTTTTACCGTTTCCTGATTGAGCTGGGTCATCTCTTTGCTCAAGGTACTTACGCTTTGATGCATCTGTCGTACTTCGGCTTGCTGTGCGCAGGCATTAAGACTAAAGAGGCTTCCCACCAGGAGAATTCTTAGGTAACGTCTTGTCATTATGATTACTTCCTACATTGTCGCGATAGCATAATGGTAGTGTGCTCAGAGCACGAAGGCATCGATCCTTTGTCTCAAAAGCGCTCTGCCTTTGTTGTCGCGCCAGTTCAGGGTAAAATAGATCTCTATGAACCACTGAGGTACAGGACGCCGTATGCATTGCCCATTCTGTTTCGCCGTAGACACTAAGGTAATTGACTCTCGTCTTGTCGGCGAGGGCTCTTCAGTACGCCGCCGTCGGCAGTGTCTGGTCTGTAACGAACGTTTTACCACTTTTGAAGTGGCAGAACTGGTTATGCCACGCGTTGTAAAAAGTAACGACGTGCGCGAGCCTTTTAATGAAGAGAAGCTGCGCAGCGGCATGCTGAGAGCGCTTGAGAAACGGCCGGTCAGCGCAGATGACGTCGAAATGGCGTTAAACCATATAAAATCACAGTTGCGTGGGACGGGCGAGCGCGAGGTGCCGAGTAAAATGATCGGTAATCTGGTGATGGAGCAACTGAAAAAGCTCGATAAAGTGGCCTACATCCGTTTTGCTTCGGTTTACCGGAGCTTTGAAGATATCAAAGAATTTGGCGAAGAGATTGCTCGCCTACAGGATTAAGCCATGCAGGATGAGTTGTACATGGCGCGAGCGCTGAAGCTGGCCGCGCGTGGACGTTTCACGACCCACCCTAATCCCAACGTGGGCTGTGTCATTGTTAAAGACGGGGAAATCGTCGGTGAAGGATATCATCATCGCGCGGGCGAACCCCATGCCGAGGTCCATGCGCTGCGTATGGCCGGTGTTAAAGCGCAGGGGGCAACCGCCTACGTCACGCTCGAACCGTGCAGTCATCACGGGCGTACGCCGCCGTGCTGCGATGCGCTGATTGCTGCGGGCGTGACGCGTGTTGTTGCCGCGATGCAGGATCCTAACCCGCAGGTGGCGGGGCGTGGACTTTACCGCTTGCAGCAGGCCGGTATTGATGTCAGCCACGGCATGATGATGAACGACGTCGAACAGCTGAATAAAGGTTTTCTCAAGCGGATGCGCACCGGATTTCCGTATGTTCAGCTTAAGCTCGGCGCATCGCTTGACGGCCGTACGGCGATGGCCAGCGGCGAAAGCCAGTGGATAACATCACCACAGGCACGTCGCGACGTTCAGCGCCTGCGTGCGCAAAGCCATGCTATTTTAACCAGCAGCGCTACGGTGCTGGCTGACGACCCACAGCTTACCGTCCGTTGGTCGGAGCTTGATGAATCGACCCAGGCGCTGTATCCGCAGGAAAACCTGCGTCAGCCAATCCGCATTGTTCTCGATCGTCAAAACCAGGTCACACCTGAACATCGTATTGTGCAGCAGCCGGGAGAAACCTGGATTGCGCGCAGCAGCGACGATTCGCGTATCTGGCCGGAGAGTGTTCGCACGCTGAATGTGCCGGAGCATAACGGGAATCTGGATCTGGTGGTGTTGATGATGCAACTGGGCAAGCAGCAAATTAACAGCATTTGGGTTGAGGCTGGCCCAACGCTTGCAGGCGCATTATTGCAGGCTGGAGTGGTGGATGAGCTAATCGTCTATGTTGCGCCTAAACTGTTAGGCAGTGACGCGCGAGGATTATGTGTGCTGCCAGGCCTTGAGAAACTGGCCGATGCCCCCCATTTCAAATTCAACGAGATACGCCATGTAGGTCCGGACGTTTGCCTGCATTTAGTGAGCGCATGATCTCCCGGTTCGAAAGGGAAGCAGCGCACAGATTATTATGATAAAATCCGCCCCCCTGCGGGGTCTAGTGAATCCGAAGGAAGAATATGAACATTATTGAAGCTAACGTTGCTACTCCGGACGCTCGCGTCGCCATCACCATTGCGCGTTTCAACAACTTTATCAATGACAGCCTGCTGGAAGGTGCTATCGACGCCCTGAAGCGTATTGGCCAGGTTAAAGATGAAAACATTACCGTCGTTTGGGTTCCAGGCGCGTATGAGCTGCCGCTGGCAGCTGATGCACTGGCGAAAACCGGTAAATACGACGCGGTGATTGCGCTGGGTACAGTTATCCGTGGCGGTACCGCACACTTCGAATATGTGGCTGGCGGTGCAAGCAATGGCCTGGCGCACGTCGCTCAGGACAGCGGTATTCCGGTAGCCTTCGGTGTTCTGACCACCGAAAGTATTGAACAAGCCATCGAACGTGCTGGCACGAAAGCCGGTAATAAAGGCGCAGAAGCTGCACTGACCGCGCTTGAAATGATTAATGTATTGAAAGCCATTAAGGCCTGATTTTTGTAAGGGGAAATCCGTGAAACCTGCTGCTCGTCGCCGCGCCCGTGAGTGTGCCGTCCAGGCGCTCTACTCCTGGCAGTTGTCCCAGAACGACATCTCTGATGTTGAATACCAGTTCCTGGCGGAACAGGACGTGAAAGATGTCGACGTCCTGTATTTTCGTGAACTGCTGTCCGGGGTGGCGACTAACAGCGCGTACCTGGATGGCCTGATGAAGCCTTACCTGTCTCGTCTGCTGGAAGAGCTGGGTCAGGTAGAGAAAGCCGTACTGCGTATTGCACTGTTTGAACTGTCTAAACGTAGTGATGTGCCGTATAAAGTGGCCATCAACGAAGCGATTGAACTGGCGAAAACCTTCGGTGCCGAAGATAGCCACAAGTTCGTCAACGGCGTACTGGATAAAGCAGCACCTGCGATTCGCCCCAACAAAAAGTGATCGCCAGGCCGGCAGGATGGTGGAATCGATTTCCGCTGTCGCCGGCCTTTTCTTTTTTCCTGCTGAGGCATAACGTATGGCATGCGGCGAATTCTCCCTGATTGCCCGTTATTTTGACCGTGTTAGAAGCTCTCGTCTTGACGTCGAAACCGGCATTGGTGACGATTGCGCACTCCTGAACATCCCTGAAAAACAAACGCTGGCGATCAGCACCGACACGCTGGTGGCAGGCAATCACTTCCTTCCCGATATTGATCCAACGGACCTGGCCTGGAAAGCGCTGGCGGTTAATTTAAGCGATCTGGCGGCGATGGGAGCTGACCCGGCATGGCTGACGCTGGCGCTCACGTTACCTGACGTTGATGAATCCTGGCTCGAAGCCTTCAGTGACAGCCTGTTTGAACTCCTTAATTACTATGATATGCAGCTGATTGGCGGTGATACCACGCGTGGGCCACTGTCGATGACGTTGGGTATCCATGGCTACGTCCCGGTCGGGCGAGCCTTAAAACGCTCGGGTGCGAAGCCGGGTGACTGGATTTACGTTACCGGTACGCCGGGCGACAGCGCTGCCGGTTTGGCTATTCTGCAAAACCGATTGCAGGTAACAGATGCCAAAGACGCGGAGTATCTGCTTAAACGTCACCTGCGTCCCACGCCGAGAATTTTACAGGGGCAGGCCCTGCGCGACCTGGCCAGTGCGGCTATCGATCTTTCCGACGGTCTGATTTCCGATCTCGGACATATCGTTAATGCCAGCGGCTGCGGCGCACGCGTTAATGTCGATGCGTTACCGTATTCCACGGCATTTTCCCAGCACGTTGAGCCGGAGCAGGCGCTGCGCTGGGCGCTCTCAGGTGGTGAAGATTATGAGTTATGCTTTACCGTACCGGAAATAAACCGTGGTGCACTGGACGTCGCGCTGGGGCATCTTGGCGTATCATTTACCTGCATTGGGCAGATGAGTGCGGACGTGGAAGGGATGCACTTTACGCGTGACGGTAAGCCTGTCACGTTTGACTGGAAAGGATATGACCATTTTGCTGCGCCTTAAAAAAGATGTCGCAAAAAGCCGTTTGAGTATGCGTAATCCGTGGCACCTGTTGGCCACCGGATTCGGCAGCGGATTAAGTCCAATTATACCCGGTACCATGGGATCGCTGGCGGCGATCCCATTTTGGTATTTGATGACGTTTCTGCCGTGGCAGCTGTATTCACTGGTCGTCATGCTGGCTATTTGTATCGGTGTCTATCTGTGCCATCAAACGGCGAAAGATATGGGTGTACACGATCACGGCAGTATCGTCTGGGATGAGTTTGTCGGGATGTGGATAACCCTGATGGCTCTGCCGACACTCGACTGGCAGTGGGTCGCCGCCGGATTTGTGATTTTCCGCATTCTGGATATGTGGAAGCCCTGGCCGATCCGCTGGTTCGATCGTAACGTGCATGGCGGTACGGGGATTATGATCGACGATATTGTGGCGGGGATACTTTCCGCAGGGATCCTCTATTTTATCGGGCATCACTGGCCGCTTGGCATTATTTAACCCTTCCCTGGGTTATGTTGTAGGCCCGATAAGCGCAGCGCCATCGGGCAATACCAGATTATTTAAATCCCACCACTGGATGCTGTTTGTACGGCATTTCCAGCTCGGCAATCTGTTCCGGTTTTAGCGTTAAATCGACCGCGTTGAGCAACTCATCCAGCTGTTCTTCGCGCGAGGCGCCAATTATGGGCGCAGCGACGCCAGGTTTGCTCAGCAGCCACGCCAGCGCTACCTGCGCGCGCGAAGCGCCGATTTCCTCACTCACCCCGGTTAACCGTTCCGCTATTCTCGCGTCGTTTTCATCACTCTCGCGGTACAGATTTTTTCCGACTTCATCCGACACGACACGCGCGGTCGTTTCTCCCCAGGGGCGCGTCAGACGTCCCCGTGCCAGTGGGCTCCACGGGATCACCGCCACACCTTCCTGGTAGCACAGGGGCAGCATGTCGCGTTCTTCTTCACGGTAGATAAGGTTGTAGTGATCCTGCATGCTGATAAATTGCGCCCAGGCGTGTTGTTTCTGCAAGGCCAGCGCTTGCGCAAACTGGGAGGCGTGCATCGAAGAGGCGCCGATATAGCGTGCTTTGCCGGACTTCACCACGTCGTTGAGCGCTTCCAGGGTTTCTTCGATAGGCGTGTTGTAATCCCAGCGGTGAATTTGCAGGATATCGACATAGTCCATGCCAAGGCGAGTCAGGCTGTCGTCGATAGAACGCAGGATTTGCGCCCGGGATAACCCTTCCGCTAAATCATCTACCTGGTGAAATACTTTTGTGGCGACCACCACCTCGTCGCGGCGGGCGAAGTCACGCAGGGCGCGACCGACAATTTCTTCGCTGCTGCCAGCGGAGTAACTATTGGCAGTATCAAAAAAGTTAATACCGCCTTCAAGAGCATATTTGATAATTGGGCGACTGCTTTCTTCCGGCAGCGTCCAGGCGTGGTTGCCGCGATTGGGCTCGCCAAACGTCATGCAGCCCAGACAAAGGCGAGAAACCCGAAGGTCAGTTTTTCCTAAGAGGTTGTATTGCATATTCCGCTCCTGCTTAGCGTGTTAATCATTAAGCATAGCAGGAGCGGGGAGGGGATTATGCCAGCCAGGCCTTGATTTTGGCCTCAATGCCGGCGGCATCAAGACCGAGATCGGCGCGCGCTTCGTCCTGTGTCCCCTGTGGGATGAAGAAGTCAGGCAGACCAATGTTAAGCACTGGAACCGGCTTACGATGCGCCATCAGCACTTCGTTTACGCCGCTGCCCGCGCCGCCCATAATGGCGTTTTCTTCCAGCGTAACCAGCACCTCGTGGCGGGCTGCCATCTCCAGAATCAACGTTTCGTCCAGCGGTTTGACAAAGCGCATATCGACCAACGTGGCGTTCAGCGATTCCGCAACCTGAGCGGCTTCTGGCATCAGGGTGCCGAAGTTAAGGATTGCCACTTTTGTCCCGTGACGCTTCACGATGCCTTTACCAATAGATAATTTTTCCAGCGGGGTCAGCTCAACACCAACCGCATTACCGCGCGGGTAGCGCACCACGGCCGGGCCGTTAGTGTAGTGATAACCGGTAAACAGCATCTGGCGGCATTCGTTTTCATCGCTCGGGGTCATAATGACCATCTCCGGGATGCAGCGCAGGAAAGAAAGATCGAACGCGCCCTGGTGGGTTTGTCCATCTGCGCCCACGATCCCCGCGCGATCCACGGCGAACAGGACCGGCAGTTTCTGAATGGCGACATCATGCAGCACCTGATCGTAAGCGCGTTGCAGGAAGGTGGAATAAATCGCGACCACCGGCTTATAGCCGCCAATTGCCAGTCCGGCAGCAAAGGTGACCGCGTGCTGCTCGGCAATCGCCACGTCGAAGTAGCGGTCCGGGAATTTACGTGAAAACTCCACCATACCGGAGCCTTCGCGCATGGCCGGGGTGATCGCCATCAGCTTGTTGTCTTTGGCCGCCGTTTCACATAACCAGTCGCCGAAGATTTTGGAGTAGCTCGGCAGGCCGCCGCTGCTTTTCGGCAGACATCCGCTGGACGGATCGAATTTGGGTACCGCATGGAACGTGATTGGGTCTTTTTCTGCAGGCTCATAGCCACGACCTTTTTTGGTCATGATGTGCAGGAACTGCGGGCCTTTCAGGTCGCGCATGTTCTTCAGCGTGGTGATCAGTCCCAGCACGTCGTGACCGTCTACCGGGCCGATGTAGTTAAAGCCCAATTCTTCAAACAGCGTACCCGGCACCACCATGCCTTTAATGTGTTCTTCGGTACGTTTAAGTAGCTCTTTTATCGGCGGCACGCCGGAGAAGACTTTCTTCCCGCCTTCACGCAATGAGGAATACAGTTTGCCGGAGAGCAGTTGTGCCAGGTGGTTGTTCAGCGCGCCGACGTTTTCTGAAATCGACATTTCGTTGTCGTTCAGGATAACCAGCATGTCGGGCTTAATATCGCCCGCGTGGTTCATGGCTTCAAACGCCATGCCGGCAGTGATGGCACCGTCGCCAATCACGCAAACGGTACGGCGCTCTTTGCCTTCTTTCTCGGCGGCAACCGCAATGCCAATACCGGCGCTGATGGAGGTGGAGGAGTGTCCGACGCTTAAAACGTCATACTCGCTCTCGCCACGCCAGGGGAACGGATGCAGGCCACCTTTTTGGCGGATAGTGCCGATTTTATCGCGGCGCCCCGTCAGAATTTTGTGCGGGTACGCCTGATGTCCCACATCCCAGATTAACTGGTCAAACGGGGTGTTGTAGACGTAGTGCAGCGCGACGGTCAGCTCCACCGTGCCCAGACCGGAGGCAAAATGCCCGCTGGAACGGCTCACGCTGTCGAGCAAATAGCGGCGCAGTTCGTCGCAAAGCTTGGGCAGGCTCTCTTTTGGCAGCAGGCGTAACTCCTGGGTGGAGTCGACCAGCGCCAGGGTCGGGTATTTGGCTATATCAAAACTCATCGCAAGCTCATCGGATATGTTGGTTTATTTATCACGCTGGATTATGTAGTCCGCTAGCGCTTCCAGTGCCGAGGTATCGAGTGACTGTGCGGCCAGCAGACTGAGCGACTGGCGGGCATCCTCGATTAAATCCCGGGCTTTATTCCGGGCTTGCTCAAGACCCAGAAGAGCAGGATAGGTACTTTTGCCAAGCTGCTGGTCGGCACCCTGACGTTTACCCAATGTTGCAGTATCGCCTACCACATCCAGTATGTCATCCTGAACCTGGAACGCCAGACCGATGCTTTCGGCGTACTTGTCGAGTATCGGCAGGACCTTTCGGCCCTGGTCTCCGGCACTTAATGCCCCCAGACGCACGGCGGCGCGAATCAAGGCCCCGGTTTTATGGCGATGGATTTTCTCCAGCGCCTCCAGCTCAACCTGGAGGCCTTCAGCCGCCAGATCCAGCGCCTGACCGCCGCACATGCCGGCAATACCGCTGGCCTGAGCCAGTTCAGAGATCATGGCGATGCGGTCACGGTCGGCGACCTCCGGCATGGGGGCGTCGCTGATAATGGAAAACGCCAGCGTTTGCAGCGCATCACCCGCTAAAATCGCATTCGCCTCGCCAAACTTAACGTGGCAGGTTGGCAGGCCGCGTCGCAGATCGTCGTCGTCCATCGCGGGTAAATCATCGTGCATCAGAGAATAAGCATGGATGCACTCAACCGCCGCGGCGGGAGCGTCGAGCGTACTCAGGCTGACGCCAAACATCTGACCGGTTGCGTATACCAGGAACGGGCGCAGACGTTTACCGCCTAATAATGCGCCATACTGCATGGTCTCGACCACGGGAGTGTTCTGAAAGGGCAATGGCGCGATAAAACGGCTCAGTGCCTGGTTGGCCTGCTCAACGCAAGCCTGTAGCTGCTGCGTAAAATCCATTTACTCATTATCCGGTGTAAAAGGCGTGAGGGCGGCATCTTCCGTCTCAGACAGCAGGATTTGCACGCGCTGTTCAGCCTGTTGCAACTTAACCTGTCCCTGACGCGCCAGCTGTACGCCACGTTCGAATTCGTTCAGCGCCTCTTCCAGCGGCAGGTCGCCGCTTTCCAGACGGGTAACAATCTGTTCCAGCTCGCTCAGCGCTGTTTCAAAGCTGGCGGGCGCTTCATTTTTCTTCGGCATAATGAATGTCTGACTCTCAATATTTTCAGCCCAAGCCATGGTAACGGACTTCGGGCAATTATCAAATAATGCGCAATGTGCACAGGAAGCTCGCGTAGTGGTATACTTCCGCGCCTGGATGCAGCCGCAGGTATGGGCTGCTGTATTATTCCCCAATACAAGCCTTTGATGCTTGCCAAAGAACCATTGCCGCCATGAAGTTTATCATTAAATTGTTCCCAGAAATCACCATCAAAAGCCAATCTGTGCGTTTGCGCTTTATAAAAATTCTGACAGGGAACATCCGTAACGTTTTAAAACACTATGATGAAGACCTTGCTGTCGTCCGCCACTGGGACCATGTTGAGGTTCGCGCCAAAGATGAAACCCAGCGTCTGGATATTCGTGACGCGCTGACCCGCATTCCGGGTATCCACCATATTCTCGAAGTGGAAGACGTGCCGTTTACCGATATGCACGATATCTTCGAGAAAGCGCTGGTGCAGTACCGTGATCAACTGGAAGGCAAAACCTTCTGCGTGCGCGTGAAGCGCCGTGGTAAGCATGAGTTTAGCTCCATTGAAGTGGAACGTTATGTTGGCGGTGGGCTGAATCAACATATTGAATCCGCGCGCGTGAAGCTGACCAAGCCTGATGTGACCGTCAATCTTGAAATCGAAAACGACCGACTGCTGCTGGTGAAAGGTCGCTACGAAGGTATTGGCGGCTATCCGATTGGCACCCAGGAAGACGTACTGTCGCTGATTTCCGGCGGTTTTGACTCTGGCGTTTCCAGCTATATGCTGATGCGTCGCGGCTGTCGCGTGCACTACTGCTTCTTTAACCTCGGTGGTGCGGCGCACGAAATCGGCGTTCGTCAGGTGGCGCATTACCTGTGGAACCGCTTCGGGAGTTCGCATCGCGTACGTTTTGTCGCCATCAACTTTGAACCGGTGGTGGGTGAGATCCTCGAGAAAGTTGACGATGGCCAGATGGGCGTGGTCCTCAAGCGTATGATGGTTCGCGCGGCGTCTAAAGTGGCCGAGCGCTACGGCGTCCAGGCGCTGGTGACCGGTGAAGCGCTTGGGCAGGTATCCAGCCAGACGCTGACTAACCTGCGTTTGATCGACAACGTCTCCGACACGCTGATCCTGCGTCCGCTGATCTCGCACGATAAAGAACACATCATTAATCTGGCGCGTGAAATTGGTACCGAAGACTTTGCTCGTACCATGCCGGAATACTGCGGTGTGATCTCAAAAAGCCCGACGGTAAAAGCCATTAAAGCGAAGATTGAAGCCGAAGAAGAAAACTTCGATTTTGCCATCCTCGATAAAGTAGTGGAAGAAGCCAATAATATCGATATCCGCGATATCGCCCAGCAGACCGAGCAGGCCGTGGTGGAAGTTGAAACCGTGAGCGGTTTTGGCCCCAACGACGTGATTCTGGATATCCGCTCTGTGGATGAACAGGATGATAAGCCGCTGAAAGTGGAAGGCGTGGACGTGGTTTCGCTGCCGTTCTACAAGCTGAGTACCCACTTTGGCGATTTGGACCAGAATAAAACCTGGCTGCTGTGGTGTGAACGCGGTGTGATGAGCCGCCTGCAGGCGCTGTATCTGCGCGAGCAGGGTTTTGCAAACGTGAAGGTGTATCGCCCGTAGTGACTTCTGCCTGATGGCGCTGCGCTTATCAGGCCTACAAACTGTACGTCTTTGTAGGCCTGATAAGGTGTTTACACCGCCATCCGGCAATATCACGATATTATTCAAAACGCACGGGAAGCGTCTTCCTGTTCGATTCCCAGATACCCTGATAGACACCGTCTTTCAATTCCAGCGTCATCTTCTCTTGCGCCTGTTCTGCGTCAGAGGTCTTCAGTTCATAATATTGATTGTTGGCGGTGTCGCACTTGCCGGTTAATTCAATCGGTGCGCCAAATTTCTGGTAGAAGTAAGCCCCTTCAAAATAATCACCGTATTTGCAGTCCACCTTCAACACAATACGCAGGCTTTTTCCCAGCGTGCCGTACATCACCTTGCCGTCGATGCCGGGCGCGGGCTCAACCGGTGTTGTACCCTTTGCGCCAGTCAGATACTGGCCGTATGGCGTGAACTGATTATGCAGATCTGCGGTCGGGATTTTTGTTGTGAAATCGCCCAGTTCATCACCCGCGCGGTTGGCGTGGTTGCTACAGCGTCCGTTCAGGAAAGCCAGATGATCTTTTTGCAGGGAGAATTTGTCGATGTAGTACAACCCGTCGGTGTAGGTGGCGCATGAGGCGTAGAAGTCGTCATAGCCCAAATCTTCACCGTCTTCCTCTTTTATTGGCTCCGACTTTTGTGATTTCTGTGCGGCAACAAAGACATCGATTTGGCTGCGGATATCTTTTCTGATACGCGTGTTTAATTCAGCCATCGTGGCGCGGGAAAAGAGATCGTTGAGGGTAATTGCTGCGCCGTTGGCTAAATCGAAGCTTATTGGCACATTGTACGACTCGCAATAGGCCCCGCAGCCTTCGATAAACATGTTAAGGGTCAGAACCTTGGCATCGCGATACTCAACCGTATAGTCAAGGTTTGCGGTGGCATTCATCTCTGATTTCGCAAACTTATTCACTGTCGCCTGCGGATTATTACCCGGTAACTGATTAATGAAGCTTGCGAAAATATAATCGTTAATGCGTTTTGCAACCTGCGGGTTATCCGTTGAGGAAAACCATGGCACGCGATACTGCATTTCAGTGCTATTGGGATAACGGTACTCAAGGCTCTTAATTTCAAGCTGGGTTGCGGCGGTGGTGCTGGAAAGGAGCAGTAAAACCACTCCGCTCAGATATCCTTTCATAACGGTTCCTTTTAGAGGGAGTGGCCTAAGTGTTACTCGTAGTAGTTATAAATGCCTGCGGGCATCACCAGTTGTGACGCCACTTCATGAGCCTTTTCGCGACTGACCAGCAGATCAATGATTTTTAAGCCAAAATCAATCGATGTTCCTGGCCCCTGGCTGGTCAGCAGGTTGACGCGCGGATCCCAGACGACGCGTTTGTCCTGCCATTGTTCAGCGGGGATTTTGTCTTTCAGCGCCGGGAAGCCGGTCATATTGCCGATGGGGAAAATGTCATGCGGAACCAGCACGGTGGCGGCTGCGGCACATATCGCTGCCACAATACGCCCGGAGCGATGAAACTGTTTAACGGTTTCAATCAGCAGCGGGCTGTCGCGAAAACATTCTGCGCCTTTAATGCCGCCGGGCAGCACGATAATGTCGTAATCGCCGTCGGCGACTTCAACCAGCGGTGCATCCGCCAGCAACTTGACGCCGCGCGAGCAGACAATCGTCAGGTCGCCATCGCTGGCTACGCTGGCGGTTGTCACCTGGATCCCGCCTCGAACCAGCAGATCGATAGTGGTGACCGCTTCGGTCTCTTCACTACCAGGGGCGAGACATACCAGTGCTTGAGCGCTCATATTCACTTTCCTTTCGCTTTACCATTTCAAACAGGTGGGCATTTTCCGGGACGGCGATGCCGTGCGCACGCGCGCGTTTCAACAAATAACCGGTAATGTAGTCAATCTCCGTATGGCGCAGAGCACGAATGTCCTGCAGCATGGATGAGATATTTTCTGCCGTACTGTCAATTACTTGCTCAACATAATAGCGTAAATCATCCACGGATGTATGGTGGCCTTCGCGTTCGATAACCGCCGCCACTTCCTCGCATATCTGCGCTATTTTTTCAGGATGCTGGCGTAACTCACCGTTTTGGCAGTTCCACAGCGCGGTGAGTGGGTTAATGACGCAATTCACTGCCAGCTTGCGCCACAGTTCCGCGCGGATGTTGTCGTGCCAGGCAACGTCAGGCAGCACCTCTTGCAGGATCTCAGCCAGATAACTGAAATCGCCATCCTGTTCACGCGCCGGGCCGATGCGCGTTGTTCCTTTCGCCACATGGATTATGACGTTGCCATCACGGCGAGCGGCCTGCGTGGTGGTGCCTATCAACAGTGGTTGCGTAATGCTTTGCAGCTCATCAATGGTGCCCATTCCGTTGTGAATCAACAGAATTGGGGTGGTCTTTGGCAGAATAGTTGCCAGGCTTTTTACCGCATCAGAAACCTGCCAGGCTTTCAGCGTCACCAGTAACAGATCGCTTTTTGCCAAAAAGTCGGGATCGTTTGCCGTCAGGGATTCATTAAAAACTGACCCATCCGTGTCAATCAAATTCACGCTGCAATAAGGTTGTGGCACGCGTAGCCACCCTTGAACCTCATGTCCATGTTTGCATAGCGCGGTAAGCCAAAGCTGCCCTAAGGCTCCGCATCCCAGTACGGTAATTCTCATTCATCCTCCTCACCTGCAACAGCACCAGGTGCTAATCCATATCGTCTGCATCCCATTATTGTTCGCCGCTACCATTGGCACGTACAATTAGGGGATACAGCCTAGTATAGCGCTGTCTGTTGAGTAACTTTGCAGGTATTATGCTTCGCATCAAAAACGAAGGGAGAGGAAAAGATGCCATCTTTCGATATTGTCTCTGAAGTTGATCTTCAGGAAGCGCGTAACGCGGTCGATAACGCGAGCCGCGAAGTGGAGTCACGCTTCGATTTTCGTGGCGTTGAAGCCACTTTTGAGCTGAACGAAGCCAATAAGACCATTAAGGTGCTGAGCGAGTCTGATTTCCAGGTTAATCAGTTGCTGGATATTTTGCGCGCCAAGCTGCTGAAGCGCGGGATTGAAGGGACGTCACTGGACGTACCGGAAACCTTTACCCACAGCGGAAAAACCTGGTTTGTGGAAGCGAAGCTGAAGCAGGGCATTGAAAGCGCGGTACAGAAGAAAATCGTCAAGCTGATTAAAGACAGCAAACTGAAGGTGCAGGCGCAGATTCAGGGCGAAGAAATTCGTGTGACCGGCAAAGCGCGTGACGATCTGCAATCCGTCATGGCGTTGGTGCGTGGCGGCGATCTCGGCCAGCCGTTCCAGTTCAAGAACTTCCGCGACTAAGCCGTTCTGCCTGATGGCGCTACGCTTATCAGGCCTACCGATCGCACACGCTATTTGTAGGCCGGATAAGGCGATAGTCGCCATCCGGCAATCCTCACGCCTGGCTTATCGCCTGCTCAATTTCAAATCGATTGGTCACTTTGCTGTCGATTTTCACATAGGCAGAATGCTCTTTTGCCACAATTAACACCTCACTCACGCCTTCTTTTGCCTGCAGTCGCTGTTTTAGGGTGTCATCTGCGGCGATCTCAGGGGGGATCTCCACGCGCAGGCTGCTGACATACGGCGGCTCTTTCATTGTACTTGCCACCAATAACCACACTGCCGCCAGAAGCGCACCGGCCAGAAATACCGCCTGACCATCAAACATTTCGACTACCCAACCGCCGAGCGAACCGCCAATCGCCACGCCGAGGAACTGGCTGGTGGAGTAAACGCCCATCGCCGTTCCTTTATAACCCGCCGGTGATTCTTTGCTGATGAGCGAGGGGAGAAGTGCTTCCATCAGGTTAAAGGCGAGGAAGAAGAGCTGAACACCTGCAATCAGCCCCCAGAAACGAATGTTAGCGCTCCACAGGACAATCTCAGCAGCCAGGATCAGCACCACACACGACAGGAATACCCGCTTCATCCGGCGTTTTACTTCGGCATAGATGATGAACGGCACCACGGAAACAAAGGACAGCAGCATCGTCACCAGATAAATCTTCCAGTGTTCGGCGGCGGGAAAGCCCGCTTTTGCCAGCTGGCCTGGCAGGGCGACGAAAGTGGACATCAGTAAAATATGCAGGCACATGATGCCAAAATTGAGCTTCAGCAGTTTAGGCTCCGCCAGGACTTTACTGAAGCTGCCTTTGACCATACCCGATTCGCGGTTCAGCACGTGGGTGGTGCTATTGGGAACCACCCAAATGGTCAGCACGATGCCGGTGGTTGCCAGTGCGGCAATCATCCAGAACAGCGCGTGTAATCCCAGCGCGTGGGTAACGATCGGCCCAAGCACCATTGCAATGGCGAAGGTGATACCAAAGCTAACGCCAATAAACGCCATCGCTTTTGTGCGGTTCTGTTCGCGGGTTAAGTCAGACAGCAGCGCCATCACCGCGGCGGCAATCGCCCCGGAACCCTGCAGTGCACGTCCGAGTATAATTCCCCAGATAGAGTCCGAGAGCGCGGCAATCACGCTACCGAAAACGAATATCGCCAGCCCACCGACGATAAGCGGTTTACGACCGATGCGGTCGGAAAGCAAGCCGAAGGGGATCTGGAAAATGGCTTGCGCCAGACCATATATGCCGATGGCAAGCCCGATCAGCGCTTCGCTGGCGCCCTGCAGCGCCATACCATAGGTGGTCAGAACCGGCAGGACCATAAACATGCCAAGCATGCGCAACGAGAATACGGTCCCTAAACCCCAGGTGGCGCGCAACTCACCGGGCGTCATTTTATAATCGTTCATTCCCACCTCTGTTTTAATTTCGCGCCTAGTGTAAAGCGGGGAGAGGATGGGGTAAACCACTACAATATGTGGAGCCGTGAAGAGGTGTAAAAAGCGTTGTTACGATAGCAACTAATTTACATGCAATAATTTCAAGTGTACATTTTTTGTGGTCTTTTTTTACGGAATAAGGAACAGGGAAAATGGCGATTCCGGGCAATATGTGGATGTATGACGATGGCGGCGCGCTGATCAAAGGCGGGTGCGACGTGAAGGGACGAGAAAACAGTATTGAATTTAAGGGGGTTCATCATACTAATGACTATTGCTAATGATGTGCTTTTGATGTTCAGGGAAGAAATACCTGGGTTTTTGGATGAAAACTGGAAGGAGGTTCCCTTAGAACTCGACTCAGAATTGTTTGACGCCCCCGGTGATGATCTCCACAGTGCTCTGGATAGATATGAGAAAGAGTTCAAAGTCGATTTATCATGTGTGAACTGGAAACCTTATTATCCATGGCACAATCTGCCACTATTCACGAGATGGTTCAAAGCTAAGCGGGAAGAAGTGGAAGCAACACGTTTACCGTTAACTGTAAGGATGTTTGCTGAGTCGGCTGAAGCGGGGAAATGGCTGTTTGAAATCTGGACGAATAATAAACTGGAAGATGCCTGATGGGGTTACGTTTATCCGGCCTACAAGCAATGTGCTTTTTGTAGGCCGGATAAGGCGTTAGCCGCCATCCGGCATAGAAGATGTGACGATTAGCTTACCAGACGTAAGTCAGCAGGTTCTGCGAGTTTGGCACCATAAAGTCGACGGACATCATCACGGAAAGCGCGGTGATGGCAATGATGGAGAAACCGAACAGCTTGCGCGCCCAGAC